>SPKZ01010940.1_pt1 | contig 11618 bp, 8 predicted proteins | sample 2456571 | NCBI WGS metagenome assembly SPKZ01 (sample SAMN11192286, study PRJNA482655) | marine metagenome | biome: ENVO:00000447; feature: ENVO:00000244|ENVO:00000211|ENVO:00000569|ENVO:00002023; material: ENVO:00002151; isolation source: ocean water from marine abyssalpelagic zone ...
CAGCGCGTAGTCGAAGAACACAGACTCAAATGGCGCCATCGGTTTTTCACCCTCGTGCAATCGAATCGTAAAGCCACTGCCCGGTTCCCAGCGGAAAATCGTCTCTTCGATATAACCGCCGTCCATATCGTATACACGCCGGTGCGCACCGACTCCGCTGGTCGCATCCGACATAATCTCCGTGCGCGACAGTCCCGGCACGTAATTGTGTGCCAGGGAGAAATCCTGCAACAGGCTCCAGGCTGTATCGTGATCGATGTCGGCAACCACAGACACCCCAGCGCCACGCTCGGGGTTGGGTGACCCGGAGCAGCCCGTCAAGACCAGCAGCGACACACACAGGGCAAGGATTACCGGGAATTTCATCATGCAGCTCTCCGCATCAGGGTGCCTGCTGCTATCGAAAACAGGCAATAGGCAAGGAAATAATAGAAGCCGGGTTCGAGTCGCGCGTCCATAGTGAGCATGTCGCCCATCTGGCCAGCCGCGCTGCCGGCCATGTAAGAGACCAACAGCCCCATAACGAAGACATCCGCCATAGACCATTTACTCATGCCCGCGTTCAGTTGCAGCAATGCCACACGCCAGGCCGGATTGGGCAAGACCAGCGCGGCCAGCTGCAGCAGAAGTTTCAACACCGGGATAACCACACTGAAGGTGACGATCAGTAGAGCAACCAACAGGTTGCCGCCCTGCGACAGGCTCTGCACAGTGCCCCAGATAGAGCGTGTTGTCTCATAGGCGCGCAGCTGCCCTTCAATTTGATCAAGGCCCAGTAAACTGGAAAACATCGCCAGCATCCGCCGGGTTTGAGGGTCCGCGTTTTCGCCGGCCACCAGATCCACGCCCAGCGCTGCTATCTTCGACTTGTCGATGTCGCCTGTCAGCGTCATTACCGGTTGGGTAACGCCGGGGTACAACAGGGCCAGTGATGCCAGCGCCAGCAGTAGGCAGAGGAATTTACGTTGTGCGCTCATACAGCCTCCAGGATGAAGGCTGCATGATAGCCAGTGTGGCTGCGTGCTTACAGCGCGCTGGGATCGTAGTTGCTATAGAACTGACCGTACCATTTGCGAAACTTGGCGATGGGCCCGTCACCGTCACATAGCACAGGCAGACGGCGATAAACCTTGTGCTCCCAGATGGGCTTGTCTTCTTCCAGCTGGCCCACAATGTCCGCCATGATGGCGGCATTAACACCACCTTCTTTGACCTCACCATTCACTTTGGGCTGGGTGAAGGCGAACCGGAGAATGACATTCTCGTCGTCAATCGGCGTCGTCAGGCCCATCAGGAAGGTATCTGCGATGCCTTCAAACTTGGTGAAGCCCTGACCGGGTCCCATTGAGTTGGTGTAAATGGCGCCGTCAATCTCGCCGCGCGGCGTTGGCATCTTGGCGCGCTGCACACCCGTGGCGCGCGGGCCCTCATAGGTCGTTTCCCACTGCGGCATAGAGGCAGTGCGATGCACGTAGCGGAAGTGCGCGGGATCCGCAGCATTCTCGGCCATCTCCTGGGGGTGGGTTGTAATGTGCCACTCGTACCGTTTTAGCGGTGCCCAGTCATCGCTATTGGCCTCGTCATGTACCACGACGTCCCACAAGGGGTCGATACCATCCGGGTGGTACCAGGCCCAAATGACCTGGTTAGTCTCGGTAATCCGGTACGATTTCAAACAACGGGTGCCCTGCACCTTGGGCGGCATATTCTTGGCGTAAGGCACGTCCGTACACTCACCTTCGCCGTTGAATTTCCAGGCGTGGAAGGGGCAGACGATTGACTCGCCCTGAATGCCGCCGCCACGGCCGGTGTTCTCATGAATGCCGTAGCCCAGATGTGCACCCAGGTGCGGACAATAGGCATCCAGCAAGGCAGCATTGCCAGACTCAGTACGAAAGAGCACCAAGTCTTCCCCAAAGTAGCGTACAGCCCTAGACTGACCCACTTCTAATTCGTCGGAATAGGCCACGGCATACCAGCCGTGAGGAATGGGCATTGGATATCGCTTGCTCATAAAACTCCCTCTTTTTTTGCACGGCCCAGCGCCGGACCATGGCGATGACCTTACGCGACTGACCTCAGCGAACAATATCCGATTGAGCCAAGAAGGCTTGCAATAAGCGTCATTGCCCAGCCATTGTCCCGTTTTGCCAGTCGCACTCAGGTAATCAGCAGATAGCACAGGGTGCTGATAACCAGCACCCCCAGCAGGTTCAGCAAGACCCCTTCCCTGGCCATGCGTGCGGTTGTAATCAGGCCGCTGCCAAACACCACCGAATTCGGCGCTGTGGCCACGGGCAACATGAAGGCACAGCTGGCACTCATCGCGGCCGGCACCATAATCCATTCGGGCGGAATGCCCGCCGCCAATGCTGCAGCGGCCAGCACGGGCATCAACAGCGTTGTGCTGGCCGTGTTGGAGGTGGTTTCGGTCATGAAGGTCACCACCAGGCACACACTGGCCATCAGCACCCACAATGGCATTGCGGTAAGACCGGCAAGACCATCACCGATCAAACCCGAGAGCCCGGAGTTGACAAAGCCACGCGCCAGACAGATTCCCCCTGAGAACAGCAACAGCACGCCCCAGGGAATGGTGCTGGCTCGCTCCCAGTCCAGCAGCCGACCGCCGCGACCGTTGGGCACCAGACACATAACCACCACCGCCAGCAGGGCAACCGAAGCATCATTCGCCCAAGGCACACCGAGCCAGGTTTTCCAACCACCAAAGGGTTCACTGCGGGTAATCCAGGCCAGTGCCGTGACGGCAAAAACCAGCATCACGCGCCGCTCCTCTACCCGCCAGCGGCCAACCTCGGGCAGAGTGATCGCTAGGCCGCCACCCATACCGCGAGTCAACACATAAGCCATCGCGGGCACCATAACGGCGACCACGGGCACGCCCCAACTCATCCACTGGGTAAAGCTCACGGACTGCCCGGTGTACTCCTGGTAGACCTGCATAAAAATCAAGTTGGGCGGCGTTCCTATTGGCGTTCCCAAGCCACCCACGCTGGCCGCATAGGCAGTACCCAGAAGCAATGGGACCGCCAAGCGCTCACGCTGACTAGTGCCATCCAGCACAGCCAGCGCCACCGGCAATAACATCAGGGTGGTTGCCGTGTTGGAGATCCACATACTCAGGGCGGCCGCGGCGACCATAAAGCCCAATACCAACCGACGCGGACTGCTGGCACCAAAAAGGTTCACCATGCCCAGCGCTATACGTCGGTGCGCGCCCGAGTGCTCCATCGACTTGGAGAGCAGGAACCCACCCAGTAGTAGCAGGATCAAGGGCGAGCCGTAGGCGGCACCGACCTCGGCCGGCGTCAGAATCCCGGCCAACGGCAACACGGCCAGCGGCAGCAGGGATGTGACGGGGATAGGGATGGGTTCAAACACCCACCAGACAACACACAGCACGGCAACACTCAGCACCACGCTCATCGCCACGCTGTAGTCGGTGGCAAACAGCCACAGGCCTGCCGCAAGGGCCGAGGCTGGCCCCAGCCACAGCGCATGATCGCGCCAGGGCATCAATTGAGAGGCACCTTAATCAAACGGTCGCCTAAATAAGACCCGATGTACAGAAAGTCTCCATGCTGTAAGGCTACCGTGCCAGCACCCATGGGCGGCCCTTCACGGCTAATCAGCAATCGCGACGCCAGGGTCTCAGGGTCCAGTTCCACAATGTCAAAAGGCAGCAGGCTTGGAGTTTCGAATCCGTGCCCCAGCGATACCACCAGATCGAGCACGCTTACCGGGTGTGAGGCCACCAGCAACTTCCCGCCCTCTGTCCAGGCACCGTTATCGGTTTGCATCACCTCGGCCTGTGCCAATAATTCACCGGTCTCGAGGTTGTGGCGACGCACGGTGTTGCCGAAATAATCGTTGAGATAGAAGCTCTGCCCATCGGGTGCAAGGGAGACACCGTTGGGAAAACGTGCCTGGGTATTGGGCACCTGCGCAAAACCGGTCTCGGGCGACCAGCGATACAGGAAGCCCGTGTCAAAGCCCAATACTGCGCGCAGCAGCTGCCAGGGCAAAAGCCCCTGATCAGCCATGTGTGTCACTAAAAAACCGCCGTCGGCCAGAGCCACCGTATCATTGAAGTTGGCGTTATCAGGGCCACTAACGCAGCCGCGCCACACAGCCGTCGGCGCTGGGTCGCCCGGCAGCAGCTCAAAAAACTCCACCGATTCACGCTGCTGATGATTCACCACCAACACCTGCCAGCGACCATCAGCTCTGACACGCACATCAATACCGTGACTGAGGACCCAGTCAGGGGCCGCGGTACAGGCGGGGTCGCCCCAACCCGGCTCGGGGGAATCTTCGCCCACGCCCTCGCCATAGATGCGCGTTAGCGCGTCGGTTTGCGGATCCAACACCAATAAGCCACCGGGGGATCCCATGGAGCTGATCACGATGTACCGGTTGTCAGGCGTTCTCTCCAGGTCTTCGGGTCCCACCAGACCGCAAATAGGTACAACCCCATCAACGGGCTCACAGTCAGCCTGCGCATACCCCATAGAGGTATTCATAATGGCAAGCACAAAAGCCAGCGCCAGCTGACTACGTATCATCACTTTCCAAGTTTGGCGCATAGGGGCGTCTCCTTTCGCTGCTGGCAATCCTGTCCCAGCCGCGACACGCTGTAAAGCGCAGCTGCTCTGGTGGGCGACAGCGTAACCGACTAGACTCGTAGCTCTTATGTCATCACTGCCCTCACAGCTCGTCGACCGTTTCGGCCGCCAAGTCACCTACTTGCGACTTTCCGTCACAGACCGATGCGATTTTCGCTGTGTTTACTGCATGGCCGAGGATATGACCTTTGTACCCAAGGCGCGGGTGCTATCCCTGGAGGAACTGTTCCAGCTGGGTCAGGCGTTCACCGAGTTAGGCGTGCGTAAGATTCGCCTCACCGGTGGCGAGCCGCTAATTCGCAATAACATTCTGTCGCTGGTGCAGCGATTGGGCGCCCTGCCCGGACTGGATGAGCTGGTACTCACCACCAACGCTTCGCAACTGCCCCGCCTGGCTGGCCCTCTGAGGGAGGCCGGTGTTAAGCGGCTGAATATCAGCCTGGACAGCCTGCAAGCCCGGAAGTTTCGCCGCCTCACACGCCACGGCAACCTGGACCAAGTCATTGCAGGCATTGATGCGGCTATCGCTGCAGGCTTCGACGGCATCAAGCTGAACAGCGTGGTTTTAAAGGGTCGCAATGACGATGAGGTTCTGGACCTGGTCGACTTTACTGTTGATCGCGGCATCGATATTGCGTTCATTGAAGAGATGCCCCTGGGTGCGATTGTTGAGCATGATCGCAAGCTGAGCCTGTGCAGCAGCGACGAACTTCGCCAACAGATTGCTGAACGCTACGACCTGACCGCACTGGGCGATCCCAGTGGCAACGCAGGGCCGGCGCGTTACTTCAGCTTGGATAACACCGGCTCGCGGGTAGGCTTCATTTCGCCCCACAGCAACAACTTCTGCCATTTGTGCAATCGGGTGCGCATTACCGTAGAGGGGCGCTTGCTGCTGTGCCTTGGGAATGAACATTCCGTGGATTTGCGTGAACGCCTTCGAGCGCCCGATGCCAGCGCCGAGTCGCTGAAGCGTGCAATTGTTGATGCCATGGACATCAAGCCTGAAAAACACCACTTTCACAGCGACGAAGAACCCCAGATCGTGCGCTTCATGAATATGACGGGTGGCTGACCGCCCCCCTCTCCCAGTGTGCACCGAGCACACAGTCAGTAAGAGGAATATTAGTTGAACACTGAGGATTTCCCGCAGCTCGAGTCGGTCGAGCGTATCATTGAGGGCTTTGAGTCCTACGGCTACATCTGCAGCCGCAAGATAGCGACGGCCGTCTTTCTCGCCTTCCAGCTGCGCAAGCCCATTCTGGTAGAGGGCCCTCCCGGCGTCGGTAAAACCGAGCTGGCGAAAACCACCTCGGAACTGTTGTCCCTGCCACTTATTCGACTGCAGTGCTACGAGGGACTGGATGAGGCAAAGGCGCTATATGAGTGGAAGTACGGCAAGCAGCTGCTTTACACACAGGTACTAAAGGAAAAACTGGGCGACCTCTTACAAGGTGCTCATGGACTGGCCGAGTCAGTAGAACGTCTACATAAATTCGGCGACATCTTTTACTCGGAAGACTTCCTGGAACCGCGGCCGCTGCTGAAAGCCATGCAACAGGACAAAGGGGCCATTCTTCTGATCGATGAGGTCGACAAATCTGACTATGAGTTCGAATCCCTGCTGCTGGAGATACTCTCTGACTATCAGGTATCGATTCCGGAGATTGGCACCGTGCAAGCCCGCACCTCGCCCATGGTGTTCCTTACCAGTAACAATACGCGGGATATCTCTGATGCACTGAAACGGCGCTGCCTGCATCTGTACATTCCCTTCCCCTCCGTGGAACTGGAAGAGCGCATCGTGCGCAGTCGTGTCCCGGACGTGGACGAAAGCCTGCGTCACCAACTGGTGCAGTTTGTCCACTCACTGCGTGAGCTAGACCTGAAAAAGACACCGGCAATTTCCGAAACCATCGACTGGGCCCGCAGCCTGTTGTTGCTGCATACCGAGAAACTGGATGAGGAGCTGGTGCGGTCTACCCTCAACGTGCTGCTGAAATTCGAAGACGATATCGAGAGCGCCGAGTCGGAAGTGCGCACCATGTTGCGCAGCAACACCGGCGACAACTAAGCACCGTGCAAACCAGCCTCGTCAATTTTATTCAGGTATTGCGCAGTCACGATGTGCGCATCTCGCCGGCCGAGACGCTGGACGCAATGGATGTCGCCGATGCCCTGGGCTACAGCGATCGCAATCAGCTGCGCGACGGACTGGCGATGACACTGGCGAAAACCCCGCACGAAGAAGCGGTGTTCATGCAGTGCTTTGATCGCTACTTCAGCCACAAACTGGCAGACCTGTCTGATTCTTCGCAGGCGGAAGATGCTCAGCCTGAAGCCGGCGAAACAAACGCCGACAGTCAAACCGCGGACGGAGAAAGCGGCGAGGCCGCCGGTGATGGCGAATCCTACGAGCAGGACGGCAGCGCTGGCGACAACCCGCTGGCGGACGCGGCGGGAGACTCCCCGGAGCTTCAGCAATTGCTGGACAGCTCGCTGATGCAAAGCCTGATGAACAACGACCGCAATGCGCTCAGCATGGCAATGAGCCAGGCCGCGGCGAAAGTAGGCCTCAACCAGATTGAGATGTTCACCCAGAAGGGCCAGTTCAGCCGCAAGATTCTGGATGAACTGGGCGAAGCCCATATCCGCCAGGCAGTCATTGAGCTGGAACGGGCCAACAGCCCGGCACTGGATGAACTGCGCCGCTACCGGGACATGCTGCGTGAGCAGGTGCGCGACCTGGTAGATCGGGAATATCTCCTGCACGCCGAAGGCCGCAACCAGCAGTTTATGGATGACATACTCAGCAAAACGCGGCTGAACAACATCGAACACCACTACCAGCGAAAAGTGCAGGCGCTGGTGCAAAAAATGGCGCGCAAACTGGCGGCCCGTTACGGGCGCAAGCGCAAGACAACACGGCGCGGCCAACTGAACATGGCGCGAACCATCCGCAAGGGTGTTGCCACAGACGGCGTGCTGTTCAACACCTACTTCCGTCAGGTAAGTCGCAACAAGCCGCAGGTGCTGGCCGTGTGTGATGTCAGCGGGTCGGTGGCCGCCTACGCGAAGTTCCTGCTGATGTTTCTCTATGCGGTGCAGGACGTATTGCCGCGAGTGCGCAGCTTTGCCTTCTCCAATCACCTGGGAGAGGTCAGCGGCCTGTTCGACGAGCATCCGGTGGAGCGGGCGGTCGAGCTGGTAAATTGGCAGTACGGAGGCGCCACAGATTACGGCGGCAGCCTGGAAGACTTTGCGCGTCTGGCGATGGACGATATCAACACGCAAACCACGGTCATCATTCTGGGAGATGCGCGCAACAATCGCGGCGAACCGCGGCTGGACATCCTGCAGAGCATTTACCAGCGGGCCAAACAGGTCATCTGGCTAAATCCGGAATCGCGCAAGTCCTGGGGCACGGGCGACTCGGAAATGCCGCGCTACCAAAGTGCCTGTCATTTCGCGGCGGAGTGCAATAACCTCAAGCAATTGGAACGCATCATCGAGCAACTGCTGAAAAGCACCCGCTAGGCCTATGACCTATTACTGCCAGGATTGCAGCTATCGCGGTAAGACAGCGAGCCCCGGCGGCGACTGCCCCGCCTGCGGCTCGTTTGCCCTTACACGAAGGTCCAGCTCTGCTGAAGAGGAGCAGCCTCCAGCCGCGTGGCGCTTGTACCTGATGTGGGCGCTGTGGGCTGTGTTCATCGGTATGGTGACTTGGAAGGTGCTGGATTAATCACCAAGTGGTGTCGGTGCAGGGCGCTTAAGCCCGCCGCTGTTTTTGCCGGCGCCTGATCGGTGGCCCTCCGAGCTCCCCTCACTTGGTCGCGAGCCCTACGGTCTCACTCCACGCGGTCGGCACACGATCTGATGCTGCTGCCTGGCAATACCACCGCCGAGCCTTATAAGAACCAGCGCGCACGCGAGTTTATCATCGCCTGAGTTACACCGGCGGTTAAAGGAAGCGCCTATCGGAAGACGGTTACTTCCTCGTCCTCGCCGTCCAGTGTCTGCAAGCTGAGACCGGAGGCATCATCCGCCTCCTCTTTGGCAAACTTGATCTTGAGACGCACATTGTTGGGCGAATCGGCGTTCTTGAGTGCCTCTTCCTCTGAAATCAACCCTTCCACGTACAGTTCGAACAGCGCGCTGTCGAAGGTCTTCATGCCGATGTTCTCGGATTTCTCCATCACCTCCTTGATGCCTTCGATCTCACCCTTGAGGATAAGATCAGCCACCATGGGTGTGCCCAGCAGGACTTCAATGGCGGCACAGCGCTTACCGTCGGTGGTGGGTATAAGGCGCTGGGACACAAAGGCCTGAATGTTCAGCGACAGGTCCATCAGCAGCTGCTGACGCCTGTCTTCCGGGAAGAAGTTGATGATGCGGTCCAGGGCCTGGTTGGCGTTATTGGCGTGCAGGGTGGAAATGCAAAGGTGGCCTGTCTCGGCAAAAGCAATGGCGTGTTCCATGGTCTCGCGATCTCGAATCTCACCGATCAGGATCACGTCAGGCGCCTGGCGCAGGGTGTTCTTCAATGCGTTGTGCCAGTTGCGTGTATCAACCCCGACCTCGCGCTGGTTGACGATGGATTTCTTGTGATTATGGACGTACTCAACGGGGTCTTCGATAGTCACAATGTGGCCACTGGAGTTGGCGTTGCGGTAATCAATCAACGCCGCCAGTGAGGTGGACTTGCCCGAACCGGTAGCACCCACAAACAGCACCAGACCACGTTTGCGCATCACCACTTCGGTGAGGGTTTCCGGCAGGCGAAGGTCTTTCCAGTGGGGAATCTCGGCAACGATATTACGGGCGACGATACCCACTTCGTTGCGCTGCATAAAAATGTTCACGCGGAAGCGCCCGTATCCGGGCAACGACAGCGCCAGGTTCATCTCTAACTCCTGCTCAAATTCCGCCTGCTGCATGGCATCCATCACTTCCCAGGCAATGTCCTTGATCTCACCCGGCTTGAGGATGTCTCCCCCAATGGGTTTAAGCTTGCCCTGAAACTTGGCGCAGGGCGGTGCGCCGGTGCTGAGATAGAGATCGGAGCCGTTTTCGCTGGCGAGCAGCTTCAGCCATTGAGTGATTCGCACGTGAGTGTCCCCCTACACAACAGGGGCCCGTGGGCCCAATTCCTTTGAGTCGTGTTGCTGTCCTAAATACATGGTTCCCCACCCATCTGAATGATGAGTGAGGAAAGAGTATCAACTTGCCGGGGGCTGGCAAGATAAGAAATGGACTTTTCTGATTATTGCGCCAGTTCAGCGTCCAGCTGACGGCTCACCGTACCGGGTGGCTGCGTGTTGCGCGCAAACAGCGCATAGGCGGCGGGTACCGCAAACAGCGTAATCACCGTTGCAAGGGCAACGCCGCACATCACCACAATGCCGATCACGGTGCGCACTTCGTGCCCGGGGCCACTGGAGATCACCAGGGGAATGGCACCAATCACCGTTGTAAACGCCGTCATCACAATCGGGCGAAGTCGCTTGGACGCGCCTTCCAGTATCGAGTCCTCAAAGTCACGACCGGAATCACGAACCTGATTAATAAACTCAACTATCAGGATGCCATTTTTGGTAGCCAGACCCACCAGCATGATCATGCCGACCTGACTGTAGATGTTCAGGGTCTGGTCAAACAGCAGCAAACCGCCCAGACCGCCAATCAGGGCCAGCGGTACGGTGAAAAGGATGATCGCCGGGTGTACAAAGGATTCGAACTGGGCCGCCATCACCAGATACACCACCAGCAGTGCCAGCGCGAACACGAACAGCACACTGCCACCGGCTTCCACGTACTCCAGCGACTCGCCTTTATAGTCGAAGGAGGCATGATCCGGCAGCTCACTGCGCACCAGGTCTTCCAGGTATGCCAAGGCGTCCCCAAGCGCATAGCCATCGGCAAGGTCTGCCGACACAGTCAGCGCGCGCACACGGTTGTAGCGGTTGAGGCTACCCGCATCGGCCTGCTCACGCAGAGTGACCAGGTTGGCCAGCGGAATCAGTTCGCCGGTGCTACCCGAGCGCACATAGATATTGTCGAGATCAGTGAGGGTACGCTGGCGATCACGCTCGCCCTCTACGATCACATCGTATTCGCGCCCACCCATGATGAAAGTCGTAATGCTGCGAGCGCCCAGCAGGGTCTCCAGCGTACGGCTGATATCAAGGAGACTGACGCCCAGATCACCGGCTCGATTCCTATCAATGGTGACGCGCAATTGCGGCTTGGTAGGACGCAGGTCCGTATCTACACCCACCAATCCTGGGTTTTCGGCGATCTTCTCTCGCAGCAGATCCTGCCACTCGGCCAGCTCTTCGTAACTGTCGCCACCCACAACAAACTGCACAGGATCGTCGCTGGAACCGCCCAGACCCTGAGGTGCGCGGATGAAAACACGGGCACCGGCAATATCCGCTACCCGAGAGCGGGCATCGGCCTGAATGTCCCAAGTGCTGCGTTCACGTTGATCCCAATCCGCCAATACCATCATGGCGAAGCCACGGTTAAAGGCCTCACCACCACTGCTTAGCGGTGCGCGAATCAGCAAACGCTTGACGTCGCCGCTCTCTACCAGGGGTAGCAGCCGCTTTTCGACTTCCTCGATCTGGCGCACGGTGTATTCATAAGAAGAACCCTCCGGCGCAGTCACAATCATGAACAGCAGCCCGCGATCCTGCAGGGGTGAGTACTCCTGAGGTACCGCCCTGTACACCAGTCCGGCACCCAACAGGCTGGCCAATAACACGGGCACTACCAGCCATGGGCGACTCACCAGCGGTCGCAGAAGCTGCTGATAGCTGTTCTCCAGTCGCAGACTGATCCCCTCGACCATGGTCGCCATGCGATTGGACACCGCCTCGCGGCTGAGCAACTTGCTGCAGATCACCGGACCAAGGGTCAGGGCAATGAAGCTGGAAAAGACAACTGCAATCGCCATCGTCACGGCAA
>SPKZ01003877.1_pt1 | contig 11617 bp, 10 predicted proteins | sample 2456571 | NCBI WGS metagenome assembly SPKZ01 (sample SAMN11192286, study PRJNA482655) | marine metagenome | biome: ENVO:00000447; feature: ENVO:00000244|ENVO:00000211|ENVO:00000569|ENVO:00002023; material: ENVO:00002151; isolation source: ocean water from marine abyssalpelagic zone ...
GCTGTTTTGAACATTTTTCAGGCCTGCGCCGTCAAATGAACCCACTCGAGGCATCGAGAATAATTATCATAAAACGAGAATTCCCTGTTGCCTTACGGCTGCTTTGAACAACTATACGCTTCGAAAATTCGGTTCCAATCCAAACTAAACAGGTAGATGAAAGACCTCTCCAAATACAGAAATATCGGGATCTTCGCCCACGTTGATGCCGGTAAAACCACAACCACCGAGCGTATTCTCAAGCTCACCGGTAAGATCCACAAGACCGGAGAGGTGCACGACGGTGCCGCTACGACTGACTTCATGGATCAGGAGCAGGAGCGCGGTATTACGATTCAGTCCGCTGCTACCACCTGTTTCTGGGACGATCACCGTTTCAACATCATTGATACTCCCGGACACGTGGACTTCACCATCGAGGTGTATCGTTCACTGAAAGTGCTCGACGGTGGCGTCGGCGTTTTCTGCGGATCCGGTGGTGTCGAACCCCAGTCCGAGACCAACTGGCGCTACGCCAACGAGTCCGGCGTTTCCCGAATCATTTTCGTCAACAAGCTCGACCGTATTGGCGCTGACTTCTACCGCGTCGTGAAGCAGGTCGAGGACGTGCTCGCTGCCAAGCCGCTCGTGATGGTGCTTCCGATCGGTATCGAAGACAATTTCACCGGCGTGGTTGATCTGCTCAGCCGCAAGGCGTGGGTCTGGGATGACTCCGGTCAGCCCGAGAACTACGAGCTTCAGGACATTCCTGCCGACATGGTCGACAAGGTGGAAGAGTATCGCGAACAGCTCATCGAAACTGTCGTCGAACAGGATGACGACGTCATGGAAGCTTACCTCGAAGGAGAAGAGCCGGACCTCGACACGATCAAGAAGCTGATCCGTAAAGGCACGATCGCTCTCGACTTCTTCCCGACCTACTGTGGTTCTGCTTTCAAGAACAAGGGTGTCCAGCTCGTGCTCAACGCCGTGGTCGACTTCCTTCCTTCCCCGACTGAGGTTCCCCCTCAGCCCGAAGTGGACATGGAAGGTAACGAGTCCGGCGAATACGCCATCGTGGATCCGGACAAGGACCTCCGCGCTCTCGCCTTCAAGATCATGGACGACCAGTACGGCGCCCTGACCTTCACCCGCGTTTACTCCGGCACCCTGAATAAGGGAGACACCATCCTCAACACCTTCACTGGCAAGACCGAGCGTGTTGGCCGTATCGTTGAGATGCACGCCGACTCCCGTGAGGACCTCGACAGCGCCCAGGCGGGTGACATCGTGGCTCTCGTGGGTCTCAAGAACGTTCAGACCGGTCACACTCTCTGCGACCCGAAGAACCCTGCCACTCTCGAACCGATGGTTTTCCCCGATCCGGTGATTTCCGTGGCTGTTTCTCCGAAGGACAAGAGCGCCTCCGAGAAGCTGGGTGATGCCATCGCCAAGATGGTTCGCGAGGATCCCTCTTTCCACGTTGAGTCCGACAAGGAAACCGGTGAGACCATTCTTAAGGGAATGGGTGAGCTTCACCTCGACATTAAGGTCGACATCCTCAAGCGTACGCACGGTGTCGAAGTTGACGTGGGTGCTCCCCAGGTGGCCTACCGCGAGACGATCACTCAGACCGTCGAAGATTCCTACACTCACAAGAAGCAGTCCGGTGGTTCCGGTCAGTTCGGTAAGATCGACTACATCATCGAGCCTCTCGAGGCCGGTGGCGAAGGTTTCGAATTCGAGTCCAAGGTTGTTGGTGGTAACGTGCCGAAGGAATACTGGCCCGCCATTGAGAAAGGCTTCAAGCTTTCCAAGGACAAGGGTGTGCTTGCCGGCTTCCCCATGCTCGACTTCAAAGTGACCCTGATCGACGGTGGCTTCCACGCCGTTGACTCCTCCGCAGTTGCTTTCGAAATCGCTGCTAAGTCGGCTTACCGTCAGTCTATCCCGAAGGCCGGTCCTCAGCTGCTTGAGCCTATCATGAAGATCGACGTCTTCACTCCTGAAGACCACGTCGGTGACGTGATCGGTGACCTCAACCGCCGCCGCGGAATGATCAAAACCCAGGACACCACTCCGACCGGTGTTCGCGTGAAAGCGGACGCTCCCCTGAGTGAAATGTTCGGTTACATCGGCGACCTTCGTACCATGACTTCCGGTCGTGGTCAGTTCTCCATGGAGTTCTCACACTACGCTCCGTGCCCGAAGAACGTCTCCGAGGAGATCATCGCCAAGGCGAACGAAGACAAGTAAGCGTCTTCACAGAACCAATTCGAAAAAAGGCCGGGCGGAAACGTCCGGCTTTTTTGTGTAGCGGCAACGTGACGACCTGCCCCGCGTTTTGCACTCGTTTGAAGATCGTCGCGATCAAAGACAACACCCTGAGAAGCTCCATTGCCGCGCAGAAGGTATCGATACGCTACTACCCACCACAGAACGAAAAACGGCGCGGATCGAAACCCGCGCCGTTTTACATACCAACGACAAAGATGAAATTCTTAGCTTACGCAGCGACGGGCTGTTCGAGCACGTCGAGACGAAGGCGGGACCAGCTCAGTGCCTGATTGCCGTCTTCGCTCTCCTGTCCGACAAAGGCAGTGAGACGAGCATTTCCGTCCATGGAGAAAGCCGGGTAGAGGAAAATCTCCCCGTGAATGCGAACGCTGCAGACGAAATTTTTTCCGAAGCGGTAAAGAGTCAGATCGCAGGGAACCGGAACCCCCGGGCTGAGAGGCGACTTGGAAAGGTATCCGATGACACCGCCACCGTTAGTCACGTCGCAGACTTCGCCCGTGGCAGGGTAAATCGCTACAGTGATACCGCGCTTCTTGCTCTCATCGAGGATGCCGACGACCACGCGACGGGTCACGCGGGAGGGCTCGATATCGACTTTGAAGCTCACTTCAGCATTCGGATTGTCGACCGCGGGAGTCTGACCCAGTTCTTCCAACTGGAACTGCTCAAGATCGGGGATCAAGGTATTCATGATTTGCGGCGGTGATGGGGATGGTTGGTCGTGCGAAGCGGTTCAGCGCTCGGACAATTAACGATTCTTAATTATTTTAAAATTCTACGGCTTTTCTTACGGATAATCAAATAAATTATTATAATTATTGAAAATATTTTAATTATTCGGGTTTCCGACCCAGTTTTTGAAGCCTAATAATGGTCTCAGCTCCCGAAAAACCTGCCTTGGCGGGGAATTCGCGTTACAAGGCCCAAATTCTGACTACCCTGATTTCTCACCCGTTCCATGGACGATCTTTTCACAGATCAGGAGGCGGAAACGGCCTCACCAGCCTCATCCGGCCCCCAAAAGCTCTCCCCTACGATGCCTCTGGCTGCCAGGATGCGTCCGCGTGTGCTCGAGGAATACGTTGGCCAGGAACACATCCTGGGCGAAGGCAGGCTTCTGCGGAGAGCGATTGAAGCGGACCGTTTCACTTCTCTCATCTTTTACGGACCTTCCGGCGTTGGAAAAACCAGTCTCGCTGAACTGATCGCCCAGCGGACCGAATCGCGATTTATTAACCTATCCGGCGTTGAGAGTAACGTCGCCGAGATCCGCAAGGCAGTCGAAGCGGCCCGACAGTTTCAGCGGACGCGCGGAGAAGTGACTACCCTTTTCGTCGACGAGATTCACCGCTTCAACAAGTCACAGCAGGACGTTCTTCTCCCCCACATCGAGCGAGGAACGGTTCGTTTCATCGGCGCGACGACACACAATCCCTATTTCTACGTCAATAGCCCACTCACTTCACGCAGCCAGGTTTTCCAACTGGAACCCCTCACTGAAGAGGATCTCGCAGGGCTTCTGCGTTCCGCGGTCGAGGACCCGGAGCGTGGATTCGGAAAAAAGGCTCTCAATCTTCACGATGATGCCGCCTCCCACCTCGTCCGCATGTGCGACGGCGATGCCCGCAAGCTGCTGACTTCTTTTGAACTGGCCGTCCTCACCACCGAGCCAGACGAAGACACTGGAGAAATCACCATCGACCTCGCCGTTGCGGAAGACTCCATCCAACGCAAGACCGTGGTCTATGATGCCGACGGAGACGGTCATTACGACACGATCTCAGCCTTCATCAAGTCCATGCGCGGCTGCGACCCGGACGCGACCCTCTACTGGCTCGCCAAGATGCTTTACGCCGGCGAAGACATTCGATTCATTGCCCGACGCATTGTCATCGCCGCCAGCGAAGACGTGGGCATGGCGGACAGCAACGCCCTCCGTGTCGCCGTTGCCGCGCAGCAGGCGGTTGAATTTATTGGCATGCCCGAAGCGCGCATTCCCCTCGCCCACGCTGCCGTTTACCTTGCCACCGCTCCCAAGAGCAACCGGGCCTACGCCGGGATCAACGCAGCGATGAAGGATATTGCGGAAGGTCGTACGCTCGCCGTCCCGCCTCATCTTCGCACCAAGACGAGGAAGAAACTCGGCGTCGAGGGCGGCGCGGTTGAGAATGACGAAACCGCCTACCTCTACGGTCACGACTACGAGGATGGCTATGTTCCCCAGGCTTACCTGCCTGAAGGGCGCGTTTACTACGAACCCTCGAGCAATGGTCTCGAGCAGCGCGTCGCGGAACGCCTGGATCACTGGCGAAAGCAGTTTGAGGAAAACAATCCGTCTACCAAAGAGAAGTCAACTGAGGATAACTCCTAGCGGAATTCGGGTTCAAGGTAGTCGAGATAGCGTGTGATGCGATCGTTTCGCCTTGGAGACGGCTTCTCTTCGAGCTCCCGGCGCATCTTTGAATACTCATCGAAAGCCTTGCTGCGTTCGGGAGCCCTGGTCGCTTCGAAGAAATTCAGATAGTCGGATGTCTGAACCAGGGTATTACGAATCTTGCCTCTCAATTCCTGAAGGTCGGCCAACTCCGCATCGACTCCCTCGATCTTCTTGCTGGCGATCTTTTCAATAACCGCGCAGTAACGGTCGAACACCGGCCGGTAAAGCGGGAAACCAGTCCGCTTGAGAGCCTGCAACTGGATGTAGCAACGGTCCAGTTTCTCAACCGCTCCATCCCGCTTCATAAATTCCGCGTAGTTCTCCAGTGAGCCCTCCCAGCTTGGATCCGCCGCGGCCTGCTCCGGCTTTTTCTTAAACTTATTGAAAAAGCCCGACTTCGACTTTTCCGCAGCCGGAGCTTCCTGCGGCGCCCAGCGCACCCTGAGAGCTTCGTTCAGCCAGTGCTCTGTTTCATCCCACTCCATGAACTCGAAACTCTGCTGCTGGCCGAAACTGGCAACTTGGAGAGCCCACCACTTCTCCATCCCTTCATCCATTTCCCGGAAAGCAGGAAAATGCTGACGAAGCAGAGGTGCCATCGCTCTTCTCCCGGTGCCGGGAAGGTCGCCTAACAGAGTTCTTAATGCGTGATCGCCTTCCGGCTGATCAATCAGGGCCGCCACCATCGCTCCGGCAGAACTCCGGAAAATGGTGTAACTGACAGGATCAAGAGAATCCGGATCCGTCACATCGAAGAGCTCCTCCGGCTTCAACATCTGACCGCTTTTGAGAATCCCTTCGAAGTAAGCGCTGGGGCGTCCGCCGTCGCGATGCTCAATGTAGAGGTCGAAACCGTGAACCAGCCATTCCGGGACTTCGAGATCCTTGCCCTCAAGAAATGACGGATCTTTTACGTATGGAGCCAGCATCAAGTCCACAAGTAAAGCCCGGATGACGGCCAGGCGAAACCGGCGTTCGGTAAACTCATCGTGCATCCGAACCGAGATCTTCGCGACGATTCGATTGTCGGCGCGAAGTTCCAGGGAATTGATCACATCCTCGCCGATGTAGACATCGCGGGCATCTCCCCAAAGCTCGATCGCGATCGGAATGGCCCAGCCACCCCTGACGATGGGACCGTTGGGCCGGATCCGGTAAACCGAGGATCGGAATGAATCCCTGATGTCGTTGGCAAACGTGCTGAACATGACCCGGGCCTGGGGATTCTGTCCAAAAGCCCGGATCTGGTAGGACTCGCCCCATTCAGCGGCGCGCCGCACATCGTCGACAGAGGAGCGGGCAGTTTGCTGCCCCGCTGAAGTCCCGCCCCCACTGGTGGCATCCTGGGCAGGAGAGCCCGAAGCACAAATGAGCCCCGCGGCCAAACCAGCCACGAAACCCCAAGTCGGACATGCCGGAAACATCCACCGCATCGCGCGAACCTAGCAAAACCGGTTCCTTCGCGCAACCCGCCTGCGTTCCTTCCGCCCGGGCCCAAAAAGAAGGCCGGGCATCTGCAAGAGATACCCGGCCCGGCTTTGCTAATGAGATAATGAAACCGAAAACTTCAGCTAACCGCGATCGTTCTTGGCTTGGTCGCTTCCTTCAGCGGAAGTCGGAGGGTTAAGACTCCGTCCTCCTGGGAAGCGGAGATTCGCTCCGGATCGACCTCAGGGCCGACATCGAGTCGAAGTTGGTAACGGCGCTCAACTGGATAGTCGCCCAGGGCCTGCCAGCCTTCGGGAACGGGATTGCTCCGGGAAGCTTCAACTTCGAGGATTTCGTTCTCAATGGATACATTGACCTGGTCCCTCGCTACGCCCGGAAGCGTTACAGCCACTTCCCAGGCTTCGTCGTCGTAGCGGGAAGTGTAATGAGGGCGGATTGTGACTCCGCTGTGTTTTTCAGTCGCAGTCTCCGCGACTTCACTGGTGTGGCAGCTTCCGCCGCAGCATGAATCTTGTTTTTCACTCATGGTTATTTCTCCTTTCGTGATGGGGATTGTTTTATTTGATTTCAATTCGGACCGGCTTGGCTTCGTCAGCTTTCGCCAGGGTGAGCTCGAGAATGCCGTTTTCGAGGCTTGCTGAGATTCCATCGGGATTGACGGTCTCAGGGACGCGGAGGACTTGCTCACGCTTCTCAAAACTTCCGGCCTCGTCGAGGCCCCGGCGCCGCTCAAAGGCGAGCCGCAACAGGCCATCGTCGAGCTCGAGTTTGAGATTCTCTTTCTTCACTCCGGGAAGTTCCACGCGAGCAACGTAGCTCTCTTCGTTTTCATACCACTCGACTCCGGAATACGGTGCCGACGTGGAGGAACGCAGAGTCGATCGAAGCAGCGGGGAGAAAGCCCGGAAATGATCTGCAAACAGCGAGTCAAAATCGCTGAAGAGGGAGTTGGAATGGGGATAGCGAACTAGTTTCATGGGTATATCTATGGGGTTTGAGTTCTGTTTACTCTCGCCAGTTCTTGATGCAGCCTTCATGCCAGCCAACCGATCAAGAACTTCAAACATCTAACAATCAATGACTTGCAACACAATCCATCAGGACATCCAGGCTCCAAATAGAGTCATTTTGTCACAAATGACAGCACGACCGAGACAAACAGTGGGGACAGATTGACACAATTTCAGGCCAATTGACTTCTCTTTGCCCATCTGATTCAGTCTAAGGCTCCCTTCCCATGTCTCGTGCTTTCCTTTTCGATGTCGGCAACGTCATCATCGCTTTCGACTTTGGCATTGCCGCCCGCAAGCTCGCTCCTCACATCGAAGTCTCTGCCGATGAAGCCCTGCAGCGCGTCACCGAGCTCTCAATCCCACTCGAACTCGGAGATCTGACCACCGACGAGTTCATCAGCGAGGCTTCAAACATGATCGGCTACCGTGGCACACCGGAATTCTTCCGTGACTCAATCGCCGACATCTTTGAACTGAACACGCCCATCGTTCGGTTCATCGAAAAGCAGAAAGCGGCCGGCTCACCTCTATTCCTTTTATCCAACACAAACGGAATCCATGTGCCGTTCTTCGAGGCCAACTACCCCGTCTTCGGTCTCTTCGATGGGAGAGTCTACTCTCATGAAGCCCGCCTCATGAAACCCGATCCGAAGATTTTCATCCACACGATCAAAACGCTGGATCTCGACCCGGCTAACACGATCTACATTGACGACAAGCCAGAGAATATTGCAGCGGGGATTGCGGTGGGGTTCACTTCGATCACCTATGACCTGAAGAATCACGAGGCGTTCCTCACCGAAGTCTCTCCCCATCTTTAGTTCGGGATCACACCAACCTGTCCCTTAAGGGAACAGGGAGTCATCCCACCCACCGTTTTGACACGACTGGTGCCCTGAGACACGTTTTCCGATGCGGGCAACAACGGTTCCCACTACCTGTCTTACCATGAGCGATACTAACACTCCCTTCCCGACCGACAGTTCACGACGCAACTTTGTCAAAACCACCGGTGCAGCTGCCGCGGCTGGCACCGCCATTGGCTTTCCGTCAGTCACTCTCGGCGCCCCGAACGATAAAAAGCTGAAGATCGGCGTCATTGGAACCGGCGGACGAGGTGGCGGTGCCATGTTGAATGCCCTCAAAGCCGACGACAACGTTGAACTCTGGGCGGCGGGCGACCTTTACCTGGAGGTGGCAGAAAATAAATTGCAGTCCGTCCGCAAATCTCCCGAGGCGCAGGGTAAAGTCTCTGACAGCATCGACAGCCGCATCTTCGGCGGCATCGATTCCTATAAGAAGGTTCTCGATTCCGGCGTCGACGTTGCGCTCCTGACAACGCCTCCCGGGTTTCGCCCCCAGCATTTCCAGGCAGCCGTCGATGCCGGTGTTCACGCGTTCGTTGAGAAACCCTGCGCGACGGACATGGCCGGCGTGAAGGACTTCCTCGCAACCGCCAAAATCGCAGCAGAGAACGATCTCTCTGTTCTATGTGGCTTTTGCTATCGCTACAGCCAGCTTGGTCGTGCCCTGTTCGAGCGAATTCACGATGGCGCCATCGGTGACATTCAGAGCATTCATTCGTACTACAACGCAGGTCCGGTCAAACCGATGCCCGATCCTTCGACCCGACCTGACGGGATGAGTGATACCGAGTGGCAGATCAAAAATTGGTACAACTTCACCTGGCTTGGAGGAGACGGAATCGTTGAGCAAGGTTGCCACAACGTCGACCGGATCGGTTGGCTCTTTAATGATGCTGATCCTGTCGCCGCTTTCGGTAGCGGCGGTCGCGTCCGTCCGAATAACGAAGGCAATATTTACGACCATTTCAGCATCACCTACGAATACCCCAACGACGTCAAAGCTCATTGCGAGTGGCGCCAGTTCGTGAAGTCATACAACACGGTCGGTGACACCATCGTCGGCACCAAGGGCATTGCGAAGTTTGCCCCGGGCAAGGCCAGTATCGCCGGCGAGAATCCCTGGACCTACCGCAAGCCACGCACGCCGAAGAGCATGTATGACATCGAACACGAGGAATTTTTCGCGGCAATTCGCTCCGGCGATCGCAAGGATGATGCCGAATGGATCGGCCACTCCACCGTGATGGCCATTCTCGGACGCACCGCCTGCTACTCCGGAAAGCGGATCACCTGGGATGACATGTGGAACGCGGATCAAAAGCTCGTTCCCGATAATGTCGATATGACGGCTGAACTCGTCATTCGCCCGATGCGAATTCCGGGTGTTGCCGAGACCCAGGACACCGTCTTTGCGGACGCCTGATTGGTGAACTCACCCCGCTTTCTTTTACAGAGCCTCGTCATCACGACGGGGCTCTTTTGTTTTCAACGACTGAGATGCGAATTGATTTCCTGCCAAAATCATCGTTTTCTTTAATCAGTTGAATCTCTCGCTCACAGAAAAGCCGCTCAGCGTCGCAACAGTCACGCAGCCCGAGGACCTCGAGTTCCTCGCTGCGGGTTATGCCGTTCCTTCGAACATTCTCGAATTTCGCCTCGATAACCTGGTTGAGCTGGCCGAGCAATCGACCAAGGTGATGCGGACCGTCGAGCGTCCAACGCTTCTGACCGTTCGTCGACCCGACGAAGGTGGTGCCAATGATCTCGATGATGAAGCTAGAGTCGGCCTGTATTCCGATCACATGAGCGGCACTGAAGTGATTGATACGGAAATCAATTCGCTCGAATCAGAGGCCTTCGCCGGCTTCGTCTCGAAGGTTGAAGAGAATGATTCCGTTCTCGTCGCCTCCTTCCACGACTTCAGCGGCTGGCCCGGTTTAGACACGATCCGCGCCAAAGTCGACCGGGCCTACGAACTTGGTGCTTCGGTGCCCAAAGTCGCCATCGTTATCGAGGAAATGTCGGACCTCTTCGACCTCGCGGAACTCGTCTCACACCACCGCAGCGAAGGACGCCTCATATCTGCAATGGGAATGGGGCCGCTGGGAAAGCTCTCACGCCTCGTTCTTGCCAAAGCAGGCTCCTGCCTCAACTACGGCTATCTCAAAACACCGAATGCCCCGGGTCAGTGGTCAGCCGAAGATCTTACCAGGCTGATCTCGGACTTGTAGCATCACTCTCGGTGATAGGCAGCTCTAACTCACTAGTGAGTGGGTGCCGCTACGGTGGCATCAATCAACTCGCGCCGACGCGTCTCCACAATTCGGGACGCAATCTCCAACACGGTCTCTTCGAGGATCAAGCGGAGATGGCTGCCGGGACGATAGTCTGCCGGAGCAATATACTTAATCCGCCCGGAAACACCCGATAGCTGAAACGCCTTTCGAAAACTGGTGCGCGATTCATCATTCGGGTTGTATACCGCGATGCTGTGGCCGCCAAAACGATTCATCACGGTGAAACACGGCACATCAGTCGGCCCGTCACCGAGGTAGATCATGTTAGAAAAGGGAATGGGGCGCAACTCATCAGGCATGTGATCATTCACATCCTCGGTTGGATCGAGCATCCCCTTGTTGATACGAAAGAGATATTGCGTCTTCGCCGTGTGGGAAATGACACGACGAGGAAATGAAATACGCCCTGAACTGTTTTCCGCGAATTCGCATCCGAAGACCTCTTTGAAGTGAGGCTTCAACTCGCTCCCGTCGATCAATGCCTTAAGGCCACTGGACACAATGTAATGTTCAATGTTCACGCCCATGGCTCGATGCTCGTCGGTCAAGAGCGTGTCCAGTTCGTCGAACATTCCGGGAAGACCCGGGAAAAATTTCAGCCCTTTGCCGAGCTCTTCGAGATCCGCGTTGCTGGGACCGTCCATCTCGAGGTAGTCAATCATCGCCTTGAGATAGGCGAGCTCGTTCTCGTATCCGTCCTCATCGACCAGCTTCTTGCAACGTTTCCAGAACTCCGAAGGATTGATCCCGAAGTGGGGAAACAATACCTCGTCCTGCATGTAGGTCGGGCTTAGAGTCTGGTCGTAGTCGTAAACGATCCCAATGGTATTCTGCGGTGAAGCCATAGTCTTCGAACGGCGGCAATCTAACACGAAAGCCGCCGGATTGCAGCCGAGGATCTCACGACCCCGTCATGAATCCGAAACCTCTTCTTCGCGGGAATCATCGTCCGCCGGCTCCTCAGGATCAACCTTGGCCTCGGCCTCAGCGGCGTCTTCCTCGACGGTCTCCTTCCCCTCCACATTCCGCAAAGCGCTCTCCAGGTCCGGAAACTTCCAGTCATAGCTGAACGCATTCATCACGACAGGCTCAACTCTCTGGCTGTCCAGAAAGAGGCAGCCCATGCCGCCCGGCATCATGTTAAAGACAAATTTTGGCACCGGAAACGGGGCGAGACGTTTCAGGACCCTGGCATAGGTCTTCGTAAAATCCCGATTTGTCACCGGATTGGGTCCGACCGCGTTGACCGCCCCGTGAAGCCCGGTTTGGACGACACAC
>SPKZ01007221.1_pt1 | contig 11611 bp, 9 predicted proteins | sample 2456571 | NCBI WGS metagenome assembly SPKZ01 (sample SAMN11192286, study PRJNA482655) | marine metagenome | biome: ENVO:00000447; feature: ENVO:00000244|ENVO:00000211|ENVO:00000569|ENVO:00002023; material: ENVO:00002151; isolation source: ocean water from marine abyssalpelagic zone ...
ACTTCTTTTCTCAAAGAATATCATTTCGAATTAAAAGCGAACAGTGATTTTAAAGCGAAAGTTATTATGCTTTCGCCCTACTATGCGATGGAATACCCACCTGAATTATTTACCGGAGTGAGCACGGGTTTACTCATTGTTTTATTTGGTTTAGTCATTGCTATTCGGCTGCTTAAAAAAGGCATGTATGGCGCTGAATTACTCTCTACACGCAGTTATAAAATTCTCAACGGTGATCATATTAAAGTGGCTGTGGGCTCCGAATTCGAATGGCCAAAAGCAACCAGCCGTGCGTTTGATAAATTAATTGCAGACCTTGAAGATACCAAGCAAGAACGTAGTCGTTTCGATTCTTATATGCGTACTAACGCGTTTGTCGATGCCTCAACGGGCATTGGCAATCGTGATTTCTTTTTAAATCAATTAGAAGCCATGTTATCCGACCCTGGTGTTATTGCAGGTACGATCATCAAAATAGAGCTCTATGAGTTATCGCAATTAAATTATAACCATGGTGTGGCCAGTGTTGATGAAATGGTTAAATCGGTCAGTGAATTACTGCGTAAGTTTGTGGAGCGTTTTACTGGATCTGTACTTGCGCGTTATCGTGGTGATCAATTTGTTATTTTATTACCTCGGATCACCGGCCCTGAATCTGAAATTGTGATGAAACAGTTGTATAAATTGCTCACACGAGTCAGTTTATCTACACCAGTGGATTGTGATGAACTATTTTATACTGGCGTCGCTATTTATAATTATGCTGAACGCGCAGAGGAAGTATTAGAAAGTGTCGATCAAGCATTAAAGATTGCTGTGTTACAAGGTTGCTCAGGTTGGTTCTTGTATGAACAAGAAGAACAAACACCGGTTTATGCGAAAGGCACAGTCAGATGGCGTGGACTGTTTGATCGAACGTTCAAAAATAATGCATTTTATTATGAGCAACAAATTATTTTAAGCATGGAAGATAAGCAGGTGCTGGGTCATGAAATTTACCCAAGGTTAAAAGACGAGAATGATGAGTGGGTCCATGCGGGTGTCTTTTTACCTATGGCAGAAAAATGTGGCGTACTGAAACGCATTGACCGGCTAACCGTAGAGCGTGCGATCTCGAACCTAGAACAAGATGAACCTATCTCTTGTGGGATAAATTTAGATATTCAGAGCTATTTGGATAAACGTTTTATGCGTGCCGTTTATCTCGATATTATCCGTTTACCGGTCAAATTACGCGCTATGCTGCATTTTGAAATCCATGAATATCAAATTAATCGTAATTTAGAGATGTTATTAGAACCGGTTAAAAACCTAAAAGCATTGGGCTGTTGCATCGCTGTGGATATGGTTGGTCAAGATGTGGTTGATTCATCTTATATAAAAAAATTAGGCGTTGACGTTATCAAGATCCACCCTAGTTTAGTTCGCGATTTACATAAACGTCAAATCAATCAGCTGGCGATTCGCAGTATTCTAGGAGGTACTGTTAATTTGGCGACTATTGTGATTGCGGTTGGTGTGGAATCGAAAGGTGAGTGGGATGCATTAAATAAACTCGGTGTTTATGGTGCTCAAGGTTATTTTTGCAGTCAAGTCAGTGTATTGACAGAATCATAACGTGGCTTTAGTGTGATGTTTTCGCTGTTTATTGGTGATGTTATTGTGCTAATTGCACACTTTGCTTACTACTTAATGCCGATTAAAGTATGATAGCCGCAGCTATAATTTATAAGCCATTATTCATTTATTTAGGTGCAACAGAGTATTTATGCGTATACCTTGGTTCAAAAATCGAAATATACCCACAAAACTGGGTATTTTCATTACTAAACAGCGTGTGGATATCTGTGCATTATCGGCAGGCAATGACGCGATATCAGTACTTGATTCAAGCGCATTTGGTGATATTTCTGAACTTGTTAAAACACTGAATGGCCTGATTTCGAAACACAACCTACAGACATCAACTTGTCATGTTGTGTTATCAAATCAACTGTATCAATTATTACAAATTGATAAGCCAAGTGTACCTGATGATGAAATTGCCAGTACATTACCTTTCATTGCGAAAGAATTTATCAGTGAGTCTATTGATACCGTGGTATTCGATTATTTTTCGGTACCCAATCAAAATAAGATTAACCTCGTTTATTGTGCGAAAAGTCTCATCGAATTAACTATTAGCGCTATACAGCAAGCAAAACTTGAGCTGCTGACGATTGGTATTGAGGAATTAGCAACGGCAAATTTATTTAATACCAGTGCAGATGTGAGTCGAAAAAATACACAAATGTTAATTGCCCAACAGGATTATCAAGAAGTCAATTTGACGATTATTCACGATAACCAGGTTTATTTTTCGCGCCGTTTGCGTGGTTTTTCTCGATTACGCGATCTCAAAGAGCATCAGCTAGATACTTCGTTGTTAGATAACTTTAGTTTAGAGATCCAACGTTCAGCTGACTTTGCGGTGAGCCAATTGAAATTACCGGAAGTGAAAGAAATTAATTTAGCATTACCGAGCACGAATTTAGAGCCGTTAATTGCACGTTTACAGCTTAATTTTACGATTCCTGTTATTTCATTAAAGCATGCCTATATCAGTGAGCAAGTTGATATTGGTTTCTTACCTGCCATTGGCGGCGTGTTGGAAAAGTTGTAATGAAAAATCGCGTAAATTTATATACTCAGGCGTTTAAGCCAAAAAAAGAATATTTAACATTAATACAAGCGGTGGTCGCTATTACGACTGCGCTTGTGGTGATGTTAGCACTTGTTTATATGGCTGAAAATGACAAGGCTGAATTAGAGCAACAAGTTAAATGGGCAAAAAACCAATTAATTGAACAAGAAGCGGAAGTGGCTGATTTATCTAATCAAGTATCACTGCATATTCAAAATCCGGCATTAATACAACAATTAACGCTGTTACAAACACGTTTACAATACCGTGATGAATTACTGGTGCAGTTATCTGATCTCGCATTAGTACAATCAAGTGGTTTTGCTATTTTAATGTCTGATTTAGCCCAGCAACGCGATCGCGATATTCGTTTAAATCAAATACGACTATCCGGTGATCGAATGACACTGACAGGGATAGCCAGAACACATGACGCGATACCGCGTTGGATCCGTAAATTCTCACAAGGTAAATCATTACAAGGTCGAGAATTTAACTTATTAAATATCAATCGAAATAGTGATGATGTCATTGCATTCACCTTAACTAACCAAGTCGTCGCGGAGGTAAGTGAATGATGAAGCAACATTGGCAGACAATGAACGCTAAGTTTACTCTATTATCTCTGCGTGAGCGCTTATTGCTGGTTGGTTCGCTGTTGATTGCGATTCTTTATCTTATTTACAGTTTGTGGCTAGAACCTCTGTATTTACAAAACCAAAAATCACAGTCAAAACTGGCTTCTTTACAGCAGCAGCAACAACAATATGAATTTGATAAAGCAGAATTATTGCAAGCATTAGCGAGTGATCCAAATAAAGTTGTTAAGTTACGTATTGCGCGTGCAGAATCCGAACTCAACAAGGCTAATGGTAAATTAACCGATTTAACGGCCGATTTAATTAACTCAAATCAAATGGCGTTGGTTTTGGGTGATGTACTCAGTCGCGCCAAGAACGTAAAGTTGATATCGATTGAGTCATTACCTGTGACGACACTAACCGGTAATAATAACGCAATTGAGGAAGTCGAGGGGAAGAGTAAGCCTAAATTTGCGAACGCGAGCGGCCAAGATATCAATGCGGATAACATCATTAAGAGTGATGAGATATCGAAAAATATTGATGCGGCGCTGGCGACTTCAAAAACATCGATAACCGTTACGGATGACTCGGAGGTATTACTTTATCGACATGGTTTACGTATCACCATGACGGGGTCATTTTTTAATATTCAAGCTTACTTAACCCGTATTGAACAGTTACCCAAGAAATTCTATTGGGAAGTCTTTGATTATCAAATGCAAGACTACCCAACCGCGCAGGTGGAGATGGAGATTTATACCTTGAGTATTAATAAGGAGTTTATTCGTGGTTAAATTATTACTGCCAATATGCATACTATTGAGTGCGGGTATCGCGCAAGCGGGACAAGGTGTTATTAACGGTAATGTACTCGATGACCCAACAGGTCCTTGGGGGGCTGTAGATCCTGTTATTCACAGTCAAGCTAAGGCGAAAGTACGTATTCCGACCCTACAGGCCATTTTTGTGCGTGACCAGACATATATTGCGATCATGAATGACCAAGAGGTGCAAGCTGGAAGTTGGGTTTCTGGCTTCAAAGTACGCCGTGTTACCGCGGATTTTGTGTATTTTTCACGTAACGATAAAGAATTTAGATTGTCATTATTTGGCAGTAAAATTAAACATTAGGGCTCAAATTTAATTATGAACAAGTTGTATCTTGCTATTATTTTAGCTGTATTTTTAACGGGTTGTGAAACGACACGTAGTTCACTTGAGCCTGTAGCCATTAAAGAATCTATCCAAGCAGAGCTTGATCGTGCAGACGCTCAATCACAAGCTTGGACGGTACCAGATGATGTCAATGCTGAATTGTTACCTGGGTTCGACGGTAATGACAGTTTGAACACGCCTGTTTTCGAACCGCGAATGGACATTGCTGCAAAGTCAGTATCTGCACGTCAGTTCTTTGGTTCGCTGCTAAAGGGCACTAAATATAATCTCATTGTAAACCCAGACGTATCGGGCCGTATCACGGTGATATTAAATGATGTCACGATTGCAGAAACCATGGATGCTGTCGCAGATATGTACGGTTATGATATTAAACGCCAAGGTAATACCTATCGCGTCAATGGCGCGGGACTGCGTACCGAAATTATACCGATGAACTACTTATTGATGAAGCGTAATGGCTTATCAAACAGTTCTATTAGTTCCGGTTATTTAACCGATAACAGCTCGTCAGGCAGCAACTCGTCAGGCAGCAACTCGTCAGATGATGATGATTCATCCGATGATTCGTCATCGTCGTCATCAAGTCGTGCCGGCACCGAAATATCGACACAAACAGACACGGATTACTGGGCCGAATTAGAAAAAACATTATTGGCTTTAACGGCAAATGAACGGAATACCCAAATTGTGATTAGTCCGCAAGCAGGTTTGGTTACTGTGCGCGGTTATCCGAAAGACATTCGTAAGATAAAAGATTTTTTAACTAAAGCCGAAGAACACTTACAGCGTCAAGTATTGCTTGAAGTGAAAATCATGGAAGTGACGTTAAATGACGGTTACGAGCAAGGTATTGATTGGAATGTAAATAATTCTAATGTTGTGCCTGACTCATCGTTCAAATTTAACGTATCTGGTATTACAGACCTTGTTTCTGGTGGCGGTGTATTGACCTTAGCGGGTAATGACTTTAGTGCCGCAATCAATTTGTTAAAAACGCAAGGTGATGTGAACGTATTATCTAGCCCACGGGTGACCGCGCTAAATAACCAAAAAGCGGTGATTAAAGTGGGCACCGACGAGTATTTTGTAACGGGTTATTCAACGACGACCTCAACAGAAACGAATCAAGTAGAGCAAGATATTGAGATAACGCCATTTTTCTCAGGTATTGCATTGGATGTAACACCACAAATTGATAGCGACGGCGGCGTGTTATTACATGTCCATCCTTCAATCATTGAGGTAACGGACTCAAGTAAAACAGTTGCAGGTATAGAGCTTCCATTAGCAAAAAGTGACGTACGTGAAACAGATACCGTTGTGAAAGCAAAAAGCGGTGAGATCATTGTCATTGGTGGTTTGATGAAAACAGCGAATAAAGATCTAGTAGCGAAAATTCCATTCTTAGGTGATATTCCTTGGTTAGGTGAACTCTTTACTAATCGCTCGCAATCAGTACAAAAAACAGAACTCATTATTTTAATTAAGCCTGTGGTTGTCGATCAGAATACATGGCGCTTAGAGTTGGAACGTTCCGCTGAATTACTGGAACTGTGGTATCCAACAGAACAAAAAAATGAGAAAGGTTAATGTATAACGCGCATTTTGGTTTGACGGAAGCGCCATTTGGTCTGACGCCAAATACGCAGTTTTATCACCCTTTAGTTCCGCACTTTGAAGCATTGCAGGTTTTGACTACTGCGCTCGCAAGTGGCGAAGGCTTTATCAAAGTGACCGGGGAAGTGGGGACGGGTAAGACACTTATCTGTCGTAAATTACTGAATGAGCTAGGTGATGACTATGTGATCGCCTATTTACCTAACCCGTACTTAACACCCAACGAAATGCGTGCCGCTGTGGCCTGTGAACTCGGTATTGATGCTAGTTTGGATCAGCACAAATTAACGGAAGCAATTAACCATCAGTTAATTGCACTGTCGGCAGACGCAAAACAAGTCGTATTATTGATTGATGAAGCGCAAATGTTGCCGCATGAAACCTTAGAAGCGTTGCGTTTAATCAGTAACTTAGAAACCGAAAGTAAGAAATTAATGCAAGTTGTGTTATTTGGTCAACCAGAGTTAGATATGCGATTAAAGCAAGAGAACTTACGTCAATTACGCCAACGCATTACCTTTTCGTACCAACTGCGTCCGTTACTTATGAATGAAACAGCGAGTTATGTTGAACATCGTTTGACTGTGTCTGGCTATCGTGGGGCGTCTTTATTCGACCCTCGCGCATTACGTCTGTTACACCAAGCAAGCGGTGGTATACCAAGGTTAATCAATGTGTTATCTCACAAATGTTTGATGTTAAGTTATGGCTTGAACGATCGTCATATCAATACTAAATTGGTGAAACTTGCCATTAAAGATACCGAAAGTGCAATTCAGCAACGTAACTTACGTTTGCCGAGCTTAGTCAGTGTTCTTGTTATTGAGATGATATTAGTTATTTGGTGGTTTGGAGAATCAATGTTGTGAGTGTGATTAATCAAATGCTACAGGGGCTAGATAAAGGTGCCCAGCAACAACAAATACAATCTGAGCAACATGGCGCGGTCGTTGTTGCTGCGCCCTCGCGTAATAATAACGCCATTATTTGCTTACTCATCGCGGTTGTCATGATGGGGTTACTTGCTGCTTATCTGTTTGTCCAAAAACAAAATACGACGGTTTTAGCCGATCCGGTTACGAATGCGGCGGCATTACCTGTGATATCAGAAGAAATACACATACAAGCGGAACAAGTGAAGACCGTTACGCGCGTAAATGAACAGGCGATTGCGAATCACTTACTCGAAAAACCGGTCGTCGCTAGCCTAGTTGTAAAGGCGGTAACAGTGAGTGTAGCGCAACCTGTTTCCTTGCCTGTTACGCCGATTGCTAAGCCTGCTCACATTGAGCCGAAAGCGCCAATACCCGTTAAGATAAAGCCTTTAATCACTGCAATACAACACGTTGCGATCTCATCTAACGATGACGCTGAGAAAGAAAATATAATCTCAATTAAAGCGATTACCCGTACACCAATACAGCAAGCGCAGTTATATGCGAAACAAGCAGAAGCGGCATTACTTGCTGGCGATAAAGAACGTGCCAAGCAGCTATTTGGCAAAGTATTAACGTTGGATAAGCAACATGACCTTTCTCGAGAAAAATTAGCCGCAATTTTATACGGTGAGCAACGGACGCAATCAGCTGTAACCTTGTTGCAAGAGGGTTTAAGTGTCTCGCCTGACTACACGAACTTTCGCTTCATGTTGGCGCGTATTTATTTAAAGAATAAAAACAAACAACAAGCTTATTATTATCTTAAGCCACACCAGCCTGAAATTGACGGTAATGTCGATTATTACGCCATGCTGGCAGGTTTAGCACAAAGCCTAAATGATTTAGATACGGCATTAATTGCGTATAAAAAACTGACCAACTACGAACCGAACCGAGCTAAATGGTGGTTAGGACTGGGTATTTCTGCCGATAAAGCGCAGCGAGTCCAATTAGCGTTAACGGCTTATAACACCGCACAAAACATGGGGCAGTTATCTGCGTCGTCACGTAATTATATCAATGCCCGCATTGCCCAGTTGGAGAAACAGTAATGGCACAATTGAAATTAAAACAACGATTGGGTGATTTACTTGTTGGTGAGCAAATTATCAGCGAGGCTCAACTTGGTTTAGCACTTAAAGAGCAACGCAGTAGTGGTGGAAAGTTAGGTTCGACACTGATCAACTTAGGTTTTATTACTGAAGAACAACTGCTTAGCTTTTTGTCTCAACAGTTAAATATTCCGTTTTTGGATATTTCGGCATTAAATATTCCACAGCAAACGGTACTCAAGTTACCGGAAGTCCATGCGCGTCGTCATCGTGCTTTAGTCGTTAAATCCGAAGATAATAATTTAACGGTGGCATTGAGTGATCCCGCTGACCTTTATGCTGTCGAAGCGATATCAAATCTACTTTCTCTTTATCATTTAGATTTTGCGATTGTGAGAGAAAGCCAATTATTACCCGCTTATGACCGCTTATATCGTCGAACCAAAGACATTGAAGCGTTTGCTGGCCAACTTGAAGATGAACATAGGCCAACACAAGAGTTTGATATATTTCGTGACGTAGACGATGCATCCAACGAAGCAACCGTAGTTAAGTTTCTTAATTCCGTGTTTGAAGATGCGGTGCAAATCGGGGCATCTGATATTCACATTGAACCGGATGAAAAAGCGTTACGTATTCGGTTGCGTGTTGATGGGGTACTACAAGAAAATATCCTTAATGAAGTCGCGATCGTCCCTGCATTGGTATTACGGTTAAAATTAATGGCGGGTTTGGACATTTCTGAAAAACGTTTACCGCAAGATGGGCGTTTTAATTTAAGTGTTCGCAATCAATCGATTGATGTGCGTATGTCAACCATGCCGGTGCAGTATGGTGAATCAGTGGTGATGCGTTTACTGAATCAAGACGCGGGTGTTTTCCAGTTAGAAAGTACTGGGATGCCAGCAGAGTTAATTAAACGTTTACGCAGTTTGATCCGTCGTCCGCATGGCATGGTATTAGTGACCGGTCCCACGGGTAGTGGTAAAACAACCACGTTATACGCCGCTTTAAGTGAATTGAATGAACCCGGTAAGAAGATTATTACGGTGGAAGACCCTGTGGAATACCGCTTACCGCGGATTAGCCAAGTGCAGGTTAACCCTAAAATTGGTTTGGACTTTGCCCACATTCTTCGTACTTGCCTACGCCAAGATCCTGATATTTTATTAGTGGGCGAAATGCGTGATAAAGAAACCGCTGAAATTGGGTTGCGTGGTGCACTAACGGGTCACATGGTGTTATCCACACTGCATACTAATGATGCGATCACGTGTGCATTACGATTAATGGATATGGGCGCGCCAGGTTATTTAATTGGCGCTGCATTACGCGCTGTGGTTGCGCAACGTTTAGTACGTAAGTTATGTAGTCAATGTAAAAGCACCCATGATCTGGGCAGTAGTGAGCAATATTGTTTAGAAAAAATAGCCAAAGAACGATTGGGTAATGCCCATTTTTATCGCAGTGTTGGTTGTCAAAGTTGTAACTATACGGGTTATCGTGGTCGTATCGGTGTATTTGAATTATTAGAACTCAATGATGCCATGTGCGATGCACTGCGACGTGAAGCACCTGATGAGTTTGCCATTGAAGCACGTAAAACTAAATATTATCGACCGCTCGTACTTTCGGCATTAGATTTTGCGAAGCAAGGTTTAACCTCTATCGAGGAAGTATTAAAACTGGCCGATGAACTGACGCTCGATGACAGAAGCAGTGATCATGACGACAGTCAGGATGAGCATAATAGCGAACATGTGATTGCCAGTGATGTATTAACGTCTGAGACCTTCGGCGCCAATATTGTCGAAAATATTAGAGAGTTAGATAAAGTCGACCGCGGCGATATTGAAAAGATTTTACGCTTGGCCGAAGTGGTTAGGGCATTGGACCGTAGTGGACAGTAAATAGGACCGTAGTGGTCAGTAAATTAAGACTATTAAGGTTAGCAAATGCCAAATTTTAGTTATAAAGGCCGGGATATCCAAGGCCATGCTGTTTCGGGACAGCAAGAAGCGCAAAATCAAGATGTGCTTGTTGAATCGTTAATGCGTAAAGGGATCACGCCTACGTCAATTAACGTATCGGCGGGTAATCGAGATATTGATTTTAGCCAGTTGTTTACACGAAAAGTCCCGCTTGAAGAGCTGGTTATTTTCGCGCGGCAGATGTATTCGTTAACCCGAGCTGGTATCCCGATGATCCGTGCGATTAAAGGATTATCAGAATCGAGTTCGCACGTTAAATTGAAAGATGTACTCAATGATGTCGTGACGCGTTTAAATAACGGGACAACATTATCGGCAGCGATGCATGCGCATCCACATGTATTCGCGTCTATTTTCGTGTCGATTGTGCGAGTGGGCGAAAATACCGGTCGCTTGGATGATTCCTTTTTACAAATTTCTAATTATCTTGAATTAGAAATGGATACCCGACGTCGTATTAGTAGTGCGATCCGTTATCCGATGTTTGTATTAATCTCGATTGCGTTAGCGTTAGTGGTCTTAAATATTCTTGTGATCCCGACGTTTGCCAATATGTTTACTAAGTTTGGCGTTGAACTACCGTGGGCGACACGCACCTTACTGGCCTCTTCCGCTTTCTTTGTGAATTATTGGCACTTATTAATTGTGGGTGTGATTGGCGGTATTTTTGCTTTCAAATATTATATTAAAACCGATAAAGGCAAATTGAAGTGGGGCTTATTCTATATTCGCATCCCGATTGTAGGGCCTGTTATCGAAAAAACGCTGCTATCGCGTTTTGCGCGTAGTTTTTCGTTAATGCTTAAAGGTGGTGTGCCACTGAACAATTGTCTCACACTGGTGGCCTCAACGGTTGATAACGCATGGATGGAAGTACGTATCTTGTCTATGCGCTCTGGCATCGAAGAAGGTAAGAGTTTAACGATTACGGCGATTGAAAGCGGCATGTTTACTCCGCTGATCTTACAAATGATTTCGGTTGGTGATGAAACGGGTCAAGTGGATGACTTATTATTAGAAGCTGCGCAATTTTACGAGCGTGAAGTGGACTATGAACTGCAATCGCTCACCGCTAAAATTGAACCAATCTTGATTGGTGTTGTTGCCATTATGGTACTAATTCTAGCACTCGGTATCTTTGTACCGATGTGGGATATGATGGGTGTTGTTCAGGGGTAATTAGCCACTACCCATTTAGTGATTTTTTTGAAATGTTTTATTTATGGTTTTTTATGACTGTCATGGTTATGTTAAATAGTATTATACTTAGTGGTTATATTTCTATTTCGCCACATTAATCAAAAAAAACTAGTGAAAATATTATTTTTTTGGCATAGTATCAAAAAATATACAGGTACGTACATTAATGTAAATTATATGGACGTGTTAATTCGTATATGTCTATGTATTTTATAAACAAAGTGAATTGGAGCTCAAATATGAAAAAACAAAATGGTTTTACACTAATCGAATTAGTGATCGTAATTATCGTACTAGGTATCTTAGCTGCTACAGCAGTGCCTAAATTCATCAACCTGCAAGATGATGCTAAAGCATCTGCAATGTC
>SPKZ01004253.1_pt1 | contig 11610 bp, 10 predicted proteins | sample 2456571 | NCBI WGS metagenome assembly SPKZ01 (sample SAMN11192286, study PRJNA482655) | marine metagenome | biome: ENVO:00000447; feature: ENVO:00000244|ENVO:00000211|ENVO:00000569|ENVO:00002023; material: ENVO:00002151; isolation source: ocean water from marine abyssalpelagic zone ...
CGCAGCCCGCATTACAGAGACGCTCTGGTGTCACATTCCGCATAATACGCGTCCTTCAAGAACCGCCTCTTTTTGGGGCGCCTGTTGGGACCAGTGTCTCCCGTTTACCTTGAAATTGAACCGCTCATGGCGGAGGTCTGGGTATTGCGCTTGAACTCTGCCAAGTGCCACATGCCACTGATCCCCGCGGTTTCTGCCATCGACCGGACCAGACAAATCGCCTTTACAGGGGTCACCGACGGTCGCGGATCGATACCACCCTCGCTCAACCCATCCAAACGTCGCGGGGGGCTCCGTGTAATGGATGGTCGCTGCCGCGCTGATGTCCTTTGACGGCGATACCCCGCCTTCGGTGCAGAGGATAGGTGTTTCCCACTTGACCCTCGCGCGTGGCCTGTCAAGAACAGTGCCATGACTACGGCACGTTTAAAAATCAACCTCGAAGCGCTGGCAATCAACTGGCGCAATCTGGATTCCCGCACCAACTGCGAAACCGCAGCAGTCGTGAAAGCAAATGGCTATGGGCTTGACGCAAGCCGCGTCGGCAAGGCGCTGGCCGAAGCCGGAGCGCGCAATTTTTTCGTTGCTGCTGCAGAAGAAGGCATTGCCTTGCGCCGCGCTTTGGGCCCCGGCCCAGGCATTTCGGTCTTCTCAGGCCATATGAACGGCGATGCGAAGGTCCTAAAGGGTTTTCAACTCACGCCGATGCTCAACTCGATCGACCAGATGTTGCGCCATTTTGAAGCCCTGCCTGGGCATCCCTTTGGTGTACAACTGGACAGCGGCATGAACCGTCTTGGCATGGAAGCAGGTGAATGGGCTGCTGTGCGTGAGATCGCACTGAGTCAGGGGCCTGTTTTGCTGATGTCGCACCTGGCCTGCGCGGATGAGCCTGATCACGGCATGAACGCCTTCCAACTGAAGAACTTCCGCGACATGACCGAGGGCTGTGATCTTCCGCGCTCTCTGTCGGCAACCGGCGGTCTTCTTTTGGGGTCGGAGTATCACTTCGATCTCTGCCGTCCGGGCATTGGTCTTTATGGCGGCGCGCCTTACGACAGCGCCTTGCCCGTGGTCACGCTCGAGGTCCCCGTTATTCAGACCCGATCGCTTGCCGCAGGGGAAACCGTGGGCTACGGCAATGCTTGGACTGCGCAGCGCGACAGCCGCGTTGCGACCATCGCTGCCGGTTATGCCGACGGTCTGCACCGTGCCCTACAAAACGCCGGCATTCAGGCCTATGTCGGTCATATCCCCTGCCCGGTCATTGGACGTATCTCCATGGATTTAATCACTGTGGATGTGACAGATCTTGGTGAAGACCCCGAGGTATTGACCCTGATCAATGAAGACCAAACCGTAGACCGCATGGCGGCGGCTGCGGGCACAATTGGCTACGAAATTCTGACGTCGCTTGGCCACCGCTACGCACGGACCTATTCTGCATGACCCCTCTTGCGCTGCTGCGCCGCCTCGGTGCGGCCACTCTTGGCCTCTTGGCTTCGCTTGGTCGCCTGAGCACCTTTGCTGTGTCCACGTTCCTCCATATGCTGCGCCCCCCCATTTATGGGCGCGAAGTGCTGAACGCGCTGCTGCAGGTGGGCTGGCTCTCGCTGCCTGTGGTCGGCCTGACCGCCATTTTCACCGGTGGTGCGCTGGCACTGCAAATTTATGCCGGGGGCGCACGTTTTAATGCCGAGGCCGTGGTACCGCAAATTGTTGCAATTGGTATGGTGCGCGAACTGGGCCCGGTGCTTGTCGGGCTGATGATCGCGGCGCGCGTGACCTCTTCGATTGCCGCCGAGATCGCCACTATGAAAGTGACCGAGCAGATAGACGCGCTGGTGACCCTGTCGACGCATCCGATGAAATACCTCGTTGCTCCGCGCGTGCTGGCAGGTCTACTTACCGTGCCCGCACTGGTGGGGATTGGCGACATTATCGGCATTATGGGCGGCTATGTGGTTGCGACCCAGAACCTTGGGTTCAATCCGGCGACCTATCTGGTCAACACTGTCAACTTCCTTGAAATCCACGACATAATATCGTCGCTGGTCAAAGGCGCGGTCTTTGGCGTGATCGCAACAACTCTGGGTTGCTACTACGGCATGAACTCGGGCCGGGGCGCACAGGGCGTGGGTCGGGCGACGAAATCGTCGGTTGAGACCGCCGCAGTGCTGATCCTTGCAGCCAACTTCGTCCTCACTGGGGTGTTCTTTTCGCTATGACCGATCTGACGAAACCTGCGATGATCGAAATGAAGATGGTCCACAAAGCCTTTGGCAGCAATCAAGTGCTGCGCGGCGTAGATCTGCGTATTGCACGTGGGTCTTCTATGGTGATCATCGGCGGCTCTGGAACCGGGAAGTCGGTAATGCTGAAATCTGTTCTGGGCCTGATCCAGCAGGACAGCGGCCAGATTTTGGTTGATGGCAAAGACGCCGGCAATGGCCATTCGGGCCGCGACCGCGATGCGTTTCTAGCGCGCTTTGGCATGTTGTTTCAGGGCGCAGCTCTGTTTGACTCCCTGCCGGTCTGGCAAAACGTCGCCTTCCGCCTGCTGCGCGGCTCGCTGAAACGCCCCAAGGACGAGGCCCGCGAAATTGCGATCGAGAAACTGCGCCGTGTGGGCTTGAAGGCCGATGTGGCCGACCGCCTGCCCGCAGAGCTGTCAGGCGGCATGCAGAAACGTGTGGGCCTGGCCCGCGCCATAGCAGCCGAGCCCGAGATTATCTTCTTTGATGAACCCACCACGGGTCTCGACCCGATCATGTCTGGTGTAATCAACGACCTGATCCGCGAAATCGTGGTCGAGATGGGCGCCACGGCGATGACCATCACCCATGACATGTCCTCGGTCCGGGCGATTGCGGACAATGTGGCGATGCTCCACGGCGGCAAAATTCGCTGGACCGGCCCGGCCAGCAAAATGGATGCGTCGGGGGATCCTTATGTCGAGCAGTTCATTTCTGGCAGTGCCGAGGGGCCGATTGAGGCCGTTCGCTAAGCGTATTGAAAGAAATGGTCGGTTCTTCAGAGCGCGCTTTAAGATCCGCTGCTAAAGCCAAGTATTCTTCCTGTCTTTGCAACCCAACTCTGGGAGCGCATTCAGTTGTAAGTGATGCGCTGTTCCTCAAACCCTTCGGGCCATTTCCCCCGGATACTTGGGAAAAGATGGAAGCTGCGCATGAGCGCCGTCGAATGCTCATCAAACCCACTTGAACAAAAGGGAAACATCTGCAACTGATCAGCCATGGCTAAGACAACGTTTTCCTGCTCCGCTTGTGGGGCCTCCTTCTCCAAATGGTCCGGTCGCTGCGAAAGCTGCGGCGAGTGGAACACGATTTCTGAAGACAAGGGCCTGTCTTCTGGCGGCCCGGCGAAAAAGTCGCTGGGCGCCATGCGTGGCAAACGGCTAGAACTGGGCGATCTGGCCACGCAGGAAGATCCCCCACCCCGCACCTTGTCAGGCGTTGGAGAGCTGGACCGCGTGCTCGGCGGTGGGTTGGTGGCAGCATCCGCCATCCTGGTGGGCGGTGATCCCGGAATTGGCAAATCAACGCTGCTGTTACAGGCGGCTGCGCGCTTTGCCCGCAATGGTTTGAAGACCGTCTATATTTCGGGCGAGGAAGCCGCTGCACAGGTGCGCATGCGCGGGCAGCGTTTGGGCTTGCAGGAAAGCCCGGTGATGCTGGGGGCTGAGACCAACCTGCGGGATATTCTGACAACGCTGGAGGCCGAGAAGCCCGATCTCGCCATTATCGATTCCATCCAAACCATGTGGGCCGACAATGTCGACAGCGCGCCGGGGTCGGTGTCGCAGGTGCGGGCCGCTGCGCATGAGCTGACAACTTTTGCAAAAACCCAGGGTATTTCCATCATTATGGTCGGCCATGTCACCAAAGAGGGCCAGATCGCGGGCCCCCGTGTTGTCGAACATATGGTTGACACGGTTTTGTATTTCGAAGGCGAGCGCGGCCACCAGTTCCGCGTGCTGCGGGCCGTGAAGAACCGCTTTGGCCCTGCTGATGAGATTGGCGTCTTTGAGATGACGGGACGCGGGCTGGCGCAAGTCACCAACCCTTCGGCCCTGTTCCTGTCCGAACGCGGCACGCCCTCGCCCGGATCTGTGGTCTTCGCAGGCATCGAAGGGACCCGGCCCGTTCTGGTCGAAATGCAGGCGCTGGTCGCGCCTTCGCCACATTCGCAGCCGCGTCGCGCCGTGGTGGGCTGGGACAGTTCGCGCCTTGCCATGATTTTGGCAGTGCTGGAGGCCCGCTGCGGCGTGCCGTTTGCTGGGCTTGATGTCTATCTTAATGTTGCAGGAGGCATGCGCGTTTCCGAACCAGCCGCTGACCTTGCCGTCGCCGCTGCCCTGCTGAGCGCCCGCGAAGACACACCGTTGCCCGCCGATACGGCGGTTTTTGGCGAAATTTCTCTGTCCGGTGCCCTGCGCCCTGGTCCTCAGACCGAAAACCGGTTGAAAGAGGCGCAAAAACTTGGTTTCAAAGCCGTGATTGCCCCGAGTGGTGGCAAATCCGTCTCGGTTGATGGGCTGGCGCTGCGCCAAACCCCGGATCTTTCAGGATTTGTTGGCGAATATTTCGGGGCGGGGTAAACAATTACCCAAGCGACGAGTCGCGACAGAATGCTGAAGGCAGGGACATGGAAGGTTTCACCATAATAGATGGCGCTGTGGCGCTGGTTATCGTCATTTCGGCGCTGCTCGCCTACTCTCGGGGGCTGGTGCGCGAAATCATGTCCATCCTGGGCTGGGTGGCCGCTGCGATCGGCGCGTTTCTCTTTGCTGCCCAGGTCGAACCGCTGATGGCCGAAGTCCCGGTATTGGGAGAATATATTGCCGAAAGCTGCGAACTGTCGATGATTGTTGCCTTCTTTGCAGTCTTTGCCGTTGCCCTGATCGTGGTGTCCTTCTTTACCCCGCTTTTGTCCGGGCTGGTACAACGTTCTGCGCTCGGTGGGCTGGATCAGGGTGGTGGATTTCTCTTTGGGGTGCTGCGCGGTATCCTGCTTATCGCCATTGCCTTCTTCGTTTACAACGTAGTGATGACTGGTCAGAGCTTTGTTGTTGTTGACGACAGCCGCTCTGCCGTGGTGTTCAACCGCATGATAAACCACGTCGAAGATCAGAACCCCGAGCAGGCCCTTGGCTGGCTAACCGGAAAATACGAAGAGCTCATCGGCGGCTGCACTCGCTAAGGCGGGAAAGTGCTTCGAACAAAGTGAGGCGCCTTCGGGCGCCTTTAATTTTCTTTATGAGAAACGCGTCGACCGGCCCAAAGCCGTCTCCGCGGCCCCCCGCGAACCTTAACGCCGCGAAAAACCAATTCACTATCCAAGCGCTTTTAAAGATTCGCATCTTTGGCCCCTGTCCCGCTTCAAAGGCATATTTATCGCAGCCAACGAGGGTTACTCCGCTCAAGCTGAGCCTTAAACGTCAAAGAAACCAGAAAATTTCGTTCAAATTCTATAAATTGGGCAACTCAGGCCGCAAGCGTGCCCCATTTCCGTCCCAATTCGATGGCCACCTAGGTCCAACGTAGGCCAAAACGGCCACCTGACCTCAATCAGGCTCTCAGAAAGGGACACGGATATGCTGCTGGATCACAAGACAGCCTTCGGCGACTACCAACCGGTTGGCCTTCTGTTCGATTTCTATGCGGAAACGTCCGTGTTTGAAAAATCCGTTCAGCGTCCCCAAAGGGGTGGCATTCTGCCTGCAACGATGATCGAAACCGACGAAGGCTTCCGCCAAGCCCGCGCCCTGCGTCCCGGCGATATGGTGCAAACTTTTGACGGTGGATTGCGCGAAGTGCAGAACATTCGCCACTGCGTCCCGCGCCTGACTGCCATGGTGACGGTGCCAGCCGGTGCCCTCGGCAACGACGCGGAACTTGAGCTGCCGTCTGACACATTGGTTGCGCTGGATCTAGACACAGCTGACCGCCTTTTTGGCACCCCGGTTGTGCTGGCCAAGGTGATCTCGTTGGTGGGCTACAGAGGCATCACCACCGCTCTGCCCCAGTGCATGGCGCGCGTTCACCTTGAATTCGAAGAAGAAGAACTGCTTTGGATTGAAGGTGGCATGTTGGTTGACAGCCTGTGCAGCAGCGATGACCGTTTCTACCCGGTCCTGTCCCTGACCGAGACCCGCCAGTTGCTGGCCTCCGAAGAAAACCGCGCCTTAACACATGCAGGTTCCAAAGGTCTTCTGGAGAACGCACTCGAAGCCGATGTGGCTGCAGACGCCGCCCACGAAGACGCACTGCAGGCCAGCCTACAGTCGTGTCTGCCCTCTGCCACGTCCTTGTCGACCACCTGGCTGGCCACCAGAGCTCTGGATGGTCTGTTTGGCCGCCGGGCCGCATAAATCCGGGCGCGCTCTGCGCTTGTTTCATCGCTATATCCCTGCCGCTCCATTCTTTTGTGATCCTTTCGTGACATAGGCGTCAAGACTCCCTATTTGGGGTACGTCACACGCCACAGCGGATTCGGAGCCGACGCCAGTGTCGAAGCCTCTCTTTCCTATCTGGTCCGCGCAAGCGGATTTCTTCTTCAGTCCCTTGCGCATCCCTGCGCAGGCGGTGCCGCATTGTGTTGTCTCACTGTGCTCTCCGGCCGCACGCCCCGTGCCCCCCAAATTGGGGGCGCCTACGTTTTGCGGGACCGGATTTCGACAGACACCGCCATCGCTGCCCAGCCAAACGCAGCAACGCCACATAAGAATTGGAGCCTAGCCATGTGCGGGATTTTGGGGATTGCAAACCGGAACGGCCACGTCTTTGCGGAACTATATGACGGGCTGCTCATGCTCCAGCATCGGGGGCAGGACGCCTCGGGTATTGTCACCTACGACAATGACTTCTTCCGGGAACGCAAGGCCAACGGTCTGGTCAAAGATGTGTTTGCGCCCAAAGACGCAGAGACACTGCGCGGCTTGATGGGGATCGGGCATGTACGCTATCCCACTGCCGGGTCGCTTTCGGCCGCGGAAGCGCAGCCGTTTTTTGTCAATGCGCCCTATGGCATCTATCTGGTCCACAATGGCAATATCACAAATACCGAGGAACAGCGCGAAAAGGTCACCGGCAAATACAGCCGCCATCTGCGCACGACGTCTGATTCCGAAATCCTATTGAATGTGCTGGCTGACAAGGTGGCTGATGCGATTAAGGTGAACGGGAATATGGACCCGATCCGCAACATCTTTGCCGGTGTAAAGATGACCATGGAACGGATCCAGGGCGCCTATTCCGTGATCTGCATGATCGCAGGCGTCGGCCTCCTTGCCTTCCGTGACCCACACGGCATCCGCCCCCTTTCGGTTGCCAAACGCACCGAAGGCGGTAAAGGCGACGACTATGCCTTTGCCTCTGAAGACGTGGCCTTTGGAATCAATGACTTCCAGAAGCTGCGCGATGTGAAACCGGGCGAAGCTATGCTGGTGGATCTCAATGGCAACTTGCACACATTCCAAGCGGTAGAGGGCCAACTGACACCCTGTATCTTCGAATACGTCTATCTGGCACGCCCCGACAGCATGCTGGATGGCATTTCGGTCTATAAATCCCAACTGCGCATGGGCCAGACGCTGGCCAAACAAATCGCGGAGCTGGATCTGGATATCGACGCCATTATCCCTGTGCCCGACAGCGCTCGCCCTGTGGCGCTTGAAGTGTCGAATGCCACCGGCATCCGCTACCGCGAAGCCCTGGTCAAGAACCGCTACGTGGGCCGGACCTTTATTATGCCGGGTCAGGAGGAACGTCAGAAATCCGTGCGCCGCAAGCTGAACGCTGTTCCGCTCGAAATGAAGGACCGGAACATCCTTTTGATCGACGACTCCATTGTGCGCGGCAACACCATCAAGAAGATCGTCGAGATGTGCCGCGAAGCCGGCGCTAAAAAAGTCTATATTGCCTCTGCTTCCCCGCCGGTGAAGTTCCCCAATGTCTATGGCATCGACATGCCGACCCGCCACGAGCTGGTCGCCCACGATCGCACCATTGAAGAGATTCGTGACGAACTCGGTGTGGACGAGCTGATCTATCAGCGCCTTGAGGATCTGGTCTGGGCCGCCCAGGAGGGCAACCCCGAGATTAAAGCCTTCGACTGTTCCTGTTTTGACGGCAACTATGTCACTGGGAATATCACCGAAGACTACCTGAGAAATCTCGAAGGGAGCAGCCGCGTCAGCAACAAAATCAAAGCTATGCCGACACCGGGTGCGAGTTGGAACAGTTCCACCATGGCGGGTTGAACATAACCTCTTTCGCCGTCTCAGGGGCGCGCCCGGCTGGCAAATGACAGCCCGGCGCGCAAAGGTTTGTCTTTTCCCACAAAGCCGCCTATGAAGACGCAACATTTGGCCTTTGGGCCAGCCTGCGGCGCCGCCTTAAAAGGCCGGCGCCGTCTTCTTTGTGAACCCACCCGCCGACGCCTGACCGAAGACGCCCGCCGACCGAAAGCAGATCACCTTGAACGCGCATTTTGCCCGTATGCTGAATTCTTCGCGCCAATGCCGCTGTTGCGGCGCGACCTTCGAACAGCTTCTCAGCCTCACTTGTGATCGCCCCGACATCTGTCCCGAGGACATGCCGGTGCAAGACAATGCGGCCATCTTTGCTGCTGAAGGTGACGTGCTGACTGAAGACTTCTGCAGTTTAGGAGAATTGCGCTTTATTCGCGCAGTGCTGGCAATTCCGATAAATGAAGGGGGCGACTACGAGTTTATTCTGGGCACCTGGGCGGGTGTCAGCGTCGCAGAATTTGACGCCTATCTCGACGTGTTCGAGCTGCGCGAAACGGACTCAATGGGCAGCAGCCCGGCTTGGCTCTCGAATCAACTGCCCTTTGGCCCCATGGGCCCCGTTGCTTGCATGCTGCACGCCCGCCCCGGTGGCGAATACCCGGAACTACAGGTCGCTGAGGTCAACCACGAGCTGGCCCGCATGCAGAACATTGGTGTCGATCTGGACGAACTGTTGGGGATGTTACAGGCCTATGGCCATGATCTGCCGTCGCTTGTATACGACAGCTAAACGCCGCACGCACTCGGTGAAACTCAGAAAGCCTGAGCGAATGGACAACCGGCTGAGGGTCGGTCGCCTTTCAGAGCGTTTCCGGACTTCAAAGATGTCTCGTCTCTGATAAACAGTCCGCCTTTATGTTTGCACATGGCGCAGGGCACACCCGCGAATGAGGCGGGCTGCGCCGCACAGACTAAGGGACCAAACAAGCACCAGCTGGCTAGAATAGGCCTGTTCGGCCCAAATGCGGGTCTGCGCAGGCGCTGGGGTCGACGCAAACAAATCGGACCCGGCAACCGCTTCGCTCAGGGACAATGGCAGCGGATCCAACGCTTGCCACTTCTGGTGGACGGACGCAGGCAAAAGCCTGCGACGGCAACGCGCACTTGACCGCTGCTGCGCCTTCGGCGCAAAAAGGCCTCATGACACAGAAAATCGCCCTGATCACCGGTGCCTCGCGCGGATTGGGCGCGGCGCTTGCCGAAGCCCTCGCCCCCACTCACCATATTGTCGCCGTGGCCCGCACCACAGGCGCATTGGAGGAGCTTGATGACCGCATTAAGTCCTCAGGTGGCGCGGTCACGCTGGCGCCCATGGATATCTGCGTGCCAGAAGCCATGGCCACTCTGTGCCGCGGCATCTATGACCGATGGGGCAGCCTCGATCTCTGGGCGCATACCGCTATACACGCCGCCCCCCTCAGCCCGGCGCCGTTCGTGGCACCCAAGGACTGGCAAAAATCGGTGGATGTAAACGCCACCGCAACCTCGGTGCTGATTTCTTATGTCGCGCCGCTTCTGGGGCAATCGGGCCGCGCCGTGTTTTTTGACGATCCGCGCGCCGGCGCAAAATTTTTTGGCGCGTATGGCGCGACCAAAGCGGCCCAAATGGCGCTGGCCAACAGCTGGCACACGGAAACCACGACCACCGGCCCTTCGGTCCGCATATTGACACCTCCTGCGATGCCCACCGCGCTGCGCGCACGCTTTTTCCCCGGCGAGGATCGCGAACCGCTCACCAGCCCGACAGAGGCTGCCGCAACACTGCTGCCGAGGATCCTCGAGGACTGAAACAGGCGCCATTCCTTGGACCTAGACTATTTCATTGGCTGGCCCCGCGCGGCGCTTCCTCAGGGGACTGTCAGGGCCTAATTTCAAAGCAACGCGCTCTGATGGCAACACTGTTGCCACTTGGACAAGCCGTACCTCTTGCTCCCTCCTGTCCTGCCGCCTATGCAGAAAGGAACCTTCCGGTGCGGGCGATCTCTTCAGGGTCTTGTTTCCCACCGCGTTCAGGGCAAACTTAGGGGCATTACATGCGCATTTTGGTCACCAATGACGACGGTATCAACGCAACCGGGCTGACCGTTCTGGAACATATTGCAACCGAACTTGCTGGCTCCAACGGCGAAGTGTGGACCGTTGCCCCCGCCTTTGAGCAGTCCGGGGTTGGGCATTGCATAAGTTATGCAAACCCTTCGTTGATTTCCGAACTTGGGCCACGCAGGTTTGCCGTCGAAGGTTCGCCCGCGGATTGCGTGTTGGCAGGCCTTCACGTGATCTTGGGAGACAGGAGTCCCGATCTGGTGCTGTCGGGCGTTAACCGAGGGAACAACTCGGCAGAGAACGCCATGTATTCGGGCACTCTTGGGGGCGCAATGGAAGCCGCGCTTCAAGATCTGCCAGCAATGGCCCTGTCACAGTATTTTGGTCCCGCCAATCGCGATCTTGAAAACCCGTTTGAAGCCGCGCAGACCCATGGTGCAAGTGTTATACGGAAAACCCTCGCTGCCACACCGAACCACAGCGGCGGGTATCGCCTGTTTCACAATATCAACTTCCCCCCAGTTGCAGCAGCTGCGGTAAAGGGACTGCGCGCGGCCCCGCAGGGCAAGCGTCCGAAGACTTCGTTTTCTGCAGAAGAGCAGATTTCGCCAAATGGGCGACGTTATATGTGGATTCGGGGTGGCAACCAGCAGGTGGCCTGCGCGCCAGACACGGATGTGGCTGTAAACCTCGACGGCTATGTATCTGTCACACCGATGCGCGCGGATCTCACGGATACGGCGGCACTCGAGGCGCTGAAAGTGCTTGAATGAACTCGCTTGATGCCGAAACCAAGATGCAGTTCCTCTTTAACCTACGCTCGCGTGGGGTAACTGAGGCAAGTGTACTCGGAGCTATGGAGAGTATTGACCGGGGTGCCTTTGTGCGCGGTATCTTTGCAGAACGCGCTTATGAAGACGTGCCGCTGCCAATTTCCTGCGGCCAGACCATCTCGCAACCGTCCGTGGTGGGTTTGATGACCCAGGCGTTGCAGGTCAGACCACGCGACACCGTGCTCGAGGTGGGCACCGGATCCGGCTATCAGGCGGGGGTGCTCGCCAAGATCGCACGCCGCGTCTACACGATAGACCGCCATGCTCGGCTGGTGCAGGAAGCCCGCCAGATGTTTGCGCGGCTAAACCTCTCCAACATCACCTCGCTGGTCGGCGACGGAAGCTTTGGGATGCCGGATCAGGCGCCTTTTGATCGAATCATTGTCACCGCTGCGGCCGAAG
>SPKZ01005391.1_pt1 | contig 11607 bp, 5 predicted proteins | sample 2456571 | NCBI WGS metagenome assembly SPKZ01 (sample SAMN11192286, study PRJNA482655) | marine metagenome | biome: ENVO:00000447; feature: ENVO:00000244|ENVO:00000211|ENVO:00000569|ENVO:00002023; material: ENVO:00002151; isolation source: ocean water from marine abyssalpelagic zone ...
CAGCTGGCGGGTAGCTGGTAGCTGCCGATTTCGTCGTAGATGAAGTAGACGCGTACCCCGGCGGCGGCCCGCTCGAGCAGTGCTTCGCGGAGGCGGTTCCCGAGACTGTCGTTCCTGATGATATAGAACTGGACGAGGATATAGTCTTCCGCTTCTGCGATGCTTTCGATGATCGAACCGAAGGTGGCCTCACCGTCGATGAGAAGTTCCGCGTCGTTGAACCGGGTGTAGGGCAGGCGAGCGATGCGTTCTTCGGTGGTGAAGTCCGCTTCATCCGAGTGAAGGAGGAAACCGTCCTCGATCAGCTTTGGATATGTCTGCTTGATTACAGGGTCGAGATTGGCAAATTCGGCCTGCCTCGCACTAACGTAGCCGTTAAAGCTGCTCTGTCCGAAGACCCAGTAGGCCGGCACCGCAACGTAGGGCATCGTATTGAGTGAGATAATCCAGGCAATGGTCCCCTGCGGGGTGCGGGTTTCGAAGAGGGCCTTCACCGAGGTGAGGGCTCCGAGGGCATGAGCCAAGACCACGAAGCCGGTAACGAGTGCGCGACGGTTCTTTCCAGCCCGGGCGAACCACTTTTTTGACACGGCGAACCGGCTTCTTGGGGGGGGCTCGAATTCATCCATGAATCTACAGCTGTACCATAAGGTCTGAGAAGGGTCGCGCCTTTTGTGGCTTTGTTCCTCCGGGATTGAGAAATCAGGCGGTTTGGGGTAGACTCCACGTCCCCTCCCGAATACCGATCTCACGAGAGCAGGTATCCCGAGGCTCTGGGGGTTTGAGCTTTGATATGACGTTGGTTAACCATGAGTTTTCTAAGAGGGCAGCGTTGAGCGTTTTCGCGGGTGCTTGTGCCTTGCTGGCGTTTTCCGTCGTCCGTGCTGATGTGGTGGTTCTTAAGAACAGCGACCGAATTTCCGGTGATATTCTGGAGCGGGGAGCTGAGCAGGTGACTGTGTCGACTTCCTACGCGGGGCCGATTTCGATTCCGCGTTCCGAAATCAGCCGGATCGAGTCAGGAGCCGCTCCAAAGCCTGTTGTTGTGGATAAGGCGGTGCCGGTGAACCATGTCATCGATATCGACGGCAAGGAGTTGATCGAAGACGCGGCGCTGGATGCGGCTGAGATGGAGGAAAAGAGGGAATGGTCGGGTTCCGTCAATCTGGCCGTCAAACTGGAAGGCGGCCGGAGCGACGGGGAGCGGGAAATTGACGGGGACTTCCGGACGCGTTGGGAACGCGGGAGGCAGAGGTTTCGCATGTCGGGTCAGGTCGAGTATGACACAACAGACCGAAATGCCACCAAGCAGGACTGGATGATCGTTCCCAAATACGACCATTTTTTCACTGATCGGGCTTACTGGTCGCTTTCATACGCGGCCAAGCAGGAGAAGTATGAGGGATTGAATCTAAGACAGACGATTGGCCCGGCCCTGGGTTATGAGTTCTTTTCGAATCAGAAAAATGAACTCATCAGTGAGGTTGGAATCTACTACACGACCGAGGATTACACCGGTGGCAACCACACCAGTTATGACGCGCCCGGTTGGCATCTCGAATACAGACGCAAGGTCTGGCAGGACAAGTTTGAGTTTTATCATCGCCACTTTTTATTCGTGAGATCGGATGATGCCGGTCAGAAAATCTGGCACTCATGGACCGGTTTCAAGTTTCCCATCTACGAAGGTCTCAACCTGAGCACCGAGCTTGAGCTGGATTACGACGACATTACCTTGAATCGTAGTTCGAACCTCGAAGAAACGTTCCGTTTGAAGTTCGGCTACGATTGGTGATCTGATAGGTTTTCGGGGTGGAATAGTCAGGTTGAGACGTTTTTGCATCGTCGCCGTTCCTTTCCACACTAGAGCCCTGAGGGGTCTCGTAGCGGGGATGTCCATCCCGAGAAGTGAGCAGGGGTTGCTTCCCAATTTTTAATCTTCGGCACGATAGTGGGCGCTGCGTTTGGAGTCTGAGCGATACTCGTGTTCTATTAGTGGTTTTCATTTCTCTCGAGATCCCCTAACGTAATCTTAGCGGATACATGGTAAGACGATTGTTAGCAGCGCTGTTTGTTTCGATTGCGATTTGGGGGGGATGGATTCTTGGTCAAGGCGAAGAGTCCGGCCGAGATGTGGAAATTGAGCAGTTGAAGAGTCGCGTTTCAGAGCTCGAGGGTGACGAATCCATTCCTGAAGCAACGAGGAACTCGGAGGTTTCGAGCCTCCAGCAGGCGATTGCTTTCCTGGAGAAGGCGAGTGAGTTCGAGGCCACGGAAGGCGAGTACAAGGAAGCCCTCGCCAATGGTGCCCGGGACATCAACCGGATGCAGGCGGAAGAAACGGCCCTTGAAGAATCGCTCAAGGAGTCACGGGTTCCTCCGAACCTGACCAAGGATTCGGACATGTCCTTGATCGAGTCTGCGATCTCGCAAGAGCAAGTCACCCTTACGGATGCCAGGTCTGAGTTAAGTTCAATTTCCGCGAGTATTGCCGAGAACAAGGCTAGCCCGACCACGATCCGCGATCGATTGATCGCGGTTCGAGCTGAGATCGTTGAGGTGGAGTCGATGCTGAGTAAGGAGGAAGCGAAGAACGACCAGGCCGAGCCGACCACGAAGCAGGTGGTGCTGAAGGCGCAGCGGGACAGCTTGTTGGCGGAGAGCTCCATGCTCGAGCAGGAGAGCCTCAGTTACGAAATTCGCATGGCGAAGTCGGGCGCTGCTAAGGCCCTGGCCGAGAAGCGGGTCGAGGTCGTCTATGACCGGATCGGTTCGCTCCAGAATTTGGCTAATGTCAGGCTGGTCAGCGAAGTTGACCGCGCCGAAGCGTTGTTCCGAAGAGTCCAGCAGTTGGCTCCGGAAGCCGATGACTCGGTGGCTAAGCTGATTTCGCAGCTCGAGGTCCTCATTAAGGAGACTCGCAACATTTCGACGAAGCTGGAATCGATAGCCACCCGGCTTCAAGAGCGGGAAGCCCTGCTGCGAAGCATCACAGCTGACTTCGACAGCGTGCAGCAACAGACGGAAGTCGGTGGGCTTCAGGGCACCTTTGCCGGGGTTCTCCTTGAGAAACGCAGAACGCTGCCGGGCGCATTGGAAGAGCGGCAGTTGATTCGCCAGATTCGTCAGGACCTGACCGCGGCCCAACGATCACTCTACTACCTCGAGAGTCATGTGAACGACGACACTGAGCAGGTGGTTGAAGATGCCGCCCAGATGGCGGGGCAGGGTTCTGAAGAAACGGAGAAGCTAAGGGAAGAGGCCGGTGAACTGCGGGATACCCGCGATCAGTTGAGCCAGGACCTCATCGCCAACTTCCGTCGGCTTGTTCGTGAGTTGGGTGAACTGGATCTGATCGAGCAGCAGATTGACCAGGAAAGCGCCAAGTACCGCGACTTTCTCGCCGAGCAATTGTTCTGGGTGCGAAGCTCTCCGGTTATCAACGGCGATTCCTTTAAGGGAGTTCCGTCAGCGTTTGGGTGGATCCTCGGGCCGGAGCGATGGAAAGAGTTTGCCCAGCAGATCGCCGTCATTCCGCTGTGGTATCACGTGCTGCTGCTGACGTTGGTTGCCGCTTTATTTGCGGGGCGTAGAAAATTCCACGAAGAGCTGGAGAAGGCTGGAAAACGCACTCGGCAGATTTCGACGGACAAGTATGCCAATACGGTCACGGCATTTTTCATGACCATCTTCCTCGCGCTACCGCTACCGCTGCTGCTCGCAGGTTTGGGTGTGGGGCTCAGGAATCACCCCGAGGCGACCGAATGGGGATTCGCGCTCGGGACAGCATCTCTCAATATCGGGCTGTTCCTCATGTTCGCTTTTTTCACTCGCGAGATCGCCCGGGAAAAGGGGCTGGGCGATTACCATTTCAAGTGGGAGCGATCGAGGCGCGAGCGGGTCTATCTATTGTTCCGCAGGCTACTCCCGATTTACATTCCTCTCAGCCTGATCGTGTGCCTCGTCCAAGTGGGCAGTAATACTGACTTCTTCGACAGCCTTGGCAGACTGGCGGCAATCTTCGGAAGTCTGGCCGTAGGAGCTGTCTTCGTCTACTTCTCGAGAACACGGGAGGAAGACGAGGCAGGGAGTGAGCGGTCGAAGATCCCGTTCTTCAGCTCCAAAGCAATATTCTGGCTGAACATTGTTGTGACCACCGGCCTGGTCGTTTTGCTGCTAATCGGATACGTCGTGACGGCATTGCTCTTGTTCGGGCAACTCCAGCTGACGGTCATTGTCATCTACATGGCCTTTGTCGTTCATGCCATGTTCCTGCGCTGGTTTGAGATCAAGGAACGCCGCCTCGCCCTGGCCGAGGCGATTGCGCGGCGTCGCAAGCGACTCGAGGCGGCAGCAGCAGAGGAAGATGATGAACCCAACGAGTCGGAGGAAACGCTCGTCATCGAAGCTGAAAAGGAGCAACGCCTGGATCTCGTCGAGGTGGGCGAGCAGACAAGAAACGTGATTGGCTTTCTTGTCGGGGTGGGACTCCTCATCGTGCTGTGGTACGTCTGGACGGAGTTGGTGCCCGTTCTGAAGGTGCTCGACAATGTCCAGATTATTGGCGAGCTGAGCATCGCTGACCTGGCGGTCATCGTGCTGGTCATCGCGGTGACTATTTCAATCACGAAAAATCTTCCCGGCCTGCTCGAGATGCTGGTGCTGCGCCGCCTCGATGTGATACCGGGGACCCGAGCGGCTATATTCACGCTCTCCAAGTACGTCGTGATCGCTACCGGGGCGATTGTCCTGTTCCGTTACATCGGGGTAGACTGGTCCCAGTTTGGTTGGATTGCTGCTGCGCTCAGTGTGGGACTCGGTTTCGGTCTCCAGGAAGTGGTGGCGAATTTTATCTGCGGAATCATTCTCCTGTTCGAGCGACCCATCCGGGTTGGTGATGTGGTCTCGGTAGCTGGGGTCAGCGGGGCGGTTTCCAAGATCCAGATGCGGGCAACCACCATCGTCAATTTTGACCGCGTGGAATTCGTCGTCCCGAACAAGGAGTTTATCACAGGTTCATTGATCAACATGACCCTGAGCAGTCCCATCAACCGGTTGATGATTCCGGTGGGAGTGGCCTACGGCAGCGACACTGAGGAAGTGCTGCGCATCCTCAGTGAAGTGGCTCACAGTGTGGAGGACGTGATGGAGGATCCGTCACCGGTCATCACCTTCGAAGCGTTTGGTGATAGTTCTCTCGATTTTATGATTCGAGTCTTTCTTCCCTCGCGGGAGAATCGCCTCGGAGTGATCACGGAACTCCACCGCGAGATTAATGACCGGTTTGCCGAGGCGGGCATCGAGATTCCGTTCCCGCAGAGGGACCTTCATCTTCGAAGTATCGATGAGGATGTTAAGTTCGGAAAAGGGGAGGCGTGATTTTAAGTCGATTCCGCTAGTCTCCTCTTTTGAATGAGCTAGCGTTCCCGAAGTGATGATTGAGCCTCCTGTTTTAGAAGAGGAAGCGGTGCTGGAAGTGAAGGAACTGCGGCGTTCATTCCGCAGCGTTACCGCCGTTGATGGATTGAGTTTCTCGGTGAACCCGGGGGAGATCTACGGCTTCCTCGGCGTGAACGGCGCGGGCAAGACGACCACGATTCGCATGCTCATGGGAATTATTGCCCCTGACAGTGGTACGATCAGCCTGCACGGTGAGACTTCGAAGCGAACCACGCTGAAACAGAAGCAGAAGATCGGATACGTTTCCCAGGAGCAGAATTTCTACCCATGGATGACGGCAGAGATGCTCGGTAAATTTGTCGGGGGGCTCTATCCGACCTGGGACAGTGACGAATACAAGCGCCTCCTCGAGGTGCTGGAAGTGCCCAAGAATCGAAAAGTGTCAGGATTGTCAGGAGGCATGCGGATAAAGCTGGCGCTGGCACTCGCGATTGCGCCACGACCTCCGCTCCTGATTCTCGACGAGCCCACCGCGGGGCTGGATCCCGTGGCTCGCCGCGAGTTTCTTGAGATTATCACTCACCAGGCCCGCGAGTACGGGCGGACCACTTTCTTTTCCACTCACCTGCTCGACGAGGTGGAGCGCGCCGCCGATCGAGTGGGCATCATTCATCGGGGCCGAAAGCGATTTGAAGGAAAGCTCAGTGAGTTGCGCGAGAGAGTCCGGCGGATTGAATTGGTGCCGGGACAACCCCTGCCGATGGGATTTGAGATCTGGCGTGAGTTTGACGTCGAAGGTGTCGGAGAAGAATCCGTCCGCCCCGTCATCGTGGATGCGGGTGCCGAAGCCTGGGAGGCATCCGGCGTGAAGGGCGAGCGTCTCTCGTTGGACGATATTTTCATCGCCTGCGTCGGCATCTCGACAACGCGGATTTGATGAACCGGGTGCTGATAGCAAAGGAAATGCGGCAGCACGGCACGTGGTTCGTGCTGCTGACGTTGTTTTCCTGGGGGCTGACTCTCATCGTGATGGGGGCGATTGCGGCGACCGGCAGTACGGCCGGGGCCTTTGCCAATGTAGGAACGAGCCTGAGCTATTTCCTCCCGCTGCCGTTGTACGTGGTCTGCCACTTGCTGGTCGCGGTGGATTTTCGGCAGAAAGCTCAGCTCTTTCTCGAGGGTTTGCCGCTGCCCCGCTGGCGGGCCGTAGCTGTCAAGGCGGTGATCGCCCTGGTGGTCGCCGCTGCCATGGCAGCAGGGCTCGTCTTGATGGGAATCTGGCGGGCCGGCGGAAGCGAGGTGCTGACCTCGACTTTCCTTTATATCCTTTTCTCCTCGGCAATCCTGTGGGCCTGGTTCCTGACCGGGTTCTTTTTCATGGTGTCGTTCCTGGGGCGTTACCGACTCATCATCATGCTGACGATCGGGTTTACCCTGATGTGGCTGGCGGTCGACAGCCGGGTGCCGTTGAGTGATTTTCCGCCGTTCGCGCTGATGCACCGCTTCGGATTCGAGCGGGAGGTCTGGCCGGTGTCCGCCCTGACCTGGACGGGTGGTTTAGTGGCTCTGTTCTTCACCCTGTCCATGATTCTCGGCCTTGTCCGCGAAGGTTCCGTCGCGGCCATGTTGGGTGAGTCGATGTCCTACCGCGAAAAGATGATGATCGGAGCCTGCGTAGTGGCAGCGCTGATCGCCGTTTCCCTTTGGGACGAACCTGCCGCGGAACCTTTCTCCGTGCCGGGGGCAGTCGAGGAGGAGCGAGGCGGGATTCGAGTGTTTTTCTCGCCCGAAGATCTCGACCGGCCCGTCGATGAAGATATCGCCCTGGCCAACTATCTCGCAAACCGCCTGCTCGAGAAGGTGACCTGGCTGGGGATCGAACCTGAGGAGTTTCCTGACATTTACGTTATCGAGACCTCGGGACTTGAGGAGGAGAAGATAGAGTTTGAAGAGGTGGAAGGGGAACCGGTCACTCTCATGTATGCGGGTTATCGGGAGGAAGGATTCTCCAGGGGACAGTTGCTCGCCTACACCATGAGCATGTCGCTCGACACCTATTCACTGGGTCGAGTCGGAATGGAACACCGTTGGTGGATCGTATGCGGTTTCGAAGGGTTGTGGGAGCTGGAGGAAGCCGATGAAGAGACGATCGCAGCGCGCGAGAAAATGGCCTACGAAACCATCGAGGAATACGGCTTCTCTGTGGAACAGTTGTTGGGGAGAGCAGCGTTTCGGGATGCGGCCGGCTGGCGCGAGGCCGACTCGGTCGCCTGGATGGGATTTCGATTTTTGAAGGAGGAAATCGGCGAGGAGAAGCTGCAGGCGCTGGGGCAGCGGACGGTCGTTCAGAAGGTTGACCGCGTCGATTCGAGAGCGGTGATCTGGGACGCCATGCACCCGGTGAAGGGTACGTTTGAAAAGGTGACCGGCCTCACCCTCGAAGAATTTGTCGAAGGGACCAAGGCCTACATCCAGGAGCATGCTCCGGAGGAGAGTGAAGGAGAGGAGGAGGCGTCATGACTCGATTTCGTGCCCTTCTCTGGAAAGAATGGATCGCTTTGCGACCTTTTACGGCGCTGCTGGGTGTCCTGTTCTGCATTGGCCTGGTCGCGACTTTTGCCACTGAATTCGTGGATCAAAAACCGTTCTGGTTCAACTGCGTGGTCGAGCATGGAACCATCACCTGGGTGACGTTTGTGCTGTGCGTGGTGGTGTCGTTAGGTTTGTTGGTCAGGGAAAAGGATGAGGGGACGTTGACCTACCTCGACGCGCTGCCGGTCTCACGAAGCCAGGTCTTTCTCGCCAAGTGGATCATGGCCCTGGTCTCGATCAACGCGCTCAACCTGCTCTGGTTTGGCGAGGCATTGATCTATGAGTTTATTTCACGAACGAGTGACGCTCCCGAGCTGTCGTGGCATTCGGTCGGGATGGTGATGTTTCTCACCTTTTTCCAGTCGGCATTCTTTATCACCATCCTGGTAGCGCTATCATTCCTGAGGCGGTGGGCTTTGCTGGTTCTCGCCATGTTGTATTGGCTTCTGACGGGACTGGAAAACTTTCAGGTGCCCTACTCCGAGTTGCTGGATCCGTTCATGCTGATTGAGCCGCCCGCGGATCCGGAAGACGTCTGGGTCCTGCCAAAAACCCAGTTGATTGTGCTGAGTGTGGTCGGAGCGGGTGCGTGGATGTTTGCCTGCGGGGTATTCTCGATTCGTGGAGGCGGCACCTCGAAGACCTTGAAGCAGTTTCTTGAATCGTGGTTCGGCAAACTGGTCTGGGGGAGCGCGCTGATATTGATCCCGGTGGTATGGCTCATCATCATGGCTTTCTCCTTCGACGAGGAAGACTATGCGGAAGGCCACGGGCCAAAACCGTCGCCGAGACAGGTTTCCGGGAAGGATGAAATTCTCACGGCAGAGACGGAGCGTTTTCACTTCGTCTATCGACGCAAGTCAGAGAAGCGAATGAAGGCGGTGCTGGAGAAGGCGGACGAGACCTATGACGAGGTTGCTGAGTTCCTCAGGTTCCCCGAATCGATGCAGGGGGAAAAGATCACGGTCGATCTTTCCAGTCCGCTTGCGTCGCACAACGCAGGTCAGGCGTTCTGGAAAAAGATCCGGATGTTGCCACCGCAGAAGGGACAGTCGACCAAGGAGACAATTGCGATTCTCGGCCACGAGGTCACTCACGTGCTGATCGATCAGATGACGGACGGTCGCCTCGAAGAGAGCTTTGATGCAGCGAGGTGGTTTCACGAGGGATTGGCCAGCTACGTGGAGTTCCGGTTCTTCCGTCCTCCGAAGGCGAGCCATGGGTACGAGCGCTGGGTCGCTCTCGCATCGACCTGGGGCGAGGTGCATTTCAGAGAGATGGTTGAGAACGCGACTTTCTCGGCGGAACGTGATCCCTTTCTCGCCTACCCGGCCGGTTATGTCTGGGTGGAGGCCCTCGTGGATGTTTACGGAGATGAAGCCCCGATGAAAATCCTCATGGCGATCGGTCGTCCTGACGGACCGAGAAAGCTACCCGGCATGGCCTTGTGGCGGGACGCCTGCCTCGCCGCCGACTTTGACCTGGAGCGGGTGCGGACACGCTTCCGCGCGCGCCTGAAGGAGCTGGGGGAGGAATACGAGGAGAAGTGCGAGAGCTACGTGGAACTGGTCGATGCCGAGGCCGAGCGAAAAGGGGGACGAGTGATCATCAGGCCGGAGTTTCCGGACGACTGGGATGAGGAAAGAAACAGTGAGCTGATCTGCCGGGTCCGTCCGCGAGCCATGTCGGCGCCGATGGAGTGGCGTTACAGCCGGATGAAAGACGGTCAGCCGTTCTCAGTGCCGGCGATCAGTTTCCTCGGTGCTGAACTGGAAGCCCAGATCGGTTGGGACACGAAGGACTGGGCCAAGCAGCCCGTGTTCGGCGAGTGGATGACCCTTAAGGTGGAAGAGGAAAAAGACGAGGAAGAGCCCGAAGCGGAAGAAGTTCAGGAAGACACTGAGAGCGAAGCTAAGAAGAAGTGACTTCTTAATCCTGCACCAGGAAAACCATGGCGAGGAGTCCGAGCAGGATCACGGCGAGAAGTGCGGTGATACCAATCGGGAAAGCCCCGCGTTTGGCTCGCTTGAAGAGCACATGACGTTCTTCTTCGATCTGTTCTTTGCTGTGCCCGGCCAGCATCCAGATCGGAGTCATCATGTGGCAAAGGATTCGGGCGGAACCTGATTCGAAGAAGTTGGAGGCTCCGGTCGCGATTTTGCCGACAAACAATTTGCCAGCGCTCTTGTTGAACTGGTTCAGCACCTTGTCGAACAGCCCGTAGATGGCCGGGCCGGTCTTCCGGTAAAGGCAATCAAAGTCGAGATTGGTAGCACGAAGCTCGGCTGGATAAAGGCCGGCACGAAGCAAGAGGGTAAAGGCGAGACCGCTGAAGAGCAGGAGGGCAAGCTGGTCAGTGACGTGGCCCACGGTGTATGGCTCGTAGGTCGCCTCTGCGTAGGGCAGCATCGGGTAGATGGAGGAGTCCGGGAAGGTTCCGACGAAGATGCTCAGTCCGGCGATGATGCCCATGGCGAGGAGCTGGTTGAGCGGGGCTTCCTCGCAGCGGGTGCCGGAGTCCTTTGAGAAGAAGGCAAAGTAGCAAACCTTGAGTCCGGCGAGCAGGAAGACGCCGGCGGAAGCAAAGAGGAGGGCGGCCCAGATCAGGTATTCACCCTGCTTGGCGGCAGTGCTCATGATCATGGATTTACTGACAAAGCCACAGAACAACGGGGCGGAAGTTGAAAGCGCACCGATGCAGCAGAAGAGGGCGGTGATAGGCATCGACTTGCAGAGGCCGCCCAGCTCGGTGGCCTTGGTTTTTCCGGTGCGGTAGAGGACCGAACCGATCGCCATGAAGAGCAGTGCCTTGTAGAGGATGTGGCAGTAGGCGTGGGCAGCGGTGCCGTTCAGAGAGAGTTCCTTGCCGAGGCCGATTCCGATGACCATGAAGCCGACCTGGTTGACGAGGCAGTAAGCGAGGACGCGACGGAGGTCGTTCTCGATCGCCGCGTACAGCAGAGGAAGGGTCACCATGACGAAGCCGATCCAGAGCAGCAGGTCTTCGCCCGGGAAAACACGGGCGAGCACGAAGATGGCTGTCTTCGTGGTGAAGGTGGCCATGAAAATCAGCCCGCCGTAGGAAGCTTCGGGGTAGGTGTCAGTGAGCCACGATCCGATCACCGGCCAGGCGCAGTTGATACCGAAGCCGATGAAAATGAGCCAGGCGCCGGGACCGGCGAGTTCGATCTTGTCGAAGGCCGTGCTGCCTCCGCCCGCGATGTGAATGATGATACCGGCAAGAAGGAGAACACCGCCGAGGACGTGCACCAGCAGGTAGCGGTAGGCGGCTTTGCCGGAGGCTTCAGTCCTTCGTGCCAGGATGCACATGACGGCGCCGATCGTCAGCATCTCCCAGAAGAAGAACATGGAGCAGAGGTCTCCTGCCATGACCACTCCCATGGCGCTGCCGGAATAGAGCAGGCCAGCCGAAAGATCGAGCGGCTTGTTGTCCCGCACGATGTAGAGGATCCCGACAAAGGACAGGATCGTGAAGATGTTGAGGAAGATCAGGCTCCATGCGGCGGCGTTGCCGAGGGTGAGCTGGAAGTCGAGCAACTGGAACGTGCCGTGCACGCCTTTCTCGATCGTGAAGTAGTTGGCAAAGCCAACCAG
>SPKZ01008270.1_pt1 | contig 11606 bp, 13 predicted proteins | sample 2456571 | NCBI WGS metagenome assembly SPKZ01 (sample SAMN11192286, study PRJNA482655) | marine metagenome | biome: ENVO:00000447; feature: ENVO:00000244|ENVO:00000211|ENVO:00000569|ENVO:00002023; material: ENVO:00002151; isolation source: ocean water from marine abyssalpelagic zone ...
GTTGTTCCAAGGAAAAATTATTAATTATTTCTCTATCATTTTTAGATCTCATCATAAAAAATCACTTCACTATTCTATACCTCATAAATTAAAAGAAAGAAAAAAAGACTATCGACCATTTTAATTTAGTTGATAGTCTGATATGAATACTATTTTTTTACTTTTTGATATAAATCAAAAATTCTAAAAAAACTTTTAAAATTAACTTAATTGCTCATCATTTAAATTTCAAGCATTTCATCTTTTGATAAACTATTTTTTCTAAATGGTATTTTTAATAAAATTTTGAATTTTATCAAGACCTACATAAGTAGAAACAGAACAACAATCATGCTCAACGACTAAAGTAGGAACAGATCTAATCCCATATTTTACAGCTAAATCTTCATTAGCTTCCAAGTTGATAATTTCAACTTCTTGTTTATCTTTTAATAATTCCTTTGCTGGGATACAATATTTACAAGTTGGTAAAGTGAATAACATTATTTTCATTATTTTTCCTCCAAAAATTTATTTTTCTTTTAAGATGTTTTTATACTATCACTGAAAGAATTTTTTCACAATTAGTTACTTTTTTGTAACTAATTTACAATGAACATATAAAATTGTATCTTAAATGTATTAAAGTAAAAGTAGGAGGAGAACAATGGAAAGTAATATATATGATTTAATTATTATAGGTGCAGGACCTGCTGGTTTATCTGCTGCTATATATGCTGGAAGAGCAAATTTAAAAGTATTAGTTATAGAAAAAGAAAAAACAGGAAGTTTAATTATCGCTCATAAAATAGATAACTACCCTGGGTTTCCTGAAGGTATTACAGGGGAAGAGTTATATGAGAAAATGAAAAATCAAGCTAAAAAATATAATGTACATTTTAAAAATGCAATTTTTCTAGGATTTGATATACAAAAAGATAAAAGAGTAATTAAAACAAATTTTAAAAATTATATAACTAAAAGTATTATTATTGCCAGTGGTTGGACAAAAAATAATAATTCTAAGATTAAAGGTGAAAATGAATTTATAGGAAAAGGCGTTTCATACTGTGCTAATTGTGATGGAGCATTTACTAAAAACCTTGTTGTTGGTGTATTTGGTGATGGGGAGGAAGCTAAAGAAGAAGCTTCATTTTTAAGCAGATATGCCAAAGAGGTAAGATTATTTACAAATGTAACTTTAAAAGAGATTAAAGGAAAGGAGTTTGTAGAAACTGTTGAGGTTGAAGAGGACGGAAAAATTAATTCCTATGAATTAGATTATGTATTTCTATATTTAGGAACTAAGAATATTACTGAATTATATACGGAGGTTGCCACACTGAATCCACAGGGATATATTAAGACAGATGAAAATATGAAAACTGATATTGAAGGAATTTTTGCAGCTGGAGATATTAGAGAAAAAAATATAAGACAAGTTTCAACTGCAATTTCAGATGGAACTATTGCAGCTATGGGAGCAATTAAATACATTGCAAAGAATAAAAAATAATAGGAGAAAATAATATTATGAAAAAATATGATGCTATTATAATTGGTTTTGGAAAAGGTGGGAAAACTTTAGGAGCATATCTTGGAAATCAAGGGAAAAAAGTAGCTTTAATTGAAAGAGATAAAAGTATGTATGGTGGAACTTGTATTAATATTGGATGTATTCCTACAAAAATTCTTGTGGAAGAATCTGAAAAGATTAATAAAAATTATTCTGAAGCTATTGAGAGAAAAAATAATTTAATTACTAAATTAAGAGGGGCAAATTATAACAAATTAAAATCTGTGAAAAATATGGATATTTACACAGGAACAGCTTCATTTGAAAGTCAACATATAATTAATGTTTCTAATGGTGAGGAAAAAATTCTTTTATATGGAGATTTAATTTTTATAAATACAGGAGCTAAAACAATTATTCCAAGAATAAAAGGAATTGAAAAAACAAGAAATATTTACACAAGTACAACTATTATGAATGTGAAAACTTTACCTAAAAAACTTGCTGTTATTGGTGGAGGATATATTGGATTAGAATTTGCTTCTATTTACAATAATTTTGGTTCTGAAGTAACAATTTTTGAAAAAAATAATAATATTTTATTGAAAGAGGAACCAGAAATTGCTAAGGAAATTAGAGAAGACTTTCAAAATAGAAATATTAATGTGTTTAAAGAGTGTAGCATATTAAAACTTGAAAATTATGGAGATAATCAGGTTGAAATTTCCTATATTCAAAATGGAGAAGAAAAAACTTTAGTAGCTGATGGAGTTTTAGTAGCTGTAGGAAGACAAGCTTATTTAGATGATTTAAATTTATCAATAACAGGGGTTAAATATACTGAAAGAGGTGTAATTGTAAATGAAAAATTACAAACAAATATTCCTCATATATATGCTCTAGGAGATGCAACTGGTGGGTTACAATTTACATATCTTTCTTTAGATGATTTTAGAATTATAAAAGATAATTTATTTGGAGATGGAGTTTTAACAACAAATTCAAGAGATATGATTCCTCATTCAGTATTTATATCTCCAACATTGTCTAGGGTTGGAATGACTGAGAAGGAAGCATTAGATGCAGGTTATGAGGTGAAAGTAAATCTATTAAAAGCTACAATGATTCCTAGGGCTAAAATATTACAGGAAGAAAGAGGAGTTCTAAAAGCTATTGTTGATAAAAAAACAGGGGAAATTTTAGGTTGTTCTTTATATTCAGTAGAATCTAGTGAAGTTATAAATATTGTTTCAATGGCTATTAAAGAGAAAAAATCTTATAGTTATTTGAGAGATTTTATATTCACGCATCCAACTATGGCAGAGGCTTTAAATGATTTATTTAATTTATAAAAAATAGATACAAAAGGAGGATTTTATGAAATTTAATTATTTAGAAAATGGAAGAGGAAGTTCAAAAGTTAAGTTTTACTCAAAGGCAATTGATGAGATGATTTATGAGTTTATGGAAAAAGAAAATATTCCTGGGCTATCATTAGCTATTGTTCAAGCTCCATATATTTCAAGAGTTGTTGGATATGGAATTTCTGATGTTGAAACTAAAAAACTTATATCAAGTAAAACAATTTGGCCTATTGGACATATTTCCCAAGGATTTACAGCAGTTGCTATTATGCAATTATTTGAAAAAGAATTAATTAAATTAGATAGTCCTATTTGTAATTATCTAGAAAATATTCCTGAGAGATGGGCAAATATAACTGTATTTGAATTATTACAGCATAGTTCAGGAATTAAAGACTATATGAAAGCAAAAGATTATGATTTAGATAAAATTTATTCTAAAAAGGAATTACTAAATCTAGTAAGAGATGAAAAATTAGAGTTTATTCCAGGAACAGATGTTAGAGTAAGTGCAACTAACTCATTACTACTAACAATAATAATAGATAATATTACAAAATCTTCTTATGAAGAATTTGTTAAAAAATATCAAATTGAACATTTACAATTAAAAGAGACATTTTTTACACAGGATTTGAAAAATATAAAACAAGATGATTTACACTTAGGAAATGGAGTTCATGAGTTATTTAAAAAAGATAAGAATTATATAAATCCAATGGAAATTACAAAGGGATATCAAGAAGTAAATGGAGATTATATTTTAAGGCCTAATCCAATAGAGGGAAATATAAGTGGAAGAGGTTTTTCAGATATTTGGGCTTCTGCTGAAGATGTAAGTTTCTGGGATATAGGATTAGCAGGATCTATTCTTATAAATAAATTAGAAAATAGAGATTTAATCTATAAACCTACAAAACTATCTAATGGAGAGATTGTCCCTGGAATGGCTGGGTGGACTTTTTATAAACACAGAGGATTAATGGATATAAAGGGCAGTATATCAGGATATTCTACATTTTTAAGTAGATTTACAGATAAAAGTGAATTGGTGTGTGTTACTCTTCTTGCTAATAAAGAAGGAATTGATTTTACAGAATTAGCTAGAAGAATTGCTGGAGCTTTTGATAAGCAATTGGCAAAGATTAAAGATACTGAAAAATTCTACTCATATGAAAGTGCTTTTGATTTTGAAAACACTATGATAAGAATTGAAAAAGAAATTGAAAAAGAAAATATTCCTATTTTTGCTAAAATAGATCATTCTTTAAATGCTAAAAATATTGGTTTAGAATTAAGAGAATCTACAGTTATCATTTTGGGGTCTCCTAAAACTGGAACTCCATTGATGGAAGTTGATCAAACTTTAGCTCTAGAGCTACCTCTAAAATTCTTATTGTTTAAAGATGAAGAAGGTAGTGTATTTATTGAGTTTAAACGTCTAGATGGTTTATTTGAAGATTACAAAATAACTGACATTAATAAAATTAAAAATATAGAAAGTTTAATGAAAAAAATAGTAAGAAGAGCAGCAAATATATATAATACAATTGATTAAATTATAATAATAAAAATTAAAAGTATATGATATATTTTTAATACTAATTTTTATAATGTCTTGTAAATTGATATTATAAGATATAATTATGAGTAGTATTTTTCTATTAGACGAAAAGAAATACTACTCATTTTTTATTTAGGAATAGAATAAAAAATCTCAAATATTGTATTGAGGGTTTTCATTCATATATATTAATTCTTAAGTATCTAAACATAATAATACGGTTCAAGTATATATATAATTACGATGTATATATTGACGATAAGAAGCATAAATAATTTAGTAATATATTAAAAATAGAATTTCTAGGAGGCTTCATACAGAGTAACCTATATAAAGCCTTTTATTTATTGTAAAAAATATTCTAAGATAGTTCAAAGTGAAGAGTAAATACTAAAGTATTTGATATAGGTTCAAAGCCTGTTCTTGGTTGAATATTTTAGCATAAATTCATGCAAGAGATTCTCGACCTCTAATAATTCATATATTGCTTTGAAGAGAGAATAACCTCTAATAATAAGATATATAAACATACAATTTATTACTCTCTATTTTAAGAAATATATATTCTAAATATTTTTATAAAAAATCTCTTGAAAAAAGAAAATAAAGAGAGTATACTTGGATCAAAACTTTTTAATTTAAAATTTGAATAGGACAGTAAAAAAAAGAGAGAATAAATATTCCTCTCTTTTTTTATTTTACATAAAAAAAAAGAGAAAAATTTGAAATTAAATAAAAAAATAGTATAATAATTCGAAAATTCAAAGTTGTGAATACCACAAAACATCACATAAGCAAAAACTTTTTTATGTTCTCCTTTATTGAATAATCTTGATTATGGATCTGTTGTACTAATTTTTTTTAGTTTAACCTTTATTATCTTTTTCGATTTCAGTTTTTTTTTATGATTTTCCCTGTCTAATGCGATTTCATTATTAAGTTCTTCTTGATAAAATTTACTTCCAACAAAAGAAGATTTAAATCTTTTTGTATTAGCTTTAATATTTTTATTTTGTGCATCTTTAGGTTTTGTAAAATCTGATGGTTGGAAAACAATTGATGATGTAGATACAACTAATATTTTCAGAGATTCATTTAATAATAAAAATATGGATTTTATCCAAAATACAAGAACAAATAGTGTAATATCAATTAGTGAATGGAGCTTCAGTATTGCTACTACTAATAATTTATATGATACTTTAAAAATATATAAAGATACTATTCTAAATAATAAAAATAATAAAGTTAGTAAAACTGATTATGCTAAAGATCAGAATTCCATTAATAGTAAAATTAATTCCAACAAAATAATTACTGATAAAGCTATTAATGATCTAAATAACTCTAAAGTTGATAAATCAGTTTATCAAAATGACAAAAAAATTATTTCAAATACTATTGCTAATAGTACTAATGCTATAAGAAATAATAAAAATGAAATAAATAGATTAAATAACAAAATAAATACTTTAGATTCTAAAGTTAATAAAGGTATGTCATTAATATCTGCAATGAACTCCATAGATTTTAATAATGCCAAAGAAGGAGATATATTACTTGGAGCAGGAATAGGACATTATCTAAATTCAGAAGCAGTTACAATCGGAGTTGCATATATTCCAAACAAAGATTTGAGTGTGAATGCTGAATACTCAGTTTCTACAGATAATATAGAAACATCTACAGTTGGAATTGGGATGACATATAGATTATTTAATACAAAATAAAAATCTCTAAATATATCATTCCCATATTTTCTCTTTTTTCTTTGTTTTCTCACTTTTTTCATAAAATAACTATTATTTGAAAATTTAAATTGACATAACAATTATTTTATAGTATAAAAAAAATACATGGTCTCATATTAGTGTTGAGAAGTATTTAAATTTTATTGAAGCTTTAATTTTATGTTTATAAAATTAAAGTCCCCTTTATTAAAACTTTTATTTCTCTCCCACGGAAATAAAAGTAAACTTTTGAAATTTGTGCTAAAAAAGCCTTTACTACCTTGGTAAAGGCTTTTTTATTTTCCACAAAAAAAATAATTTATTTCTTTTTTCCCTAACCCCTTTCCCAAAAAGTTTTATATATTTTTTATATTATAATAAAAACGATTTGTCATATACTAACAATTGTGTTATTTCATCACATAATTTAAGTATACCCCAAAGAAGTAATCCACCTAAAAAATTTAATATGATTATGTATAAATATAAATATTTTAATATCATATTAAAGAATCACTCCTTTCATAAATTTAATTATTATTTAATATAAAACTTTCCCTCCCTTTTTTATGTGGTATTGATATATATCTTATAAATTTGAATTTGTAAATAGAAAAAAAGATTTTATTGATAATGAAGTATGTATATAAAAGAATTATTGATTATAAGGTGATTTAAATGGAAAAAATAACATTAGAAGAAAAGCTTAATTCATTAACACATTATTTTGGAGCTGTCCTCTCTGTTATTGGAATGATCATGCTATTGGTTCATTCAGCGCAAAAATCCTATGAGAATATAGGATATTTTATTGGATGCGTTGTATTTTCCTTTTCATTAATTTTACTTTATACAATCTCTGGAACATATCATATTATGACAAATCCAATTTTAAAACATTTTTTTAGAATTTTAGATCATTGCGCTATATATATATTGATTGCAGGGACGTATAGCCCATATTTATTAGGGTTTTTTGAAGGGATAAATAAATTAATTTTTTGTTTTTTACAAATAGGAATGGTTGTATTAGGAATTGTTTTCAAAATATATTTAATAGGAAAATATGATTATATATCCATATTAATGTACCTTTTTATGGGATGGATGATAATTTTTGTGTTTGAGGACTTATCAAATATTATACCTATAAAATCTATGAAATATTTATTGTATGGAGGGATTAGTTACTCATTGGGAGCAATTTTTTACCTTATGTCTAATAAAAAATTTACACATAGTATTTGGCATGTATTTGTTTTAATAGGTAGTATATGCCATTATATTTCAATTTATTTTTTAGTATAAGATCAGGAGGGGTTTCATAAAATGAAAGAATTAAAAAATATTAAAAATGAAGATGAAAATATTTCAAAAAAGAGAAAGAAAAAAATTAAACATTCCAAAGTTACATTTACAAAAATACCAAAAAAACCTAAAAATTTTTATTTGAGTTTAATTACTGATTAAGTTTTAGGAGTGAACTTAATGAAACATATAAATCGAATATCAAAAAAATTCATATATAAAAATAGAAACACATATTTAATAGAATTAGAAGTAAGTAGAATAGAATTTAAAAAGATTATAACAAAAAATATTAAACAAATTTTAAAAATATATAATACTAAAGATAAGCAATATCAAAAACTATTTAAACATAATAATATCTATCCAGCAAAAGTAAAAATAAATAATATGTATGTTGTTTTGAAAGAAAAAAATAGTACTAGAATAGGAATAAAAAAAATATTAGAAATAGAAAAATCTATAATGTTTATTTTAATAAAATTAAAATAAGTACAAAATTATTTATTCTTTAAGATAGATAATTTTAAATTCATTTTAAAATTGTTAAATACTTTACAAATTTCTAATTTTGTTATATAAGATTAGAGCAGGTATAGATTTTTATTCTGAAAATATTATATGTTGTTCGCGGAAGTTTAGCTTCCATCCCAAAAGGGATTATTAATAGTCTTATTAATAATCCCTTTTTATATATTAAAATTAAATTTGATTTCTTTCTTTAAGCACTTTTTCCCATCGATAAATAGTAGAACGAGAAACTTTAAATTCTTTTGATAATTCAGTTTTATTAAATCCTTTTTTATAAAATATTTTAAACCTATTTAAAGATTCACCTTTTAATTCAATACTACCTTTTTTTCTTCCTTTATACTTTCCTTGTTCTTTAGCAATAGCAATACCTTCTTTAATTCTTTTGTTTATATTTTCTCTTTCTAATTCAGCAACAGCACCAATTACTGTTAGGAAAAATTTACCAATAGGGGTAGCAGTATCAATATCTTTATCTAAGACTTTTAAAGTAGCTCCCTTATCTTGAATTTGCTTAACAATTTCTAATAGATCCATAGTATTACGACTTAATCTATCTAAAGATTTAACAACAACGATATCTTTAGGAAGAAGATTAGTTAACATTTCCTGTAATTTAGGTCTATTCATATCTTTACCAGATATTTTGTCTATATATGTGATATCTGCATCTTTGTATGCTAAAAGCTGTCTGTGGAGTTTCTGTTCAACAGTAGAAACTCGAATATAATATTTAATCATAAAAGCTCATTTTTGTATTGTTTAAACTATTACATATTAATAATACAATTAAAGATAGGAAATTACAAGAAAATTATAAAAAATCTTAGTAATATTATGTATTATTTAGATTGTAGTCTTAATAGTACATTTTTTTAATGTATATTTCTATATTAACTTTTTTGAAATATTCTTGACATTTTTATATAAAGGGTGTATATATTTATCTTGTTAGAGGGGGGTAACTTTAACATATTTTTTACAGTATCTTCTAAGTGGGGCTTGTAAGATACATTTATTCTCTATTATGAGTAGTATTGTTCTATTGGGTGAGGAGAAATACTACTCATTTTTTATTTTTTTCAAATTTTCCAATATTGTTAATAGTACCACTCCTATAAATACTGGGACTATTATTATTGATGTTAAAAAATATAATGACATTTTCTTTATTCTTTGGATCATATACTTCCCACGAAGCCTCCACTTCAAGAACGGAACGTTCTAAGTGGAGTGTAGTTCACTCCTTGATTTAAAGCATCCCATGGAGATAATCCTAAATTTGAATTTAACATAGCAACAATTCCTAGTGCACATAATAATAATCCTATTATTAATTTTAAATATTTTTTTGCTTCATATTTCATATTTTTCCTTTCAAAACTGTTAAATTAAATTTAACAAAAAATACTTTTTATTCTAACTTTTCTTGTTATAAAAAATTAAGCTTTAATTTTAATCCCTTTCTTTTTTAATTCTAGAGCTACATTTTCTTCAATTTCAATTCCTTTTTCATCAGTAAATTTTGTTATTTTATATTTATATTTTAATCCAGCTTTACTAAAAAACATAAATTTTTCTAATATAAATTCCGTATTTTCATTTGTAATTTTTCCACAAACATTTATTTTATCTAAACAATATAAATTTTTATCATATTTTTCAAATAACGAAAATTTGTCTATTAAATTTTGATAAACTATTTCTGATAATTCATATTTTTCATCTTTATTTTTTAACTCCATAAAATATCTTATTTCTATATTGCTTCTTGTTATAAAATTTTTCTTTTCTAATATCATATTACATCTATCAAAATATTCAACTTCTAATATGCTAGAATCTAAAATTTCAATATAAATAGGATTTAGTGCCATAAATACCTCCAATTATATTTGATTTTTATTTTTATAAAAATCAATAATATATTTAATAATAATTATAAGAATTTTACAAGAATTTCATTTTCTAAAGTATTTAAAAGATTTTGTTTTTTTATAAATTGACTCCGTTTCTTGCTAGGAATATCTTCTAAAGATTTTTTTTCTAAAGTTTTAGGAAATTTCCATAAATTATTTTCCATTTTTATCGCTTCAAAAGATTCCCAGAAACTATCGTAATCAGCTAAAATAGTTCTATTACTTTTATATCTTAAAGCAGTATAAATGTGACTATTATTCCCTACAGCAAATTTATCAAGAGGATAGTTTAAAGCTTTTTCTAAAAAATATAAAGATTCAATTACAATTCTTTTAGGAAATAATCCATATAGATTTTTAGAACATTCTTTAACATATTCTTTATCTAAATTTTTAGGGCCTTGAAGTCCTCCAATAATTATTGAATAGACATCATTTATTTTTACAAAACTAAAAGTTACTGTAGATATTTCATTTTTCATATAATCTAATAATTTTATATTTAATTCTCCTTCCTTATCAAAAACAGGATATAAATTTAAAGTTACTTTGAATTCATTATCATTTTTACCTATTATATTTCCTAATTGAACTTTTCCAATTTTATATAAACTTTCTTTAATATTTTTTGGGAAAAATTCATCTATGAATAAATAATTATCAATAATATTATTCATTTTTGATTTTGTGGGATTATTTAGAATTAAGTAAGGTCTGTGAAGTTTACTTAAAAGAATAGGATAGTTATATATTGCTTTTTTTAAGTATTTGTGATTTTTTAAAAAATTTAAGTATTTTTTTGTATAAGGAAAAAGAAGAAGGCTTCTTAAATAAAACTTCCATTTTTTTTTACATGTATTTAATTGCCCTTTATTTTTTCCTTTTTTTATTACATTTCTACAAAATATAAAAATATTTATCATTATTTCTCCTTTTATAAGTAAAATTTATTATGAATTACTGCCTGAATAGTTTTATAGAAAATATAATTATTATTTTATCTAAAGAAGAATTATTAAATAAAAAGCCCTTAAAAATTCTTATTTTTAAGGACTTTTTAGGAATTCTTAATTAAATGATAAAATTGACAAGTTAGGATTACTATGTTTAGTATAATGATTTTTTACATTTTTTTCAATAATATTTTTTTTAGGTAACTTCAGAAGAAATTTATTTTTTTTACGTATTATCTAAACAAATCTAAATACAAAGGTGGTTGTTTTTTATGATAAAAGAATTAAAACATATTTATATTGAACTTAAGAGTGGAAGAAAATTAATGGTAGAATTAGAAAAAATATGTGGAATGAAAAGAAAAAAATATATAACAAATAATGCTATTATTGAAAAATTTTTTATAAAAATTATAGAATTAAACTCAAAAGGAATTGCTTTTGTAACAGAAAAATTAGAAGAAAATAAAGAATATGAAATCTCAGAAGTAGTTTTTAATACTTTACTAGAAGAAATAAAATCATTAAAAGAGTTAGAAGAAGATATAAATAATACTTATTATTTAGAAAAATCAAATTTTTATAGAGAATACCCAAAAGATAAAATAAATTTTAAAATAAAAAAAATAATGTATTTTACAGAAAAAGGATTGTGTTATAAATATTACTTGTTCCAAATATTTCCAGAAGAAAAAGAAATTATAGAAATTACAGATAATATAGCAAATGAATTAGAACAAAA
>SPKZ01022234.1_pt1 | contig 11591 bp, 10 predicted proteins | sample 2456571 | NCBI WGS metagenome assembly SPKZ01 (sample SAMN11192286, study PRJNA482655) | marine metagenome | biome: ENVO:00000447; feature: ENVO:00000244|ENVO:00000211|ENVO:00000569|ENVO:00002023; material: ENVO:00002151; isolation source: ocean water from marine abyssalpelagic zone ...
CGTCAAAATACCAGGGCGTTGAGTTCAACTCCACGGGGGACCCCGTTCACTACGTTCGAAATCCAAAGGGTGTCTCCGACATCCAGCAGTCTTCGCTCGTCAACACGATCAACCAGCTCGATCAAAAGCGAAACCAACTCGTCCTCGATCCCGAGATCGATACCCGCATTGCGGCCTACGAGATGGCTTACCGGATGCAAACCTCGGTACCCGAACTGGTCGACATCAGTCACGAACCGCAACACGTTCTGGATCTCTATGGCGCAACACCCGGGGACGGCTCCTACGCGTCAAACTGCCTGCTCGCCCGAAGACTGGCCGAGCGTGGCACACGATTCATTCACCTTTACCACCGTGGGTGGGATCACCACGGAGATCTCGCAAAGTACATGGACATCTGTTGCGGCCTGACCGATCGCCCGACCTGGGCGCTCCTGACAGACCTGAAGCAACGCGGACTGCTCGATGACACCCTGGTCATCTGGGGAGGCGAATTCGGACGCACTCCCATGTTCCAGGGCAAGGGAGACCCCGGTCGTGATCACCACATCAAGGGTTTTTCCATGTGGATGGCCGGAGGCGGAATCAAGAGTGGAATCAGTCACGGTGCCACCGATGAACTCGGCTACAACGCCGTCGACGATGTCGTTCACGTGCGTGACCTTCACGCCACCATGCTTCACCTGTTAGGGCTCGACCACATGCGCTTCAGCTACCCCTTTCAAGGTCTCGACATGAGGCTTACGGGTGTCGAGCCAGCTCGCGTAGTCTCCGAGCTATTGGCATAGGCACAGCTATTTTTTTCACTCGCAAATCAAGCAGCGAGCAGACTAGCCTATCCAGCAAGCCTCGTTGCTGGGAAACAAAGATAACAATTAGAGCGATCGCTCCGATCAGCATCATTGACGGGATAAATCCCTCCATTGAGGTTCCTTTTATCTCCTGCGAGCACAGGGCAGCAATGATGGTGATTAAACTGAACGCGAAGGCGGCGGAAGCTGCAACTATCATAAGAGAATGTGTTTTGTGTTAGGGAGAAGCTCCCCTAACAAACGCATTTCTTTCAATCCCCCGAAACTAGTGGATGCGATCTCGGCCAACTAAAGGTTTGTTAGAACTTTCCCGCCTTTTGCACGCACTGTAGTTTCCAGAAAATCCCGAGCTTCTCGGGGAATTTGCCTGGTGGGAATGGTTGCGTAGGCATTCCGCGAATAGAAAAGCATCACCACGTCCGGATCGATCCACAGTTTCTTGATCTGGTCCCATCTCAAGTGGGAGTCACCGATAGTCGATTCCACTCCGATACCGCCTTCATAGAGGAAGTAGCTGACCGGTTTCTTGCCCAACTGGTCGACGAGAGCGTGCATTTTTCTGCGCCGGATCATCCACGCTGAGAGATACAACAGGATCAACAATCCCAGCAGAACAAGAATGCAAATGCTCAGCAAACCAACCCCACCGGCGCTGAAGTCATAGGCCAGGTAGGCCACACAACACAGAACTCCGACCAACGCACTTTTTCCAGCGCCGCGAAAAATGAAACGCTTCAACGCCACATCGACGTCCTGCCGCGAAATCACGACTTCAAATTCATGGCTCTCTTCGGATTCCATTGAACGTTGCGCCCTGAGGATACAAAAAAACCCGCCTCACGGCGGGTTAAGTGGGGTGGTGGCTCGACCCAGATTTGAACTGGGGACACAAGGATTTTCAGTCCTCTGCTCTACCAACTGAGCTATCGAGCCGTTCCACCTCTGCGAGCCTTCGGAAGACCGGATTTTCGCGGGGGAGAAAGTAATAGCCGCCAAAACGGGAAAAACAACCGGAAAATTTTAGGATTTCCGCGGATTCCTGCTTCGGCAGGGCTTGAACTAGAGCGGCTTCACCGCCCAACGCTCGTAGTGCACCTCACTGTCAGGATCGTGAGCCTGGATGGCGAAGGTGCCCTCGGAGAGACGGCGCCCCCCGAAGTTCGAGGCCGGACCGCCTTCGGGCTCGGTGTATTTGACGGTCGTTTCCCCGTTTACCTTGATCTCGATGTCGCGACCTTTGACAATGATATGGTAGTCAAACCACTCGCCGTCGGTGCTCGGAGCTTTGTCTCGCTCGATATGCTCGCCGCCTTTCGGGGGATTCTGGCCCTCGGCCAGCACGAGAATGTTGATCACTCCGTAAAGGCTGCCGGTCTTCTTAGGATCCTTGTGGGTGGAATTCACCTGGCACTCGTAGCCCTTGCTGGGCCAGCCTTCGTCCTGGTATTCCGTGTGAAAATAGACACCACTGTTGGCGTTTGGGAATGTCTTGGCGCGAACCTTGAGCTCAAAATCCTTAAATTTCCCACCGTTAACCTCTCCGGTGTAGAAAAGGTGACTGCGGCCGCCTTTCACGATGAGCTTGCCGTCCTTTACCGAATAGGAATCCGGATTTTCTTTGGAAGGAGTCCAGCCTTCGAGGCTCTTGCTGTCAAAAAGCTCAATGAATCCGTCCTCGGACTGGGCCGGAGCGGTAATCAGGGCGCCCAGCGCCAAAACTGAGAGAAGAAAGGGAAGTTTCATGGCGGGCAGTAGGACACGGAGCCGGATTGAATGCAAATCCCGAATGACGCCGTTCTGAGGCCTCCAGTTCGTTAGGATATGCGAAAGGTCGAAGAATCCGTTTGCGTAGAGGCCTTCGGAGAACTTCTTTTGCGGGAAATGTCGGTATCCACCCTCAAAATCGGTCTCGCAGGCTTCGGCAACGTTGGCGCTGGAGTCTACAAGAACATTGAAAAGAACCAGCACCTCCTGCGCGAGCGCACGGGAAAGGAGCTTGTTGTCAGCCGTATTGCGGTTCGTGATTTGACTAAGGCCCGCACCGTTGAGATGCCGGCGGACCTTGTCACCACCGATCTGGATGAATTGGTTCAGGATCCTGAGATCGACCTGATTGTCGAACTGATTGGTGGAGTCGATCGCGCTTTCGATTTGGTCAAAGCCTCCGTCGAAAACGGCAAAGCCGTGGTGACAGGCAACAAGGCCCTGTTAGCCGAACGCGGACAGGAGCTCTTCGCCATCGCTGAAGAGCATGGGCAGCCAATCTATTACGAGGCAGCCGTCGCCGGTGGCATTCCGATCATCAAAACAGTGCAGGAGTCACTCATCGGCAACCATATCCAGACGATGGCCGGTATCATCAACGGTACCTGCAATTACATTCTGACCCGCATGACCGAAGCCGGGCTCGACTACGAGACCGCCCTCGGAGAGGCCCAGCAACTCGGATACGCAGAAGCCGACCCGACCCTCGACGTGAACGGTTGGGACGCAGCCCACAAAGCTATCATCCTCGCCTCACTCAGCTACGGATGCTGGGTTCCCTGCGACAAAATCCACGTGGAAGGCATCGAAAACGTCCATCGCGAGGACATCGCCTTTGCCGAGAAGCTCGGTTACACCATCAAACTGCTGGCCATCATTCAGCTTCATGAAGACACCGGCGCGATCGAAGTGCGGGTCCAGCCGTCCCTGATCGCCAACAATCACATTCTTGCCTCCGTAAAAGGCGTCTTCAACGCCATCCTGGTTCAGGGCGATGTCGTCGGCGAGACGCTCTTCTACGGCTCCGGTGCCGGGCAGGACCCGACTTCCAGTTCAGTGATTGCGGATATCGCGGACGTGACCGCCCGCCTCGGTTCATCAGAAGGCTCAGGCTTTGTGACCCACGGCCTCTACGGCAATCCCGCCCCCATCGAGGACAGTGTTTCCAAATATTACCTCCGCGTCGAAGTCGAAGACCGCCCCGGAGTCCTCGCCCAGATTGCCGCTGTGCTCGGCGAACTCGACGTCGGCATCCTGTCATTGATCCAACCCGAGGACCACGACGAGGAGACCGCTCCCATTGTCCTGATGCTCCACTACGCCCCGTTCGGGGTTGTCCAGGAAGCGCTCGAACGAATTAGCAAACTTGATTGTGTTTGCGAATCACCCGTGCTTCTGCGAGTGGAAGACCTCGGCTGAGACACTCCTGCAATTTCCGATTTCCAACCTCCAAAAACGCTTTAGCTTTACTCATGCAATTTGTTTCGACACGCGGCGGCAGCGACCCGGTCAGTTTCTTTGATGCCTTTGCAAACGGCCTCGCTCCCGATGGCGGACTCTACGTGCCGAAGAACCTCCCCCTTCTTCCCAGCGATCTCCTGATCGAAGACGCCCTTCCCTACCCGGCTCTCGCCTGGGATATCCTTGGTCTCTTTGATTCCGATCACGACCCGGACCATCTCGTAGAAATCGTCGACAAGAGCTACGGCGACTTCAGCGACACGATGAGCGCCCCACTCATCCAGTTGTCAGATAATCAGTTCGTGCTTGAGCTCTTCCACGGCCCTACCCTTTCGTTCAAGGACTTTGGCCTTCAACTCATAGGTAACCTTTTCGAGGAACAGATTGAGCGCACCGGCACAACCATCAACGTGCTTGGCGCGACATCCGGCGACACGGGTTCAGCTGCCATTGCCGGCCTCGCTGACAAGAAAGGCGTGAACGCTTTTGTCCTCTATCCCGAAGGCCGTATTTCCAAGCTGCAGGAGCGTCAAATGACCTGCACCGGGGCCGACAACATTTTCCCCATCCCGATCAAGGGTTCTTTCGACGACGCTCAAGCCATCGTGAAGGAGCTGATGGGCGACCTTAAGACGAAGGAGGAACTCCGCCTTTCAGCGATCAACTCCATCAACATCGTTCGCATCCTCGCCCAGGCGGTCTACTACGTGCACGCTTACATGCAGCTACCACCAGAGAACCGAGACGATGTGAACTTCGTGGTCCCGACCGGCAACTTCGGAAATATTTTCGCCGGCTGGATGGTTCACCAGATGGGACTCCCGGTCGATCAGTTTGTGGTGGCCACCAACCAGAACGACATCCTTTGCCGTCTCTTCAATACGGGGGAATACGAGCCGGAAGCGGTTCTCCCGAGCTATGCTCCAAGCATGGACATTCAGGTCGCCTCAAACTTCGAACGCTTCCTTTACTACCACAACGAAAAGGACGCCGACAAGACGCTCTCCCAGATGGCGGAGTTCATGGCGAACGGCACTCTCACCGTCCCGAATTTTGACGCGAGTAACTTTGAGGCGGTTGCCTGCAACGATGAAGATGTTCTTCGCAACATCAAGGCAGTGAAAGAGACCTACGACTACGTCGTGGATCCTCACACCGCGTGCGGCTTCCAGGACCTGGATCTGTCCAAGACCAACGTCGTCCTGGCCACGGCTCACGCGGCCAAGTTCCCCGATGTGATCAAGAAAGCGATCGGAGAAGTCCCGGAGGACGAGTCACTCGAAGCCCTGAAGAAGAAAAAGCAGGTGAAGTATGCTGTGGAGGCGACGCCGGAAGCCATAAAGGCTTTTGTGACAGAGCATTCGGCTTAAGCAGCAACCGCGAAGCGCGGCTGCTTTTCTTGCTCCTGCTCCTGCTCTTGCTCTTGCTCTTGCTCCCTTCTCTAACAGGGAGAAGCAAGAATGGGCCTAAGGACTGCCTAGCACCGCTCACCACGGTGCGGAAAACCCCTGAGCCAACTCCTCCGATTAGTTTCAACCGGAAAGAGCAAGATCAGGAGTATGATCAAGAGCAAGAAGTTGGCGGCATTCGCCGCCACAACCTACTCAGCTGCATCCATCGCGGCCTTCACTTCGGCCTCGATCTCGGCGTAGAGCGCTTCATCCGCCTTCAACGCCTCTTTCGCAGCATCGCGACCCTGCGCGAGCTGAGATCCCTTGTAGCTGATCCAGGATCCTCGCTTCTGGAGAATATCGTTTTCAATCGCGAGATCGAGCAGCGAGCCGGCGGCTGAGATCCCCTCGTTGAACATGATATCGAACTCAGCTTCGCCGTAGGGAGGCGCTACCTTGTTCTTCACCACCTTCAGCTTGGTGCGGTTACCGGCAACGGAGCCGTCGGAATTCTTGATGGCACCGGTGCGGCGAATGTCGCAGCGAACCGAGCTGTAGAACTTAAGCGCACGACCACCGGGCTGAGTTTCGGGATTGCCGAACATGATGCCGACCTTCTCACGAATCTGGTTGGTGAAGATCACCACGGTGCGGGCCTTGGAGATAATCGCAGTGAGCTTTCGCAGGGCAGCACTCATGAGACGGGCCTGGGCACCCACGGTCGCATCACCGATTTCACCATCGAGTTCCTGCTTGGTCACGAGAGCGGCGACAGAGTCGAGCACGATGACATCGAGCGCATTTGAACGAACCAGCGTCTCCACGATACGGAGCGCTTCCTCACCGGAACTGGGCTGGGAAAGAAGCAGGTTGTCGAGGTCCACGCCAAGACGGCGGGCGTACTGCGGGTCGAGGGCGTGTTCCACATCGACGAAAGCAGCGAGGCCGCCGGCTTTCTGTGCCTGGGCAACACTGGTCAGAGTAAGAGTCGTTTTACCGGAAGATTCAGGACCGTAGACTTCCACAATTCGGCCACGGGGGAATCCGCCGGCCCCGAGAGCGCGGTCAATGATGAGGTTGCCGGTTGGAATGACCTCGACATCCATGTGATTTTCAGATCCAAGCCGCATGATGGCAGCTTCGCCGAAGTCTTTCTGGATCTGGGAAATGGCGAGGTCGAGATTCTTAGATCGGGCTTCGGCAATACGGTTCGCTTCTTTGTCAGTCTTTGAGGCAGCCATTTCAGATTTCTTGGGAACGGATTTAGTTGAGGGAGTGGATGAGGATTTGGGAGTCGCTTTACGGGAACTTTTCGAAGTATTCGAAGACTTTGAAGTATTCGAAGACTTTGAAGTATTCGAAGTTTTGCTCGCTTTCGCTGCTTCGGTGTTCTCGTTGACTTTGCTTTCGCTAGTTGGGGTGGAAGGAGCGGACGGGGATCCGGCCTCTTTGTCGTTAGGAGATAGCAGTTCAACCATAATATGCCAAAGAATTTCAGACAGAATACAAGATACTGTTCAAGAGTCCAGTAAAAAAGTGAACAGTGTTTTTTGAACACCTATTTTTCGTCGGCATTTGATTTCACCGAAAGGCTGTTGAATCATTCCCCCCGCCCGCTCCGCTTTGGAGGGGCACACCTCAGTTGCTATGCGAATTCTCTCCGGCATCCAACCCAGTGGTCGCCCTCATATCGGGAACTACTTTGGCATGATGAAACCCGCCATCGCCCTCCAGGACGAAGGCGAGGCTTTCTACTTCATTGCCGACTACCATGCGCTCACTTCGACTCACGATCCGGCCGTGCTGCGCGCCAACGTTCGCGAGCTCGCGATCGACTTTCTCGCCTGCGGTCTCGACCCGGCCAAGGCCACCTTCTGGAGACAGTCTGACGTGCCGGAAGTCACCGAGCTCTCCTGGATCCTGAGCTGCGTCACACCGATGGGCATGCTGGAGCGCTGCGTTTCCTACAAGGACAAGATCGCGCAGGGCATCTCGCCCTCTCACGGTCTCTTCGCCTATCCGCTGCTCCAGGCAGCGGACATCCTCATTTTTGACTCCAACGTGGTGCCGGTCGGCAAGGACCAGAAGCAGCACCTCGAGCTCACCCGTGATGTCGCGCAGAAGTTCAACGATCGCTACGGCGAGGACCTGCTCGTCATTCCGACTCCCCAGATCCGCGAAGCCACCGCCACCGTGCCGGGCCTCGACGGTCAGAAGATGAGTAAGAGCTACGACAACACGATCGACATCTTCGAAGAAACCGAGAAGAAGCTGCGCAAAAAGATCATGAAGATCGTGACCGACTCCACCCCGGTCGAAGATCCCAAGGATCCCACTGACAGCTATATCGTTCAGCTCTACAGCCTCTTTGCATCCGAAGAAGAGGTGAAGGCGATGGAGGATTCCTTCCGGGCGGGCGGTGAAGGCTACGGTCACTACAAGCAGACGCTCTTCGAAGCGATTCGCGACCATTTTGCCCCGATGCGCGAGCGTCGCGAGGAACTCGTCAACGACACGTCTTATGTCGACGGCGTTCTCGAGGAAGGCGCCAAACGCGCCCGCGAAAAGGCCCGGGAAGTGACCGACCGCGTTCGCTCAGCCGTTGGAATGTAAGGCCGCGGCAAAGCGACCTACTTGAAATATTCTGACGGGTCGACCGGCGGCTTCCGCTTGGGCTCCTCTTCGGGCTTCGGCTCCGTTTCCGGAGCAGCCTCGGGTTTGGCCTCAGGCTTCGGAGTCTCTTTCATCTCCTCCTGTTTCGGCGGAAACTCTTCGTCCGCTTCGAGGATCCTGACCTGTTCGGGTGAAGTCAGCTTAAACTGAGGCTTCCCCTGGTAGATCGACATCACTCCCGTGACGGCCAGCCGTTTGCCATCATAAAGGTCGGCTGGTTCGCCGTCAGGAAACAGGTTCAAGTCAGTCTTGAAGGTTACGAGATAGAATTCGCCTCCCTCAAAGTTCACAAAATTCGTCCCCGACGACGATTTGCCCGCGCCGGAGGTTTCACCGTAAACCGTTACTTTTTGTCCGTCTTTGGCTTTGAGTTCCTCTGTCTCCGTCGCAGCGATATAAATTGCGCTGCTATCGGCGTGCGCGCAGGTCGCAGCAAGGGGGGCCAGCAAACCGGGGAGCCATGGGAAAGTCTTCATTCGTGATCGGGATTGTGAATCGATTTTACCGTGCCGTTGGCATAAACCACAGCAATTTGAGGTTCCGTTTTCGGAGCAATCTCCTGGATCACGATGACCGAATCGGCAATCGCCGGAAGCACCGGGCGATCGTGGGGAACAATTTCAAAGGCCTGTGCGACTCCGCCCTTGTAGGGGCTGTGAAGCAGCTTTCGCAATTCATGACCGGGGATGTATCGGCCGGCCAGCTGCTCCCACTCCACCGGATAGCGGCCACTGTTCTCACGGGCGAAGTCTTCGCACGCCGCGAACAGGCTCTCGACCCGGATTTTACTGACTTCGCGATTACTTTCGTTTTTCCCTTCTTCGTAGATCGAAAGAGCAGGCAGAGTCCCGACGGCAATCATCATCCAGAAAGGGAAGGACAGCATCGCCAGGTAACCAATCACGATTCCTGTTACTGCCACTTTGCCGCCGTGGAGATTTTGCTCTTTTGCATTGTGACGTGCCACGTGCCCGCACACCACAGCAATCGCGGCAAGGAACAGGCCGACGACGATTCCCACGGAGAAGAATCCGGCAATCGCCAGGATGAGACTGGCAATCGCAGCTTTGGACCAATGCTTCGCGGAATCTGAATCGGGGGAGGCCATTCGGGAGAAACTCTCGGGAAAAGACGACAATGATTTATCACGATGACTCAGAAGAGGAAACCGCATTTTCGTGTATCTCACTGCGAGGCGGAATCCGGTGAAAGAGGAAGGTGATGATGAGGAACGAACAGACCGAAAGGATGGCTCCGTAGATCAATCCCCCTCGAAGCCCGAAGTTCATCACAACCATCCCGGCAGCGACGCCGCCGACCACCCGGGCTACGCCACCGATCGCCATGGTGAAAACCCCCTGGATGGAATTGCGGAACTCATCGGTGGCCAGGCGATCGAGAAACATGACCGGACCGACGAACAGGGCCAGTACCTCCAGTCCGTGACAGAGCTGGACCACCACTGCCATCGCCGGAGTCGGGAAGAAGGCCAGCAAAACCATCCGCAGCGCCATGCAGAAAAGCCCGAGAACCATGATACCCCGGAGATGAATCTTTCGCTGCATCCACGGCATCAAGAGCGTGAAGCCCACCTCGATCAGCACCCCGATATTGATGATCAATCCGATATACTTCTTTGGAATCCCGACCTCTTCGTCGAAGAAATTCCCGATGAAGGCATAGAACGCCGACACCGCCATGAAACCGAAGAACAACCCGATCGAAAGCCAACGCGCGTTGGGAGCAAAAATGGCCCGCAGCGCTTCCTTTGTCGGCAGTCGGTCACTCGTCCGCTTCGGCTTCGCCACCGCCGGAAGGCTGAAACTGTTTAAAAGGCTCAAGAGGCAAAAGCTGACCGCACACGGCAGGATCGCATTCGCCGGCGCGCCCTTCGAAAGCGGATAAAAGAGGATCAGGCTCGGGAGAATAAATCCGATCGTGCCCCACACGCGGACCAGCGGATACCCGATCACCGTCTCTCCCGCCTGCCGTCTCTGTTCCGCCAGCGAAAAGTAATAACCATCCTGCAGCGGCAACATCGCGACAAAGGACAAACCGTGAAAAACAAAAAGCGTCAGTGTCAGGGTTATGTCATGCGAGAAATACATCGCCGACAGCACCATCGCACTGCAGGTATAGGCCACCGCAAGAATGCGACGGGAATCAAGGTTCCGGTCGGCCAGCAGCGTGATCAACGCCGGCGAACACAGCATGGGGATGTTCATCAGCGACATCGCCAGACCGATCTGGAGAAAGTTGAATCCCCCCTGCTCCCGCAGGAACACCGTCATCAACGGCATCACACTGCCAATGACGGCGTAGCTGAGAAAGAACTGTCGGCGCAGAGCGGTCATTGAGGGCTACCCTTCGATAACGCTCTCAAAAAAAAATGCGAGCGTTTGCTCGCATTCTCGGGTGGAATAAGGCTGCCGTGGGGTAAGTCCCGCAACACCCGAATCCAGCGCAGGAAGATCCTAATCTTCCCCTTGCCTGGTGGAGTCCCGGCTTACCCCTTGGCTTTTGCCTTGCCCTTACCTTTCGGCTTTTTGGGAGGATTCACATCGGCAGCGCCCTCGGGAATCGGCGTTTCATCAGGAGAAACGAGATCAGCCTTGGGCAGGCGCTTCATGGTAACATTACGAATCTCGATCTTCATGGCCGGCCCTTTATGAATCTGGAAAGCGATCACCCCACTGAGAGCACGGCCTTCTTCATCATGATCAACCATATCAATCGTTTGCACCCCGTTGATCTCGTGAACGATATGATTGCCTTGGGCGGTAATCTTGTAGGTGTTCCACTCGCCGGTATTGAACTCGGGCTCCATCGGCAGCTCACCGACAATCTTGGGCTTGCCCTCAGGCGTGATAACCACCTTCATGCCACGCTTGCAGATAATACCGCGACCTTTCTCGTGGTAACCCATGCCGTTGGCCCAAACGGCCGGGTGCATATCGCACTGGTATCCGGAAACCACCTGGTCTCCCAGGTCCGGGCGAAGCTGAGAGCGGTATTGAATGCCTGAGTTGTTGCCGTTGCTTGTCAGCTTCAAATCAGCGGTCAGCTCAAAGTCTTCCACTTCGCCACCTTCCCAGATGAGAAACTGGTTGTAGGGCAGCGGATCCTCATCTGTCGTTTTACCGACAATGACACCGTCGACAACGGACCAGTTCTCCGACTTGCCGCTCCAGCCGGTCAGGTCCTTGCCGTTGAAGAGTTCCTCAGCTTTGTCCTCGCCAATCGAGTTGAAGCAAAATGTGAAAATGGCCAATCCGGCAACAATAGAAATACGTGGGAGTTTCATGGCTGTATTTCTAGGGCATTCCCTCCCCGATGACGAGTCCCTTCTTTGCGGCAATCCTGACTGATTCCCGAAAAGAAAATGCCCGATCAGGAAAAACCTGACCGGGCATGCATTGGGGGTTAAATCTTTCTAAAGCGTAATTAATTAATCCGGAAGCAGAACGTTGTCTTCCTTAGTATCGAGCCA
>SPKZ01013444.1_pt1 | contig 11587 bp, 10 predicted proteins | sample 2456571 | NCBI WGS metagenome assembly SPKZ01 (sample SAMN11192286, study PRJNA482655) | marine metagenome | biome: ENVO:00000447; feature: ENVO:00000244|ENVO:00000211|ENVO:00000569|ENVO:00002023; material: ENVO:00002151; isolation source: ocean water from marine abyssalpelagic zone ...
AACCGGCGGCGCACTCTACGGGCTCGGTGCCACTGCGCTGGCAGGCCTGGGCCACGCGGGCTGGGGGCTGGGGGTCGCCCAGCGCGCCCTGGACGAAATCGTTGGCATCGCGGCAGGAGGTCGCGTCAGAATGGGCGCCGCCGCGCTCGTCGACCAGCAGGTCTTCCAGCGCGAACTCGGGGAGCACAGCCTGGCGCTGCACTCGGTCCGCCTACTGGTGCACGACGTCTACGGTCGCGCTCAGGAGCGCCTGCGCGCGGGCGACCCGCTCGACAAGAGCTGGAACGACGAACTGATGGCCTCGGTCGCCTATCTCACCCAGGTGGCGGAGAGCGCCACCCTCTTCTCCTACCGTGCGGCGGGCAGCCAGGGACTTCGAAACCCCAGCTGCGTGCAGCGCTGCTTCCGCGACATGTTCACCGGCGGGCTGCACGTCTACGTGGACCGCCGCAGCTACGAGGAGCTGGCGCGCGGCCGCCTGGCGGGAAACTGAAAAGCGGCTCCCTCCCTTCTCGAAGCGAGCGCAGCGCGGATCTGCGCGCTGCCGTGGACCTCAGATCGTCAGCACGGTACGGATACCCTGGGCGGCTGCCACGTCCGCCATGCCCTCATTGATCTCCTCGAGCGGCCGGCGGGCGGTGATCATGCTCTCGAGGTCCAGGCGCCCGGCCTTCCAGAGGGCCACCAGGCGCGGGATGTCGCGGAGCGAGTTGCAGCTGCCCAGCACGCAGCCGATCAGCTTCTTCTCCTGAACGCCGAAGAGCGCGGCCGGGGACAGCGTCACGGGATCGTCGATGGGAATGGCGCCCACGATCACGGTGGTCCCGCCGTTCCGGCAGGCCCCGATGCCGGTGTGCACGAGCACCGAGCGACCGACCGCGTCGAACGCACAATCGACTCCCACGCCGGTGATCTCGTAGCAGCGGCTCACCACGTCCTCGCTTTCGGGGTCGATGCAGTCGGTGGCCCCGAAGCGCGCTGCCGCCTCGCGCCGGGCCGCCACGGGGTCCGAGACCAGGATGCGCGAGGCGCCTGCGATCCGGGCTCCTTGCACGATGGAGAGGCCGATGCCGCCCAGCCCCATCACCAGCACGGTGGCACCGGGCGTCACCTTGGCGGTGTTGAGCACGGCGCCCACCCCGGTCTGTACCGCGCAGCCGATCACGCAGGCGGTCTCGAGGGGTACGTCGGCGTCCACCACGACGGCGCCCGACGCTTGCGTGAGCACCCGCTCCGCGAAGCCGGCGACCCCGAAGCCCCGGAAGACCCGCTCGCCCTTGCGGGAGAGCCCGGTGCTGCCGTCCGGGAAGGCGTTGGTCTGGATCGAGATCGTCTGCACGCAGAGCGCCGCTTCGCCGCGAACGCAGTAGTAGCAGAGGCCGCAGGGCGGACAGGGGGACAGCACTACCTTGTCGCCGGCGCGGTGACTCTCCACGCCGGGGCCCACCGCTTCCACGACGCCGGCGGCCTCGTGGCCGAGGATCACCGGCAGCGTGGTCGCCGGGAAGCTTCCATCCACGATGCTCAGATCCGAATGGCAGATCCCGCAGTGGGAAACGGCCACCCGGACCTGGCCGGGTGCGGGGTCGGCGATCTCTACGTCTTCCAGTATGCGCAGCGGTTCGCCCGCTTTCTCGAGTACGGCAGCCTTCAAGAGGAACCCTCCCGTGTCCGCAGAAATCGCGGTGACCGCAAGCTAGCGCCGAGGCCCTGACAGCGGCTACTCTGGCGCCGCGCGGAGCCAGCCGCGTCGCTTCGTGAACGACTCGCGATGCACTGCAGCGGCTGGAGCGACGGACGAGACGCGCGGGGAAGCGAGCGCTTGGCACGAGACGACCTGATCCAGGGCACCGGAACCGTCGAGAAGATCCTCGGCGGGGGTCGCTACCAGATCGAACTCGAGAGCGGCCAGACGGTCACCGCCCAGTTGTCCGGCCGCATGCGCCGCTTTCGGATTCGCGTGATTCCCGGAGACCGGGTGCAGGTGGGGCTCTCGCCCTATGACCCGACTCATGGCTTCATCACCTTCCGCCTGCGCGAGGGCCAGACCACCCGATAGCCGAGAGGCGCGGGTCGCTGGAGGCTCCCTGTGTCGATCCCCGTCTCGGTGGTCCTACGCCTCAAGGCCATCCAGGCCTGGGATCGTTGGCGGCTGCGCGGGCAGCAGGCGCGACATCCGGGCCTTCGTATCCATCCCGATGCCAGCAGCAACCTGGCCTCTGCGTATTTCGCGCTGGAGCCGGGTGCGGAGCTGCGGATCGGGGCGGGGGTCGTCACCGAGCGCCGCGCGGGCGCCTTGCGCTTCCTGCTGTCCCGTGGGGCCCGGGTCGAGGTGGGGGAGGGCACCTGGTTGCGCACGGAAGTCCAGCCGGTGTTGCTGGTGGCGGGCCCGGGCGCAGAGATCCGGATCGGGCCAGAGGGATTTCTGAACGGCTGTCACCTGAGTGCCAAGTCGACGTTGACCCTGGGCCGGCGTGCCTGGGTGGGCTTCGGGAGCCGGCTCATCGACGCAGACCAGCACGATCTCGACGCCGAACATCCCGAACGGGTGGCGCCCATCGAGGTGGGGGACTGCGCGTGGATCGCCGGGGACGTCAGCGTGATGCGGGGAGTCCGCATCGGTGAGCACGCGGTGGTCGGCGCCCGCTCGCTGGTCACCGCGGACGTGCCGCCTCACAGCGTGGCCTTCGGACAACCGGCCCGAGTGCGGGGCGAGGTCGGCGATCGCTCGCGGACCCGGTAGTTTCCCCGCATGACGCTGCGCATCGCCCTGTTCGGACAGGCACCCTTCGGGCGTGACACTTTGGTGAAGGTGCTCGAGGCGGGCCACGAAGTGGTGGGCGTCTACGCACCGCCTGCGGGCTCCCGCCCGGACCCCATGGCCGCCGAGGCCCTGGAGCAGGGCCTGCCGCTCTTCCGGCACCGATACTTCCGCAAGCAGGGGGAGGCCCGGCCCGAACTCGTCGCCGAGCACGCTGCGCTTCACGCGGACCTCAACGTGCTGGCCTTCGTGACGGCCTTCCTGCCCGAGGAGATCCTGGAGGCGCCCCGCTTTGCGTCTCTCTGCTTCCATCCTTCCTTGTTGCCCCGATTCCGCGGTGGCAACGCGCTGGCCTGGCAGATCATGCTGGGCGCCCAGGCGGCGGGGGTCACGGTCTTCCGCCCGGACTCCGGCGTGGATACCGGGCCCATCGTGATCCAGAAGGGTCCCGTGCCCATCGAGGCGCACGATACGGCGGGCACGCTCTACTTTCAGAAGCTCTACCCCCTGGGTCTCGAGGCCATCGCCGAGGCGGTGGCGGCGGTGGCGGCGGGCACGGCGCTCTACCAGGAGCAGGATGAGGGCCCGGCCAGTCACCAGGGCCTGGTCACCGAGGAGGACGCGCGGATCGACTGGCAGCGCCCGGTGGTCGAACTCGACCGCTGGATTCGAGGCTGTGATCCCCAGCCGGGGGCCTGGACGCTGCGGGACGGGGAGGTGCTGCGTTGCTACGACGGGCGCCTCGAGGCCGGCTCCGCGGAGGCTCCCCCCGGAGAGATCCTGGGCTTTGCGGACGGGCGCGTGCTGCTGGCCGCCCAGGGCGGCCGCTTGTCGGCAGGGCGCCTGCGGCTCGGGAGTGCCGCCAAGCTCCCGGCCGCCGAACTGGGGCTCGAGGTGGGCGAGCGGCTGGGCTGAGGGACGCCCCTGGCCCGTATTGTCGGGGGGGCTCGCGGTCAGAGGTGTCGAAGTGCGCTGGACGCGCAGCCAGCTGCTTGAAACGCAAGATTTCACGCCTAAACTACGGCTCGCTGTCGGCCGATCGGAAGGGCCGGCCTGAGTTCTGGCGCCCTGGGGCGGAGCAGTACCCGGGTCCGAAACCGCGGTCAGAACGCAGAAGAGGGCCCGACCTGTCCCCGATCGGGGGAGAGAGCAGGCGGGGCCACCCGAACCCGAGGAGGGTCCGGTCCGGGAGTTCCCAAGGAGCATCCCACGGACGAGACGAAGCATGAGCGACGAGCTTTCGAAGATTCGCAACATCGGCATCAGTGCCCACATCGACTCGGGGAAGACCACGCTCACCGAGCGCATCCTCTTCTACACCCAGCGGATCCACCGGATCCACGAGGTGCGGGGCAAGGACGCGGTGGGCGCCACCATGGATTTCATGGAGCTCGAACGCGAGCGTGGCATCACCATCGCCTCACCATCGCCTCGGCGGCCACGCACTGCGAATGGGATCGCCATCACATCAACATCATCGACACACCCGGTCACGTGGACTTCACGATCGAGGTGGAGCGCTCCCTGCGCGTGCTGGACGGCGCCGTGTTGGTGCTCTGCGGGGTCGCTGGCGTGCAGTCCCAGTCCATGACCGTCGACCGGCAGATGCGTCGCTACAAGGTTCCGCGCCTGGCCTTCATCAACAAGCTCGACCGCTCGGGCGCCAATCCCCAGCGGGTGACCACCCAACTTTGCGAGAAGCTCAAGCACAATGCAGTGCTCATGCAGCTGCCGATCGGTCTCGAGGCGGATCACCAGGGTGTGGTGGATCTCGTGACCATGAAGGCCCTCTACTTCGACGGTCCCAACGGGGAGGAGATCCGCGAGGAGGAGATCCCCGAAGGCATGCGGAGCGAGGCGGAGGCCGCTCGTGAGACCATGCTCGATGCTGTCTCCCTCTACTCCGACGAACTCACCGAGGCCATCCTCGAGGAACGTGTGAGCGAGGACCTGATCCACGAGGCGGTTCGCGGAGGCGTGCTCTCGCAGGATCTCACGCCGGTCTTCCTGGGCTCTGCGTACAAGAACAAGGGCGTGCAGCCCCTGCTCGACGCCGTCACCCGCTACCTCCCCGATCCCACCGAGGTGGAGAACTCGGGCGTGGATCTCTCCAACGACGAGGCGCCCATCAGCCTGGCCGCCGATCCCAACAAGCCGCTGGTGGCGCTGGCCTTCAAGCTCGAGGACGGGCGCTACGGTCAGCTCACCTACCTGCGCGTCTACCAGGGACGCATCGCCAAGGGCTCCTCGATCGTCAACTCCCGCACCCGCAAGCGCCACAAGGTGGGGCGACTAGGCCGCATGCACGCAGACCAGATGGAGGATATGGACGCGGCGGTGGCCGGCGACATCGTGGCCATTTTCGGCATCGACTGCGCGTCCGGCGACACCTTCACCGACGAGTCCATCCAGGTAGCGATGAGTTCCATGCACGTGCCGGCCCCGGTGATCTCACTCTCCGTGAAGCCCGTGGATTCCAAGGCCCAGGACAACATGGGCAAGGCGCTAGGACGTTTCGTCCGCGAGGATCCGACCTTCCATTCCGGTGTGGACCCGGAGAGCGGCGAGACGGTGATCCGCGGCATGGGCGAATTGCACCTCGAGGTCTACGTGGAGCGCATGAAGCGCGAGTACAATGCCGAGGTGGAGACCGGGCCCCCCCAGGTCGCCTACCGGGAGGCGGTCTCGCAGCGCGCGGAGTTCAACACCATCCACAAGAAGCAGACCGGCGGCTCCGGCCAGTTTGGTCGGGTCGAGGGCTACGTGGAGCCCATGGACGATGGCGACTTCGAATTCCTGAACGAGGTGCGCGGCGGCTCCGTGCCCACGGAGTACATTCCGGCAGTGGAGAAGGGCTTCCGGAGTGCCATGGCCAAGGGCCGCCTGATCGGCTTCCCGGTCACGGGCGTGCGCGTCGTTCTCACCGATGGTCAGTCTCATAGCGTCGACTCCTCGGAGATGGCCTTCCAGACCGCGGGCCGCAAGGCCTTCCGCGAGGTCTATGGCCGCGCCAAGCCGGTGGTTCTCGAGCCGGTGATGAAACTCGAGGTCGAGAGCCCCAACGAGTTCCAGGGCGCCGTCCTGAAGACGGTGATGCAGCGACGCGGCATCGTGATGGGGACCACCGAAGAGGACGGCTTCTGCCGGCTCGAGGGCGAGGTGCCGCTCGCCGAGATGTTTGGCTACGCGACGGACCTGCGCTCCTGTACCCAGGGCAAGGCCGAGTTCACCATGGAATTTGCGCGCTACGTCCGCGTGCCCGCGGACGTGCAGGAAGCGCTGAAGAAGGAGTACGGGTCGTCCAGTGCGACGGACGACGATGACTAGGCTCTGCCCGAGACCCAGCCAGGAGGCGCCGTGTATCGAAAGTTCCTGAACGTCCGGAGTCCGCTGCGATTGCTCGAGAAGGGACTGCACGGGGGCTTGGGGCCAGGCAACCTGGGCGTGGTGCTGGCCGGCCACGGCGTCGGAAAGACCTCCTTCCTGGTGGGCGTGGCGATGGACGAGCTGCTGCGCGAGGGGCGCGTCTTGCACGTCTCGCTCTCCCACTCCGTGCGCCACGTCCGCGCCCACTACGACACCGTCTACGAGGAACTCGCCGGGTCCACCCACCTCGAGGACGAGCGGCTGATCCACGGAGAGATCGATCGCCGCCGCAGTGTCCGGGTGTATCCGCCGGGTTCACTCACCATGCAGAGGCTGCGCGAGGCCGTGGCTGTCGAAAGCGAGATCGCCGGGAAGCCCTCCCTGTTGATCCTGGAGGGCGTGGACCTCGCCGCCATGTCACGCCCCGAGGCGGTGGACCTCAAGGAGTTGGCGTCGGAACTGGGGGCGGAGGTCTGGATCGAAGCGGCCAGCAGCGAGGAACACGTGGGCATGTTGCCCCCCGCCGTGGCGGCCCTCGACGACCTCATCTCCGTGGTCCTGGCCCTCGAGCCCGAGGCACAGGTCGTCAGGCTGCGAGCCCTCAAGGATCACGAGAACCCCGACGTCGCGGATCTGCACGTCTCGCTGGATCCCCACACGCTGCTGCTGGTGCGCAGCTGAGCGAGGGCTCGGCTACTGGAACTCCGCGAGCTTTTCGCGGTAGGCACCCCGCAGGCTATTGGCCTCTGCACGCGTGAAGCCCAGCTCCTCGCCGATGAGCACGATCTCCGCACTCTCATCGGTGGAGATGGTGCCGTCCGCCGCAGCCACCGCGTAGAGGCACTGGAGGAGCTTGCCGCGCTGCGCGCGGGTCGAGATCTTGCGGAACTCTCGGGTCACCACGTAGTCCTGGGTGCCCCCCAGCGAGCGGGCCTGGCTCTTTGCGATCTCCACCACCAGCGCGGCCTCGGATTCCGAGAGCCCGGCGAGCTCTCGAGCGATTCGCTGCATCTCGCTGGTCTCGGCCTCGTCGATTTGCAGGTCCGCGTGGGCGATGCGCGCCAGCACGTACGCGAAGGCGGCCAGGTAACGGGCCTCTTCGGGAGCCAGCCGATCGAGTTTCGCGGCGATCCGTTGAACGGTCTCGCTTTCCCCTCGCGACTCGCGTTCCGCTCCCTCGATGCCCAAGAAACGCAGCAGGCTCACGGAGTCTCCTTTCCCCGAGAGTCTACGCGATCTCGGCTGCCGGGGGCCGCCTCAAACCCGCAAGCGGATCAGGCGCTTCAACCACCTGCGCAGTGCCGGGGTCGCTCGCTCTTTCGCGCGCAGACCCGCCACGCGCGCGATGCCCTGGGCCAGGGTGGGGTAGGGGTGGATGACGTCGAGGAGCTTGCCGAGGCCTTGCCCCGTTAGCATGGCCAGCGTCAGCTCGCCCATCAACTCGCCCGCATGGGGAGCCACGATGCTCGCACCCACGATGCGGTCGCGCTTCCGCTGCAGGAGGATTTTCAGGAAGCCCTCCTCCTCCCCGTCGGTGACGGCGCGGTTCAGCTCGGAGAGCGGCACCGTGTAGCTGTCCACCTCGATTCCCGCGGCCAGAGCCTCGCCGCGGCCCAGTCCCACGTGGGCGATCTCCGGGTCCGTGTATGTGCACCAGGGCATCACCAGCCGGGAGAGCCGCGCCCGGCCCAGGGGACCCAGGGAGAAGAGCGCGTTGCGGACTGCGATCCTGGCGGCGGCGTCGGCGGCGTGGGTGAACTGCCAGCGCATGCAGACGTCGCCCGCCGCGTAAATCCGGGGATTCCGGGTGCGCAGGAAGTCGTCCACGTGTACGCCGCGGAGCGCGTCGTAGGCGACGCCCGCTGCCTCGAGGCCCATCTCCTCCACGTTGGGTGTGCGCCCCACCGCTAGCAGGATCCGGTCGGCCGGCAGCTGTCGCACCGCTCCGTCGGAAGAGCGGTAGTGGATGCAGGCTGCTTGGGGGCCGCCGTCAACCCGCTCGATGCGCGCGCTGTCCTCGATCCGCAGCCCTTCGGCGCGCAGCCTCGCGTCCAGGACGCGGGCAGTCTCCCGGTCTTCGCGCGGCAGCACGTGGGCGTCGGCGTGTAGCAGGCTCACCTGGGAGCCCAGGCGCGCGAAGGCCTGGGCGAGCTCGCAGCCGATCGGCCCGCCGCCGATCACGGCCAGGCGTTCGGGGAGCGTCTCGAGATCGAAGACGCTCTCGCTGGTGAGGGGGCCGGCCTCGGCGAGACCCGGGATGGGGAGGGAAGCCGGGCGCGCCCCGGTGGCCAGCACTGCGCGCTTGAAGCGCAGGGTGCGCCCGTCGACTTCGAGACGGTCACGGCCGCTGAAGTGTGCCCGGCCCAGGAAGACCGCGACGCCCAGTTCGTCGCGGTAGCGGAGTGCCGAGTCCTCGTGGCTGATGCGCGCGCGGATCTCGCGCATGCGCTCCATCACCCGCGCGAAGTCCGGCGCGGCACCGGCGGCCAGGTCGAGCCCCAGCTCCCGCTGGGCGCGGTGCGCCTCGGCGACCATTCGCGAGGCCCGGAGCAGGCTCTTGGACGGCACGCAGCCGGTGTTCAGGCAGTCGCCCCCCAGGTGCTGCTCTTCCACCAGGGCCACCCGGGCGCCGAGGCCGGCGGCCAGGGCCGCGCTGATGAGCCCCGCCGAGCCCGCGCCCACCACCACCAGGTCGTAACGGGCTCGCGGCTCGGGGTTTTGCCAGTCGCCGGGGAAGACGTTCTCGAGCAGCAGGCCGTCGTGGGGGCTGCCGGTCCGCGGGCTCGAGGGGCGGCGACTCATCGGGGCTCCGCTTCGCCAGGTTGGGGGGTCACGTGGGCCTCCTCGAGCGCGCGACGCGCGATGCGCGCCACCATCACCGCCACGCCCAGGGTGGCGACCACTCCAAGGGCCAGCAGCGCGTTTTCCAGCGGCGTTCGCGCAGGCTCCACGCCGCCCGCGAGGCTTGCCACCTCGCCCGCTGCTCTGCCCAGGAACACGTAGGCGAGGGTGACGGGCAGCATGCCGGGCGCGGCCAGCAGGGTATCGACGAAGCGGATCTGCGTGAGTCCCAGCGCGTAGTTGAGCAGGTTGAAGGGGAAGAGCGGCGAGAGGCGCATCAGCAGCACGATCCTCCAGCCTTGTTCACCCACGGCCCGGTCCAGTGCCTGGAAGCGTGGATCGCGGGCGATCCACCTCTCCGCGCTGCCGCGCGCCGCGTAGCGGGCCACCCAGAAGGCCAGCGAGGAACCCAGCACCGCCGCGACGAAGACGTAGAACGTGCCGGCTGCCAGCCCGAAGGTGGCGCCGGCAGCCAGCGTCAGCAGCACCGCGGGTGCGAAGGCCACGACTGCCAGCGCGTAGCCCGCGATGAAGACGGCGGGCCCCCAGGCGCCGAGTCCGCCCACCCAGTGCTGGAAGGCGGGCAGGCTCGCACCGGCCAGCCGCCCCAGCGCGACCAGGGCCGCCAGACCGACCGCGATGACCAGCATCCGTCTTGCGAGCCGCGGAAGTTGTTTCCGTTTGGACATCTCACTCCCAGGGCGCGCCTGCGGCCCATCGGGCGGAAGGGGTGACTCGAAGGGGCTCCCGTGGGCCCGCAGGGGCGATCGTAGGGCTTCGCGGCTCAGCGGGTGAGGGCCCCCCCGCAGCTCGAGCCGGCGCCCGCCGTGCAGCCGAAACAGTGGCCGCCGGTGGCGATGCTTGCTGGCGCGAGACTCGAGAGGTCCTCGATGTCCCAGAGGTTGCGCGGGTGGAAGCCCAGCGGAATCTCCAGCATCTGGTTGAAGTCGCAATCGTAGAGATCGCCTTGCCAACTCACGGAGACCAGCTCGCGGCACATCAACCCGGGCAGCGTCGCGGGGTTGAAGTGGTTGACGAGCAGGCCCATGTAGGATTCGAGTTCGCCGTCTCGCGCAAGGGAGTGAGCGAAGCGCTTGATGGGCATGTTGGTGAGCGTGCGGAGCTGGTCGAAGCGGATGCCGTGTTCGCGGAACAGCGCTTCCCGGTACTCGGCCTGGAGTAGCATCTGGTCCGGGGGGAGACTCGCGCCCAGCGGGTTGTAGACCAGGTCGAGTTCGAGCCCGGTGCCCGGCTGCGCGTAGCCCAGCGCGTTGAGCCACTGCAGGGCCTCGATGCTGCGGGTGTAGACGCCGTGGCCTCGTTGCTGGTCGACGTTCTGCTGCGAATGGCAGGGCAGGGAGGCCACCACCTTCACCCGCTGCACGGCGAGAAAGTCCGGGGTGTCCTGCTGGCCGGGCTGGTAGAAGACGGTGAGGTTGCAGCGGTCGACCACCTGCCGCCCGAGCGCCCGGGCTCCGCGCACCAGGGTGCGGAAGCCCGGACAGAGTTCCGGCGCGCCCCCAGTGAGATCCAGCGTCGTGATTCCCGGGGAGCGTTCCAGCAGCTGGAGGATGCGCTCGACCACGCGCTCTCCCATCACCTCGCTGCGCTTTGGGCCGGCCTCGACGTGGCAGTGGTGGCAGGCCAGGTCGCAGCGCCGGCCGACATTGACCTGCAGGGTGGTGGGCGGGCTGCGTCGGAGCCCCCGGGGCTCGATCTCGCGGAGCCGTGCGTCGAAGTCCGGGGCGGGCAGCGGGCTCGCGTCGCGCATCGCGGAACAGGGTATCCCGAGCGATCCCCGACGGCTCAGCGCGAGGCGAAGCGGAAGTCCGCGAAGCGGGCCGCGGCCTGCTGGCAGCTCTGGTCGGAATCCGTCATCAGCGCGAGTCCAATGGGGTTGCGGGGCTCCCGCCCGAAGGCCGCGAGGTACTCCGCGGGGACGTCCACCGAAGCCTGCTGCCACTGGCCACCCGGGCCGGTGCCCAGTACCCGCATGCGCGAGTCCTGGGCGTAGGGATTCGTCCAGCGGGCGCCCAGGGGTTCGCGGCTGCTCCAGACGAAGATGAGCGCGCTGCCCGGAGGTTCCCGTTCGTAGAGGATGCGTGCGATGGTTCGCTGCAGCCGGCTGAAGAAGCTGCTGTGTTCCCTTTCGAAGGGGAAGAGCACGTACACGCGAGCCGCGAAGTCGTCGCCGGGCTTGCTGCGCTCGTCCTCGATCTCGAGCGTCTTGTCCACCCGCCATCTCCAGCGCAGCAGCGGCGTGTCCGAGAGGTCGACGCCCCCCAGGGGCAGGAAGAGTGCGGAGGCCGCGCAGTCGCTCTCCGCGGAGAGCCAGCGCTCCTGCTCGTTTTCCACAGGCGTGTAGCGAGTGTGGCGCTCGGCTCGGCCGAAGTGCAGGGGCTCCCAGGCCGGGTTGCCGGGCGGAGGCAGTTTGGGGGCTGCCGTGGCGGCGGCGGCGGCGATCATCCCCACGACAGCGGCGGCGCGCCATCCTCCCTGCAGCTTGCGACGTGCCATCCCGGACGAAACTGCCATCGACGGGGCCGCCGCGCCACGGGGCGTTCGATCCCCTCGAGTGGTGCCGCTATGCTGCGGCGCCGAATCCCCCCGCCCGCTAGA
>SPKZ01023816.1_pt1 | contig 11585 bp, 8 predicted proteins | sample 2456571 | NCBI WGS metagenome assembly SPKZ01 (sample SAMN11192286, study PRJNA482655) | marine metagenome | biome: ENVO:00000447; feature: ENVO:00000244|ENVO:00000211|ENVO:00000569|ENVO:00002023; material: ENVO:00002151; isolation source: ocean water from marine abyssalpelagic zone ...
AACGCTAATGTAAATTTAGCCTTATTTTGAATGTTCAGTATTATCTGTTCACCCCAGGCATTAGCATTATCAATATTCGATCCCGCACAATGATGAATCTCATCAAAAATCACGAAAACTCGATATTGTTGAAATAACTGCCAAAAATTAACATCTAAATACTGTAAATTTTGATACGTTAACGATCTCCCTATAGCGCCAATAAGCCCATCAAATCGTTCTTGAGTTTTTAACTGCAAGCTTTCACTAAAATCTTGAGAAACAATTGAAGAAGGTGAAAAGCAAATAATTAAATCAACCATGTTATTTTTTAACAATTGATCGGCTAATTCAGATGCCATCAAAGTTTTACCTGCTCCAGGTGTTGCCAAGGCTAAAAAATGGCTAGTGCCATTTTGATATTGTACTAAAGCTAAATTAATACACTCCGCTTGCCATTGTCTTAGTTTCATATTTGCTCTAGTGGTTCATCTTGCTTAAGTAAGCCTTCAATAGCCCTGATCTTCCCTAATATTCTTGTATTGTTATCTCTCGCCTTATTGTATTGCGGTTGTAATTCATCAATTAACTCCGGAAATTCTGAATAAAGCTCTTTGTATGCTTCAGACTCTCCCATATTCAATAACATTTCTGCTTTGTAGGTATTTAATTTACCAAGTAATTGTTTCTTTATTTTATCGATATCCTTAATTATTTTGTTATGTTCACGTCCGGTTTTCAACCTGATTGCTTCAACATCAAAAAGGATTGTTTTACTAAAACGAGTAAATCCTTTTTTCTTTGGAACAAGCTTAGTAAGCCAACCTTTTTTTACTAGCTTTAAAAGTTCAGCATATATTTTTCGCCTAATACATGCGGGTTCTAATGATGGATCGTTTTTTAAAACCAAATAAGTTGATCGGACATCATTCGTCGTGAAGTGATTAAAGGTATTAATAACGATGATTTGAGCTACAAGAGGGTCTAATTTCAAAGTGAATCCTAAACTACTTTTACAATGATTATTGCCTGGGGTAATACGTATATTGAGTTCTTAACTTCAACCAACTAATTATGTAGCTTAGTTATTAACTTTTCCGTGTATTATTTAAAGGTTCTTATTTCCTTCTTTAATGCAATAACCTGACTATAAATTAATGGTTTGCTCTGTATACGGAGCAATTTTAGGCTTTTTATTTGTGACAATCAAGCTCCGATAGCAGAGCAAGTGATGTTATGAATATTATTGGAAAAAACGTAAGGCTCATTCGTGAAAAAAAAGGATGGACTCAAGAGCAATTAGCTGCAAAATGTAACTTAAATGATTGGGAAATTAGTCGTAGTACATTAGCTAAAATAGAATCAAATGTTAGAGGCGTTACTGATATCGAAGTGAGTTACCTAGCAGTGGCACTTGATATAAAAATAGAAACACTATTTTTATATCACTCAAAAACATAGTTCATACAGTATTCTAACTAATTTTTTGAAAGGTAATTATCTTTATGTCTCAGACTTTTTATCTTAATCGAATACTTTTTAGTGACAATCAACGGTACACCGAAGCCGAATTACTTACCACTTCAAACTACATTGTTATTTTGGCTGAACCTGGAGCTGGAAAAACGGAGCTTCTGAAGAGTCTGGCCAATCAGCTAGGAGCTAGAGAAGTAACTGCAAGTGTATTTAGCTATATGAGAACCTGTAGCGAAGGCAATCCTCTTGTCATTGATGCTTTTGATGAATTGGCTAAAGTTGATGCCACAGGTATTCATAAGCTACTTTCTAATGTCTCAAATGCAAGACCGACGCATGTCATTATTTCAAGCCGTTCGAGTGAATGGGATAGTTCTGCCACGAACACTTTTGAACAATTTATAGGTCATGCTCCAACTATTGCTCAGCTATGTGAGTTTGATGAATCTGAGCAACGAGAAATTTATACTCACCATACAAAAAAAGATAGTTTTATAGAGTTTCAAGCTGAGGTTACTAGGTTCTCGTTGGAACCTCTCCTCCCAAACCCACAATTTCTTAAACTATTTGCAGATGCTTATATTGAGAGTGATGGACACTTTAGCGACAAACGTTCAATCTTTACTCAGGCCATTACAAGCTTAGCGAGAGAAGTAAATGCTAACACTAAACCGACCCCCTCGCTTTCTAGTGATCAAAAGATTAACTTGTCTTCAGAAATTTTTGCAAAGCTACTACTCTCTGGTGCTGAGGGGATAATAATAAGTGAAGCAAACGAAAACAGGATGTATCCTATTGTTGGTTCGTTGTTGAGCTCTAGTAGTGTGAATATTAGTGGTATCCTAGCTACTCGCCTTTTTAAGCCTGGAGATAATGCAGACCAGCATCGACCCGTACACAAAATAGTTGCTGAATATTGTGCAGCAGACTATCTCACTAAGCGTATCGCTAACCCATCAGATCCTTTGACTATTGCACAGTGTTTGCCAATCATAGCTCCAAACTCTACTGTGCGAGATGAGTTAAGAGGATTAATAGGCTGCATTGGGCAGTAAATCAATTGAAGAGGCAGCAATTGAGCTTGATCCATATGCGGTACTCGCGAATGGTGACCCTTCTCAATTAGCTACATCGTCAAAGGCCATTCTTTTGTCACGTTTGAAGGAAGTAGAAGCTGTTGACCCTTACTTTAGGCGAAGTGATTCTTGGCGTAGATTTAGTGTTGCAGGCTTATTTACACAAGATGTAATGGAAGAGGTTAAGCCAATTATCTCTGATGGAGGTGATGGCGATTTACGAGACTTACTGCTTGAGCTTTTGGTGGGAACCCAAGCTGCAAGGTGGTTAGAGATAGAGTTGCGTCAGCTTTTATTATCTTCTACTGAAATTAAACAAACACGTATGCTAGCTTACAAATGCCTAATTGGATTGGAATCTTACGATCCTCAAATAGACCTATGTGATTTAATTGTCGAAGCTAGCAGCTCCTCTTTAAATATCGCAGCAAATGTAATCGAATCAATTAATACTGAATCCTTTAAATCGAATGAACTAGAAGTGTTCTTGCGAAATTGCGCTAACTTGTACCCTAGCCATAAACAAGACTTTGATGGTGTGCTAGGAGATCGTTACTTTGTTAAGCGTTTTATTTCCCATTTGAACGTACTACAGCTTGAAGGCTTGTTAGACTTATTAAGCAAAGGCTTGGGCTGCAATTGTGGAAAAAAATCGTATGAATGCGAATGCAGAACAGGCTTAAGTAAAATAATTGGGTCACTGTTAGACCGCTACTTTGAGTTAGTTAAACCTCCATTTGAACCCTTGCGTATTTGGCAATGGGTTGAGCACTTAAACTTCCCTGGGCAAACAAATACTCAAGATATTAAGTCGGTACAGGCTCTTCAGGCAGATGATGCACTACGGCAAGGAATTATTTCTCATGTTTTTGGAAAATTAGCAGATCGAGAGCCGATTTTTCAAGCTAGAGTGCACAAGTTTGGAGGACATTATTCTCATGCGGGACTTTGTTTAAGCCTTGCTGACCATAGGTTCATAATTGATCTAGCATTTGAAAGTAATAACACTCAATTGTGGGCGAGCTTTCTAGCCCAGCATCAATTAAATCGTTTTTCTAATAAGAAGGGTCCTGATAGTTTACGAAGCCATATGCGTAAGCAAGCATCTGAAAAGTCAGAGTTTATGAAAAGGTGGGCTCTGATGAATAGGCAAGAGACGATTCAGGCTAAAGAAGAAGATCAAAAGTGGAATGTTAAATCTCGCCGGTTAATGAAGCGCCGTAAGAATAAAAAGAAACAAGTTAATAAAAAAAATATTCAGTTTGTTCAGGCAGAACGAGCTCAAGTAGAAGCTGGGCAACATTGGGGATGCTTAGTTCGTTTCTCACAGCTTGTTTTAAACAAGCCTGAGAATATTGAGTTAGAATTTGGTGAAGAAGCACTTGTTCGAAATGCGATTAGGAATTGTCTAGACTTTATAGCTCCCCTTATTCCTGATTTGCAAAAACTAGCTGATTTGCAGTGTGAATCCAAGGGGTTGGTCGCTGAAACTATTCTTTATGCAGCTTGTATTGAAATCATGCGAGACCGTGGTAGTTTGGAAAGAGTAGAGCATTCATTGCTTCTTGCCCTCAGAACAAATTTGAACATGGGATACCAAGCGGTTAGCCAAGATGAAGCTAATGCCCTTAAGTCTGAAGTAGATCGCTTGCTATTTCCTGATATTAAATCTGCTGAGAAGTTTCTTCTTGAATACGTTGAGCCTCAATTAGCACAAAATAAATGTGCTCACCCTGAAGTTGGCTTATTAGAATACGACGAAATATTCAGTCCTTTACAAGCAAAGCTACCAATCGAGTGGCTTGAACGTTTCGACAAGCTTGAGCCTTCTGCACTAAATACTCTTTTTGAACTTGCTGCTCAATATGGAGAGCGAGAAAGGTTGAATAGTATTATTGAGTTACGTTGTGGCCAGTTTTTATTTGGTCAATCAGAACCTAATAATGATGAACATTTAGAACAAAGACGCAAATTTTGGTTCGTGAGAGCTTTTTACTTTTTAAGTCTAGAGCAAGCTGAGCCTTACTGGAATTGGCTTACAGATGATAAAAATTCAATATTTTTACTTAATGAGCGTTCTAGTCGAATGAATCGAAGTGATCACCCGTATTGGCCAGCACTAACACCTCATAAAGTGTATGCTATTTTACAAGCATTTTTTGAACAATGGCCAAAGGTGCAACTACCAAGTAATTGGGGAACAGGAAGCCCTGATGGAGAGACTGCATACCGTTTCTTAACAGATATTATTTGGTCTATCGGAAATGGTAGTCCAGATGAAGCGATTCCAGTTATTCATCAACTCTTAGCTGAACCTCATTTTGCTGACATTCATATACCGCTGAAAAGCATACAAGCAGAGCAATTAAGGAAGAAAGCACTAAGAGACTTTGAGCCTCCGACTTCAACGAAAATAGTAGATTTATTAGATAACAATGCTGTTGTTACTGTTGAGGGCTTGCGACAGCTAATTCTTTTAGAGCTGATTAGCTATCAAAAGGATATCAATGGTGGTGAATTTAATGCTGCAAATCGTTTTTATACAAAAAATACAAATGGAGATTATATACGATTGGGAGAAGTAGAGTCGGTTGAAATTATTGCTGAACGTCTCAATTTACTACTTAGCCCTCAAAGTATTGTAATCACCCCTGAACATCAGACTAAAAATCAAAATAGAATTGATATCACTGCTGCTAAAGTAATAGACGGTATAAGGCGACTTCTAGTTATTGAAGCTAAGGGGCAATGGCACCCAGATCTTTATTCAGCAGCCACAACCCAACTTTATGAACGCTATTCAGTTCATCCCGACGCCGAACAACAAGGTATTTATCTTGTCATTTGGTTTGGTGCTAATGAAAAAGTTGCAAATAGAAAGAAGCATAATATAACAAATGCACTAGAACTAAGAAAATCTATTGAGGATACATTACCGCCAGAACTGAAAGGGTTTATTGATGTTTTTGTTTTGGATGTATCTAGAACCTGAGTTTTCTTCTGATGCTTGCTATATAAGACTTTGACAGTGTTTAAGCATCGGAAGTCCTACTTTCACTATTTCTTAGATGGATAATTTTTTGTTCAGATTCAAGTTGATTAACATGTTTTTCTAAATCGCTTACTCGTCTCACAAGCATCATTTCTCTATTTAGAGCGGCGTAGTATTTGTCTCGAAACTCATCGCGTTCAGATTTATAACGTTCAGCAAGTGCTTTAGCTTTATTTAACTTATCTAAATCTTTATTGTTATAGATCTCGGCAACACCCTCTATTGCATCAATTAGCTCTTCAAATTGTATTCGAGAGGGTTTAATTGATCCTCTTCCACGGCCAGCCTCCAACGCTACAGTGTCTTGATTAATTTTATAAGACCCTTTTGATAGTATCTCGGGTTTGTTGGTCTTAAGTCTTTCCAGTGCGTTATAATAATCTTCATGTTGCATCAGTTCGCCTCCATCCTAACTTTTAAAGATATGAGCTTATCTAGCTCACTACGCTCTGTTCTATACTCGACAGACTCTGGCGTTAAGCTATTTACAAAAAATTTCATGCTATCAATTGTCCTCTTAACTTTACTGGGCTTTAAGTCAGCTTTAGTGCAGTCTATACAGGCAGTTATACTATGCATGAGCTTTTTGTCACATGGTGTTATTGTTTCGCATCCCCCAAGTGGTGTCTCTGTATATGCACGCTGACCGTCTTTAAACTGTCTAATTGTTTTTTTTCTATCTTGGTTTATCAACACTTTTGCGCCAGAGGTATTAGCTTTTATAGTACGTTCAATCACTCTTCCGTTTATACCATCTAGCTTTTCATCACTAAACAATATTTGCCAAACCCATGCAGTATAATCAGCAAGAGGTTTTTCTCGGAGAAACTCATGCGCCATATGATTCTTACTTTCAATACTAAATATACTTCCTGCCCTCTCAGCGCCGTTTCCGTAATAAAAAGTGACTTCTTGGCATAAATGTTTTAATTGTGATTGAAGAGAGCCGATAGAAACCAAACCACTTTGGGCAGAATATACCGCTAAACTCCGTCGGAATTGATGTGATTTAATGTGCCATATATTCCCTACCGCATACTTAGACTGTCGCCAATTCCGTTCTGGTTCAAAGCGTTCAAGATATTTAATATCTTCCTCAGAAATACGCATAAGGTCGCTATTAAATAAAGTATTATTTGATAGAGATGAAGAGTTACCGCTCCAATTTTTCGTATTTCCAAGAGGGTGACGCTTTCTATATGCTTGTGAAATTAAGTAGTTTGTAGTCAAAAATAATGGGCAAGGTGTTTCTCCTTTTTGTATATTAGACTCTACACTAACGTCAATGAGATTTGCTATGGGCTCAACTATTGTATGTAACACTGTAATAACTCTTTCTATGTCAAAAGTTGTTACCCACAGTGCTTGCTTTTTACTACCTATATATTTCGTCGTGTTTCCAAGAAGTCGTGCTCTATTTCTGTTGTTCACTTTATCAAGCTGCAAACAATGATAGTTAAGTGATAAAACCTCATCGTCTCTCATTCCACTATAAAAGTGAATTAATCCCTTACAAATCAACATTGCGTCTGATAAATATAAACAAAACAATCTTCGAGATGTAGAAAACACCCTTGAGTTAGCTAATATCGACAAATCAAATTTATCAATCCAACAATCCCATGCATCTATACGCATGTCTGGGGTATATTCTTTTTTGTGGGGTGGTTTCTCGTTAGCCAACTGATAGATAATATGCTTTATGCCATCTGAATTGTTTTCAAGTTCTTCAACTATAGACCACGCCTCTTTTAGCCATATTCCATATAGCCTGGGAGGAATTAATTCAGTCTGATTTTTATTAGCATTAGTTGTTTTATTTCTCTTATTTAAAATATCAATTACAGAATCAGTAAGAGCAACACTAAAACCAATAAGGTCTGTTAAAGAATGATATAACGTTAATGTCGGTAGTACTTGCTTATTAAACATAGCGGTATTATTTTTATGTATAAATTTAGCAAGTAGTTTTTTTGTTTCTAATACTTGTATAGCTGATACATTATGAAGCTTAGCAAACCGACATAAAGGTTTAATAAACCCAGTAAATCGACTATATAGAACACTTACCGAGTAGTTATTTTTATTTCGCCCCTTACCAAAGCGATAACATATAAACCACAACCAATGTGCTTCACTCTGATACTTCTTGGGAATTGCATCAAAAGGGATCTTTGTTTTACCTTTTTTAGTTGAGCTATAAGGTGATAGGTCATAAGAAAGGTCACTATATCGACTCAATACATTACCTGAAGAATCTCGAGAAATAATAAAGTTATCACTTGGGTAACGTGACTTAGTCGTATCTTGATGATATACCTCTGGAGTTGCTGCGAGGTGCTTACTAAAAGGTAACTTCGCCGTATATTCTCTGACTTTAGTTTCAGTCGCCATTTATAGAACTCCCAATTCTTCTAATAACTCTAATTTTCGATACCAATAATCAGAAAGTTTTTCTTGTTCAAATACTTGCTGATGAATATCAATGATTAATATTACTTGCTCTTCTCCAAGTGCTCTAATTTGATCAAGTAGTTCTTCAATGTGCATTAATACCGATTTGTATATATGGTTAAAGTGCTCAATTGAAGCAGCTAAATATTCACTTTGAATGATGAGATATTTCATAGATAAAAGTTTTCTAATATCTTTTTCATCTCCATGAATTCGGTATTTATTACAAAAAAGACAACTTTTTTGATCTCCACAATCAATGGTAAATATATCGTTTGATGCTATATCAGGTATCGCCTGAGGCATGTTTGGTTCAACACAGTTACCACTAGGTGTGCTTTTTTCTATACCTTGTGAGATGATCAGTTGATTCGTTAACTCGTTAAAGTAATTTGTTAGCTCTTCACTACTTTTTTCGGAGGAGGCTCCCGTATATCTGGAGTTCGATGTTTTATCACTGTGTTGTAGTATATAAGCACTCAGAGAGCTACCATGTTTGTTTCTGATCCATAGCCCTTTTGTAACTCGAATTGTTCGGCTAGTGGCTATGAAGTTATTTTCTTTAAATATGCGTGATGTATTGATACGAATCTGACCACTATACGTTCCATCATTAGGCGCTGCTGCTAATTGATTATTTAAGATCTCTAAAAATAGTTCTTTATGCTGTTTATTATAATATTCAAGTAATAAGCTTCGTAAGCGGAGGTATATTTTGAAGTCTTCAATAAATTCAGATTGAATATCATATTTGACGGTAAGACCATTTGCTCGCCATTTGATACTTTTAAAATTTACTTCACTATTCTCTATTGTAAAGTTTTTACTGAATAATAAACTCGCGGCAGTACTATCATTCTCTCCTGTCAAGAATAAAAAGTGCATAAAATAAGCTCTGCAGGCATACAAAGTGATAAATAAGCGTGATGAAGAATTTTGGGTATTAGCTTTATCTTTATTCTGTCGGAATATTTTTATTGCTTCATTTCGCTTGCTTGCATTTTTATACCGCTTTGACGCAATTATTTCATCAAGACTATATTTTCGTCCGTCCTTAAAATTAAAAACACCTGACATTTTCAATTTTTTGTTATCTTTATGAACAATTTTTCCTGTTGGAGTAATCCAATATTTTTCCTTATTTAATTCAAAGGCGGTTGGAAACACTTCATTATTTAAAACTATAGAGCTAAATTGTCTAAATATAGATGTATATTGATTAAATTCTACTCTTTGGATTTCATTGGATAATGCTTGAGTTGGAGTTCGCTCAACATCATTGGTTGCTATTAAGTAATCAGCACTTAATAGCTCTAAGCAGTCAATATTTAAAATAAACGCGCTAAATGATAATATCCATAATTGATAGTTATGCGCAGTTCCTGTTGTTAGTCCAACTCTTAATTCTTTATTATAAATTTTAATTTTATGGAGTAGATTTTCACTATAATGAATTAATGCGGTTTCAATTGATTTGTGTTCTATATTGAATTTTATGTTATTTGTGTTTAGGTATTTAAAAAAAGAGTTTATCTGTTGAAGTCGATAAAAAATTGTTATCTGTCGCAAGCCATTCATAAAGAGTTCATTAATGTATTCAAGTAGTCGTTTACTTATCAATATCCTTTCTTGGTCTAATGAACTAATTATAACGTTGACCTTATTAATGGAACCTCTTGCGCATTTTTTACTTTTTTTAAAGTTGAGATAACATATCTCACTAAATTGAAAAGTATAACTTTGATATGTAATAACGATGTTGTCTATACGGTCAAATATTTCCGGATTATCAGATAACTCATAAGCCTTACTGATTTCTTCTAATGAGTATATTGTCGATTCTATTAGTTCATATTTAAGCATTAGGCTACTGCCAATAATGATTTCAAGTGCTTTTCCCAACCTATTTTAGCCTCTTTAACTACTTTCATGTTTGAGTTGAAGTCGAAGTATTGCTGTGTTGTTTTAAGGTCGTTATGACACATCCTTACTTTGACAAAACGGAACAACAGATCGATAGAGCCACCAATATTATCTTTTGTATTTATCTGTTCTAATCCATGATTCACAATATTCATTCCAAAGGTAGCGCGTGTGTAGTGAAACTTGAAACTACCAGTGAAACCCAATTCAGCTAATTTAGGTTTTAACCGCTCGCATACGAATGTTGTTACCGCTTGTCCTGTTGGTAACTGTCGGTAAAAACTAGCGTTAGCATCTGATTTTGACATATAGAAAGGATTACCTTGCTGTGAGAGAAATAGGTACTGTAAATCAAGGTTTTTTGGGGGATGTGCATTTTTTTTATGACGTTTAAGTGAACGTTCAGAATTTAAGTAAAGTTGAATTTTTTGATACAATTCTATAGGAAAGTAAATAGTTATACTTTTATCATCTTTACTATCAACAAGGCCATTTCCATTTTTGTTATATCTTCCTGCGTATACAGCAGCTTCAGTCATGGATTTTTCAGGTATATAGTTAAAATTTTCACGTCTTAGCGTTAAGATTGTTTGTAATCTTGCACCTGTACATAAGCCAATCAAAAAAATTAAAGTCATTTCCGTATTATTTAAGAGTTTTAATGCTTTGATTAGAATTTCTTGTTCATGATCATTTAAGGGGCGCAGTTCACCACCATCAATAATCCGACCTTCGTAAGTAGAATGTTCTCGTTTTCTTACTGTGGATATACGCCCTTTTATAGCTTGTGAAACATCTGATGTTTTAACTGTTTTTATATATCCCCCACGACCCGTATCTGAAATCATAATTTTAGCTTCTCCATCTTTCCAGGGGGGAAACTCAAACTTAATATACTCAACACTTACCAAGTGACGATAAAAATTAACAAGGTTAGTTATATGAGACTTTGCAGTTGATGATGCTATTTCACCTTTTATAATTCTATCAGTTAGGTGACGGCGATAGCGTCTTAGAGGAGAGTTTGATTTGCGGGTACAAACTAAATAATCTATTTCAGCTACTAAACAATAATTACCAAAATATTTAATAGAATCAGCAATACTTCCCAATGTACTTGAATGAGGAAGATCTATTGATTCAAGTTTATGCAAAAGGTAATTGTTAGCATGACTCCATAAAGTGTGGTTAGGTAATAACAATAATGGAAAATGGTTAAATGTAGTTACCTCAAAATCTTCAGCTTTATCCGCGAAGTATTGGTCTTTGGAGGCTTTTAATTTTGAGGGGAAAAATTCAGGTGCTTTTGGTTTTATTGTTGTAGGTGAATAGATATGAAATTCTGGAACTACAACTTTGACTATAGACATGAGCTACCCAACCCCATTAATTCGAAACGACTAATTAAGGTATAGGTAGTTAACTTGAATGTGTCAATATTTCACATTACTTATATGTATAGCTTTAGTTCCTAAAACTTATGGGTGCCAGACAAAACCTGACTTGAAAATTTGTTTGGTAAAAGCAGCAAGGATACGATCATCCCCTAGCTCGGCAACACTGTGCTGTGCTGCGGTATCGTCTAGTAGCTGTTTACCGAGGATCTTTTTACCTAGCAATATTTC
>SPKZ01001793.1_pt1 | contig 11582 bp, 10 predicted proteins | sample 2456571 | NCBI WGS metagenome assembly SPKZ01 (sample SAMN11192286, study PRJNA482655) | marine metagenome | biome: ENVO:00000447; feature: ENVO:00000244|ENVO:00000211|ENVO:00000569|ENVO:00002023; material: ENVO:00002151; isolation source: ocean water from marine abyssalpelagic zone ...
TCATCCAGGGCGTTCGACTCACCCCCACGGATCCGAGCCCCGGAGATCTCGTCGTCGCGCGGGTCGAAGCCAGCGACCCGGACGGCGATCCCATCGAGTTCGTCTACCAGTGGCTCGTCGACGGTCGTCGCCAGCCGGCCGCTGCCGACACGCTGCACCTGCAGAGTGCCAGGAAGGGCAGCCGCGTCGAAGTCAGCGTCGTCGCGCGGGACGGTCGCGATCAAAGCGCCGCCGGGCGCGCGAGTGTGCGCGTGGGGAACTCCCCTCCGGTGCTGCAGGGCGTGGTCATCGAGCCGCTCGGCGAGATCACCGCGTACCAGGACGTGATCGCGAGTCCGACCGCCAGCGACCCGGACGGCGATGACATCGAGTACGAGTACCTGTGGACCGTGAACGGCGATACGGCCGATGAGGTCGGTCCCGTGCTGTCGAGCGACCTGTATCGGCGCGGCGACGAGATTGGCCTCGTCGTCGTCGCGTCCGACGGGCAGGACTCGAGTGACCCCATCGAGAGCGACGCCATGGTCGTGGGGAACGCGCGGCCGAAGATCACGTCGCTGCCGGGCGCGATCGGCCCTGACGGCGTGTTCCGCTACTCGGTGGTGGTCGAGGACGCCGACGGCGACCGCCTGTTCCGCTACCGGCTCACCGAGTCGCCGGCTGGGATGCAGCTCGACATCGTTCACGGCGAGCTCACGTGGGAGCCCAGCGAGAGCCAGGCGGGTACGCACGACGTCGCCATCGAGGTCGACGACCGCTCGGGCGGAGTCGCCAGCCAGTCGTTCACGATCCAGCTCGACTTCGGCGCTTCCACACCGGCGTCCGCCGCAAACTAACCCGCTCGCCCGGGCTTCGTTCGCCTTCGCGCGGTCGGCAGCGCCGACGCCTGCCCGTCGCCTTCGGCGGGGGCTCACTGCGCGAAGGCCGACGCTCGAGTCGGGCCTGCTAGTCGCGGATTGCGTATTCCTTGATCTTGTAGAGCAGCGCGCGGTGGCTGATCTCGAGCAGGCGGGAGGCGTGGGTTCGATTGCCCCCGGTCGCGCGCAATGCACGCAGGATGAGCTCCGTTTCCATGCTGCGCCGCGCGCGGCGCATGCCGAAATCCTCGGCGACGTTGCCGGTTGCCTCGGACACGCTGGGGCGGGCGACGTTTTCCGGCAGCTCGCGCAGCGTGATGCGGTCGCCGTCGGCGAGGATGACCGCCCGCTCGATCACGTTCTGGAGCTCGCGAACGTTGCCCGGCCAGCGGTAGCCGACGAGCCGGTCGAGCGCGTCGTCCGCGATGCCGGACATGGGCTTTCCGAGCCTCTCGCGATACTGGGCGAAGTAGTGATCCACGAGCAGGGAAATGTCCTTCGGGCGCGCCCGCAGCGGGGGCACCTCGAGGCGCACGACGTTCAGGCGGTAGAAGAGGTCCTCGCGGAAACGACCCGCCGCCACGTCGGATTCCAGATCGCGCGCCGTCGCGGCGATGACCCGGACGTCGACCGTTCGCGACTTCGAGTCGCCAACCGGCCGCACCTCCTCCTCCTGGAGCACTCGCAGGAGCTTCACCTGCAGCTCCGTGGGCATCTCGGCGATCTCGTCGAGGAAGAGGGTGCCCTCGTGGGCCTCGACGAACAGGCCGCGCCGCGCCCGATCGGCGCCCGTAAACGCACCACGAGCGTGTCCGAAGAGCTCGCTCTCGAGCAGCTGCTCGGGAATCGCCCCGCAGTTGACGGCGACGAAGGCCGCGCCGCGCCGGGGCGACTGGGCGTGGACCGCCCGCGCGAGCACCTCCTTGCCGGTTCCGCTCTCGCCGGTCAGGAGGACGGTGGTCTTGTAGCCGGCAACTCGCTCCATCATCTCGAGCAGGTCGATCATGACCGGGGATGCCGCGACGATCGGCCGGTCGCCGACGGCGCGTTGTACGTCGCGCTTCAGGAGCTCGTTCGAGCGCCGGAGCCGCTCGCGTTCCTGGGCCTTGCGGATCGTGAAGACGGCCTCGGTGGGCTGGAAGGGCTTTGCGAGGTAGTCGTAGGCCCCGCGGTTCATCGCCTCGATGGCGAGCTCCTCGGTGCCGAAGGCGGACATCATGATGATCGTGGACGTGGGGAGCTTCCGCACGAGCTGCGGGAGCAGCTCCATACCGTCGATACCGGGCATCCGGAGGTCACAGAGCACGATATCCGCGGGGGTCGTGTCGATTCGAACCAGCGCCTCGTCCCCGGACGCTGCCGTCAGGACGTCGAATCCTTCGGCCGAGAGCACCAGCTGCAGGCTGTCTCGGAGGCCCTCATCGTCGTCAACGATCAAGATTCTGTCCGGCATCTCTTGTTGGACATCGGCTAGCAGCTGCCGCTGCGTGAGTTAAAACGCCGATGAATGAAGGGTTCTTTCCGGTTGCGGGGCGCGACCATTCGGGGGCCCGATTGCCGGTTTCCTGCCGGTCGAAGACTGTCAGCCGCGTGACCATGAAGCGGTGTTTCAGCGTCTCAAGTCCCTGTAACCAGTCGCCGATAAAAGCGTTGTTCCAAGTCTCCGCACTTTGGCGGACGGTTGAATCGCGGGGAGGGTCAGGTGTCGCGTAACAATGTTCAGTGCTTCCGTGAAGCCCTGATGATGAGCAAGGCAGAGCTCGCCCGAAAGGCGGGTTTGTCTGCACTCACGATCGATCGAGTGGAATCAGGCCGTCCGTGTCGTCTGGACACCAAGCGGAAGATCCTGCTCGCGCTCGGGATGAAGGTCACCGAGAAGGACCAGGTCTTCGGAGCGGTGCAGCTCGCCGAGGCGGAAACCTCGATGTCGACGCTCTCCGAACTCCAGTCCTGAGCTTTTCAGAGGGGACGTCGTGAAGTTTTCGCTTCCCAGCTTTGGGTCGAAGTCCATCGTCGGGCTCGACGTCGGCTCGTCCAGCGTCAAGGCGGTCGAGCTGCAGATGAAGGAAAAGAGCAAGGACTTCGAACTCTTGCACCTCGGGGTCGCGGCGCTGCCGCCGGAGGCCATCGTCCAGGGCGCCTTCCTGAACGCGAGTGCCATCGTCGACACGATCCGGGCGGCGATCGACAACGCCAACATCAAGACGAAGAACGTCTCGGCGGCGGTGAGCGGTTACTCGGTCATCGCGAAGAAGGTGAGCCTTCCCTCGATGACGAGGGACGAGCTCGACGAGCAGATTCGCTGGGAGGCCGAGCAGTACATCCCGTTCGACGTGAACGAGGTGAACCTCGACTTCCAGATCCTCGACTCGGACGGGACCGACGGCCAGATGGACGTTCTGCTGGTCGCGGCCAAGAAGGACCTCATCGACGACTACGTCCAGGTGATCCGCGAGGCGGGCCTGACGCCCGCGGCGATCGACGTGGCGGCTTTTGCGGTGGAGAACGCCTTCGAGCGCAACTACGACGTCCGGCCCGACGAGGTCGTGGCGCTCGTCAACATCGGGGCGCAGGTCGTCAACATCAACATCATGTCGGGGGGCGTTCCGCTCTTCACACGCGACATCACGACCGCAGGGAATCAGTACACGGAAGAGATCCAGAAGGCGATGTCCGTGGGCTTCGAGGAGGGCGAGCGGATCAAGCTGGGCGGCCGCTACGGGGACTCCAGCACGGACGTCGTACCGAAAGAGGTCGAGCAGGCGATGCGGTCCGTCACCGAGACGGTAGTGGGCGAGATCAGCCGCTCACTCGATTTCTTCGCTGCGACGACGGCCGATAGCCCCATCGAAAAGGCGTACATCTCGGGCGGTGGAGCCAACGTCGCAGGCTTCATTCCGGCGTTCCAGGAGCGAACCGGGATCGACGTCGAAATCATGAATCCGCTGGCCAGGATGCGCCCGAGCTCGAAGTTCGAACCCGAGTTCCTCGACGAGGTGGCGCCTTCGCTCGGCGTAGGGGTCGGCCTCGCCCTTCGCAGGCTGGAGATCTGATGCTCGAGATCAACCTACTTCCCGTACGCGAAGCGAAGCGAAAGGCGGACATTCGCCAACAGGTCATGCAGCTCGTATTCGTACTGATGGTCACCGCTGGTGGCATCGGAATCGTTCAATCGTGGATCAGCGATCAGCTCAACGGTGCCCGGACTCGTGTGAACCAGATGGAAAACGACATCAAGAAGTTCAAGCCGCAGCTCGACCAGGTGGCCGCGTTCCGCAAGAAGAAGATCGAGCTCGAGAACAAGATCGACATCATCGATGGTCTCGACCGCGCGCGTAGCGGGCCGGTCCGAGTGTTGTCCGAACTCGCAACGCGGACACCCGATCGGCTCTGGCTCACCGATATCAAGACGAAGGGCACCTCCATCGAGCTCAAGGGTATGAGCCTGGACAACGAGCTGGTTGCGATGTTTCTAAAGGGCCTCAACGAGTCCCCGTACTTCGACCAGGTCGATCTCAACAGTACGCTGCTGGGCAGCGCCAAGGACGGATTGAAGCTGGTGAAGTTCAGCATCAACGCCGTGGTGGTCAACAGGGCCGCGGACGAAGTGGTGAAGGGGTAGGGGGACGACATGGAAGTCAGCCCGGAACTTCAGGCGAAGCTCGATCAGATCGCCAAACTCCCGAAGCACATCCGCATGGCCATCATGGCGGGCATCGCAGCGCTCGTCGTGGCCGGGTACTACACGGGGTTCTACGAGGCTTCGAAGGAGCAGCTTGCAGGCCTTCAGGTCCGGGAACTCGAACTGCAGCGAAAACTCTCCGAGGTGCGCTCGGTTGCGGCGAACATCGACTCGTTCGAAGAGGAGATCGCGGAGCTCCAGGTCAAACTGAATCGCGCCCTGCGCCAGCTTCCGAACAAGAAGGAGCTCGAGGTTCTGCTGACGGACATCAGCAATCTCGGAAAGACCTCCGGCGTCGAGATCAAGTCGTTCCGGCGCAAGAACGAGGTCATCCACGACTTCTACGCAGAGGTTCCGATCGATATCAAGCTCGAGGGCGGGTACCACGACATCGCGCGGTTCTTCGATCTGCTCTCGCGCCTGCCGCGGATCGTGAATATGGGCTCGCTGTCGATCCAGATCGCGAAGGAGTCGGCTGAGGGGACGCTGCTCAAGGTCTCCGGCGTTGCAACCACGTTCCGATTCGTCGGAAACGAGGCCTAGGGCCGGGCGGAGGGTCGAACGGGTGAGCGCCACGAGGGGAAGCGTGAGAATCGCGACGACGTGTCTGGTGTCGCTGTTCTTCCTGATGGGTTGTCAGGAGGAGAAGGTCACCGGACCGACGACTGCCGATCGGAGCCGCGAGCACGAGGCGATCGCGGCGAAGGTCGCGATCAAGAAGGCCAAGGCGAAGAAGAAGGCGCCGAAGGCAGTCGCGGAAGCGAAGCTCGACGCAGCGTCATTCGCGGCGGTCGACTTCACGTTCCGCTACGACGAGCGCGGCAAGCGGGACCCATTCCGCAGCTTCAAGTGGGAGCACCTGGCGCTCGCCCAGAAGCATGACGCGATGCGCGGGCCCCTCGAGCAGTTCGACGTCGCTCAGCTCTCGCTCGTCGCCGTAGTCTGGAAGACCGGCTCTCCCAAGGCACTCGTGTCCGATCCGTCGGGCCACGCCTATGTCGTCGGAGCGGGCTCGCGGATCGGTAAGAACAGAGGTCGGGTCGTCACCATCGACGACAACCTCGTTTTGATCAAAGAGACGTACGTGGATTACCTCGGTCACGAGACGACCAAGGACATCGAGATGCGGATTCGTCGGAGTCATGGGGGGTGAGGCCGATGCAGGGTTTGAATAGGCAGCAGCTGCGGAGTATTCGCAAGATGCGATCTGCTGGATTGACGGTTTTGGCCACGCTGGCCGTGATCGCGTGCACCGCGACGACCGCGATGCGCAGCGGCACAGAAGCACCGGGCGTGATCTCCGATGTTCGCGTAGAGAAGGTCGGTGAGACGACCCGCGTGGTGTTGGTCGGGCTCGATCACCCCGTTTTTACGGCGTTTCAGCAGCGGAACCCCGAGCGCGTGGTCATCGACCTCGCATCGGTAGCACCCATCGATGTGCTCGACCCCGTCGAAGTCATGGATGGGCTGGTCGAGGTGGTATCGGTCGCTCCTTTCTCCACGGGCGCCGGCGATTCGATGACCCGTGTCGAAGTGGCGTTGTCCCATGCGGCCGACTACCGCGTGAACCCGTCGCCGGAGGGTCTCGAGATCATCTTCGAATCGGCAGCGGCCAATGCCGAAATGGACCTTCTCGAGGGGTTCGCAGCCGATGGCCTGGCGCTCGACGACGCGTTGGAAGAGCCCGCCAACCCCTGGGCGATCGAGCCCCTACGCGATGAAGAGCCCGAGATCGAAGCGGCGATTTCCGCGATTGCCTGGGAAGCGCCCCCGGCGACGGAACTCGTGGGCATCGACGCGAGCGCAACGTCCGACCGCGAAGGCGTGCTCATCCATCTGTTGGCGAACGGCACGGTGTCGAGCGCGGTTACCTTCACGATCGTTGAGCCCGACCGGCTCGTCATCGACCTCCCAGGAATGACGAGCGCGATGACGAAGGATCGCGTCGCAGTCGACTCGGATCACGCATGGCGGGTCCGGGTGGGCAGGCACGAGGACAAGGTGCGCGTCGTCGTCGACGGCGCGTCGAAGTCGGACGGCTTCAACGGACGCCGCATCGTTCCGTTGCCGGATGGGCTGCTCGTCACACTCGGAGAAGGTCGGGAACTCGATCAGGCGGTCGCCTCGATGGGTACCCGCGCGAGGCCCGAAATGGCGATGCAGGCCGTACCCGACGCCAGCGCCAGCCAAGAGAACATGGATCTCGAGCAGGCCATCGAGACGTTGAAGGCGGAAGAGAACTCCGCCAACACCAGCCTGCCGGCAGATTTCGAGGAGGCCTGGGCACTCGCCGGTGGCGAGGAGAGCGCAGCTCTCCTGGCCGCGCCGGAGCCCACCTATGGGCTCGCGCTGGCAGCCGCCCTTCCCGAGGCCGCACCGCTCTCCCAGAGCGCGGCACCCGCCGGCGCCGCGCCGACGTTGATCTATGGCGTCGAGTACAGCGCCCAGGAGGGCCTCGACCAGATCCTCGTGTTCGGGAAACGCCCCGTCGACTACCTCGTGTACGAGCCCGACCCGGAGACGATCGTGCTCAGCATCGAGAACGCTGTCATCGCTCCGGCCGCCGCCGTGCGCATCGCGCCCGTGACCGGGGGACCCGTCTCGCTCATCAGCGCGTTCGAGCAGCCCGACGTGGCGTCGAGCGAGGTGCGCGTGGTGGTGAAGCGGGCGAGTGGCTTGGAGCCCGAGATCCACCGGAAGGGCAACCTGCTGCTGATGGATTTCCCGCGCACCGGCGAAATAGCCGCGCAGCCGCCCATCCTGGCGGCCGCTGCGGCGCAGGTGGCGGCAGTTTCCGCAGCCGTGGCGACCGACGCCCCGGCCGCCGTTGCTGCCCGGGCTGAAGCGGGTCCGCAAGAGCCCGTACCGGCCGCTCTCGAGCCGCCGGCGGCCATCGCTCTCCTCGAGGAGGGGGGTCTCCGCGACGGCAAGGAGTACCTGGGACGGCGTATCTCGCTGGACTTCAAAGAAGTGGACATCGCAGACGTGCTGCGCCTGGTGGCCGAAGTCTCGGACCTGAACGTGATCGCGGGAGACGAGGTGAAGGGCAGCGTCACCATCCGCCTCGTCGACGTGCCCTGGGACCAGGCCCTCGACGTGATCCTGCTGACCAAGGGACTCGGCTTCGTGCGGGTCGGCAACGTGCTTCGCATCGCGCCAGCCACGCTGCTCAAGCAGGAGGACGAGCTTCGCCTGCAGGAGCGCCGGAATCTCGAGACGCTCCAGGACCTCGTCGTCAAGCTCCAGCCGGTCAACTACGCGAACGTGGCCGACGTGTCCAGCATGGTGCAGCGCCTGCTGACGCCTCGCGGGACGGTCAATACCGACGAGCGCACGAACACGCTGATGATCAAGGACATCCCCACGGTGATCGACGAGGCGACAGCGCTGATCAAGGCCATCGACACGCAGACCCCCCAGGTGATGATCGAGGCGAAGATCGTCGAGGCGAACCTCGACTTCTCGCGCGAGTTCGGCAGCAGCTGGTCGTTTGGCACCCAGCCGCTCATCGACGGCTTCGCCGGCGACAGCGGTCCCCGCACAGACCTCGGTGGGCGCGACTTCAGGTTCCACGACGAGAACAACTTCGTCTTCGGGAACCCTGTCGCGGGCACCGCGGGTGTGTTCAACCTGGCCACCTTCCTGATCGACGAGAAGATGAACCTCGATCTGAAGCTGCAGGCCGCCGAGGCCAACGGTGACGGCAAGGTCATCTCGAGTCCGCGGATCGTCACCCTCGACAACACGAAGGCGACGATCGAGCAGGGCGTATCGATTCCGTTCCAGACGTTCGAGAACGGTGATGCCCAGCTCGAGTTCATCGACGCGGTGCTGAAGCTCAACGTGACCCCGCACATCACGGGCGACCGGAGCATCATCATGAAGATCGAAGTCAGCCGCAACGCGCCGGATGACAGTGTGTTCACGCTGACGGGATCCCCCGCGATCGCCAAGAACCAGGTGAAGACGGAGACGCTGGTCGCGGACGGTCAGACCCTCGTGCTCGGCGGCATCTACGTGCTCGACAAGTCGAACACGAGCTCGGGAGTGCCGTTCCTCAAGGACATCCCGATCCTCGGGTGGGCGTTCAAGAACAAGATCGTCAAGGACAACCGCAAGGAGCTCCTGATGTTCGTGTCGCCCCGGATCATCCTGAACGCGCCGGCGGCCATCTAGAGGGACCCGGTCGGGGCGGAGCCCGGATCGAACCGGTCTGCGTTCGTCTTTGGCTCGCTTCGCGCCTGCTTCTCCCGAGCAGCGCGGGGCGGAGTTGATCGGTCGGTCGTCTATACTCGGCGCCGCCATGCAGATGGGGACTCTCTGGCTGGTCGGAATGATGGGGTCCGGAAAGTCGACGCTGGGGCCCGCTCTCGCTGAGCGACTCGGCCGCGACTTCGCCGACTCCGACCTCGAGATCGAGGCTGCCCAGCACCGAAGCATCAGCGAAATCTTCGACACCGACGGCGAAGCGCGTTTTCGCGACCTCGAGCGCGAGACCCTCGACCGCCTCGCGGGGCGCGACCTCGTGGTCTCGCTCGGCGGTGGTGCGATCGCCCAACCGGGTGCTGCGGATTGGCTGGCCCGCGAGGGAACGGTGGTGTATCTGAGCGCCACGCCGGAGACGCTGCTGGCGAGGCTCGGGGACTGCCTCTCGCGCCCGTTGTTGAGCACGCTGGACCCGGACGCGCGTGTCGAACGCCTCCGGTCGATACTCGCCGAGCGGCGCGACGCCTACGAGAGCGCCGCCGTGCGCGTAGACACGGACGATCTCGCCGTGGACGCCATCGTGGACCGGGTGTGTCGGGAGCTCGACGCCCTGGCTGATTCGCCACTGGAGCGGGAAGGGTGAGCGCCGCAGGGCGTGTGAAGCGACGGGTCGTGGTCGATCTCGGCGACCGCAGCTATGGCGTTTCGCTCGGACACGGGACACTCCCCGGGGTCGGTGCGGCGATTCGCAAGCACACGGACGCCTCCCGCGCCGTCATCGTCACGGTACCGGGGGTTGGGCGCCGCTACGCGGGCGTCGTCCGCCGCTCGCTGCAGGACGCCGGCTTGCGCGTGCACCGCATCAGCGTGCCCGACGGAGACGCGACGAAGAATCTCGGTCAGGTGGCAGAGCTGTATACCGAGCTGCTTCGGGTCGGCGTCGATCGCCACAGCGTGCTCGTCGCGCTCGGCGGTGGAATGGTGGGCGATCTGACGGGCTTCGCCGCCGCCACCTACCTGCGTGGCATTCCCTTCGTGCAGGTGCCCACCACGATCCTCGCGATGGTCGACTCGAGCATCGGCGGCAAGACCGGTGTGAACCTACCCGAGGGGAAGAACCTGGTGGGTGCCTTCCATCAGCCGCAGCTCGTCTGGATCGACACCGCAGTCCTGAAATCTCTGCCGCAGCGCGAGCGCGCGGCGGGCTTCGCCGAGGTGATCAAGCACGGCGCGATCTGGGACCGCGACTACTTCGCCGGCCTCGAGCGCGATGCAGAGGCTCTGATGCGCCTCGATTCGGGTCCGCTCATCCCCACGTTGGCGCGGTCGGTCGAGATCAAGGCCGAGGTGGTCCGCCGCGACGAACGGGAGCGCGGGCCGAGGATGCTGCTCAATTTCGGCCACACCGTGGGGCACGCGATCGAGAAGCTGTCCGGGTTCCGCGGCACGCTGCACGGCGAGGCGGTGGCGATGGGGATGGTCTACGCCGCGCGGCGCTCCGAGGAGCTCGGGTTCTCGCCCGACTCTACGGCCGATCGCATCGAGGCGCTGTGTGCGCGAATGGGACTCCCGACCCGGACGCCGACGTTCCCGCGAAGGGCTTATCTCGATGCCCTGCGCGTCGATAAGAAGAAGCGCGATTCGCGCATCCGGTACATTGTGCTCCGGGGGATCGGCGAGGCGGACAGCGTCCCGCTCACCCCGTCGGAGATCATTCCGTTGCGCCGCCGGCGGGGCGCGTCGGCTGCTTCCTGAGTCGTTCGCCGCTGTCCGCCGTTGCTCGCGGTGGGAACCGGGGGACGAGTCGGGGCGAGCGGATGCCGTGACCCGCGCCGAAGCTGAGGAGAGAGCCGTGCCCGACGGATCCCGAGAGATGCCCGACCGGACCTCCGAACCCGCACCCGAGACCCGGCGGATGATCACCGCCGTCGAGAGTGATCCGGGGGCGGAAGAGTTCCCTGCGCTGGCGGAAGCCCATCGGCGCGGTGGGAGACCGGACGAGGCCGAGCGTGTAATTCGCGCAGGGCTCCGGTGCAGGCCGGATCGCACGGAGGCCAGGGCGGTGCTGTGCCTGGTGCTGCTCGACCAGGGACGCGACGACGACGCGCGTCGTGAGCTCGAGCGGGTCGCAGACGACGTCCTGGCCTCCGCGGTTCTCGCCAGCGACTACTCGGGCGAGATCAGCGAGTCCGAGCTCGATCGTGCGTTCGCCGGCGCCGAAGCCGTCGCGGAGCAGGTGATCGACGCGGACCGCCTCGCCCAAGAGGCGATGCGCGGGATCGATTCCAGGGTTCCCGCCAGCTTCAAGACGCCGACCATGGCGAGGCTTCTCGAGGAGCAGGGGGACCTCGACGGCGCCGCGCGCATTCGCGCCGCTCTGGCCGACGAGCGCGAGCGCACCCGCGCGGGGGTGACGGGAAACGACCCGGGCGAGGGGCTTTTTCCCCTGGACGCGCCGAGCCATCGCAAGAATACACTCAGAACACTCGAGCGCTGGCTCGAGAAGGTCCAGGAGTAGGGGATGAGCTTCGCATCGATTCTTCAGGAGATCGTCGACCGCTGTGGCGGCGGCATCGGCGCCGCGCTGATGGGAGAGGACGGCATTCCCATCGAGCAGGTGCTCGCCACCGATCCGGTGTCGAATCCGCTCTCCGAGGACATCGGCACGGCCGGCGTCGAGTTCGGGCGCATCCTCGATGAGATTCGCAAGGCTTCTGACGCGCTCTCGGGGGGCGCCGTGTCCGAGCATATCGTGGTGCTGTCGCGGCTGAGCCTGTTGTTTCGCGTCGTGGACGAGGACACCTTCCTCGTCGTGGTCCTCACCCCGGATGGCAACA
>SPKZ01001585.1_pt1 | contig 11580 bp, 9 predicted proteins | sample 2456571 | NCBI WGS metagenome assembly SPKZ01 (sample SAMN11192286, study PRJNA482655) | marine metagenome | biome: ENVO:00000447; feature: ENVO:00000244|ENVO:00000211|ENVO:00000569|ENVO:00002023; material: ENVO:00002151; isolation source: ocean water from marine abyssalpelagic zone ...
CCCCCCCCCAAGTAATGCCAATCCGCGTTGAAGAGTGACCTTATTATGCATAGGTAAAACTGGTGAAGACTAGGCGCTCGATTGACTAATCGCTGGCCATTAGGATTGAGAGCAACGATGTTAATAGTTGATTTTAGCCAGCACAAGTGAACAGCTAATTACTGGAGTTGATATAACATCCCCCTTGCAAGAAAAAACAATTTTTTAACATTTATCTTACAAATAAATTCACAAAACTCCATTTATCAGCTAGATTGAATTTGGCAATATTCACAACAAACAAGATCTCGAGACTTGCTAGCCTTCCCTAAGTCAGGGTTTGAGATGTTGTGTTTGCAATAAATATTCCTACTTATCACATTCCATGAATAAAATTCATGCTGATACGCTGTGATCAAAAGCAACGTCTGGAAAATTTAATTCATTACTTAATAGTTAATGTCTTATTACGCGCGTTAGGTAACTCAGTGTTAGCCTGCGTATGATTTATAAAGATATAACCACTCAGATGTGGCTAGTATATAAAATAAAGGACTATCAGAAATGACAATAAAATTACTAAAAACTACATTGGCGCTTGCTCCTCTCGCCATTGCTATGCCGATTTTTGCGCAACATAGCGACCCCTTATATCCCCAACAATGGCACTTAAAAAATACCGGCCAAACCGCCTTCTCTGCCAATGGCGGTAAGAAAGGCCAAGATATGAGAGTAGCAGCAGCACACTCTCGCGGAATTTTAGGGCAAGGTATCAAGGTTACCGTTATAGATACCGGCGTTCAGATTGACCATATAGATCTCGCTGACAACATTGTGTTCGGCTCTAGAGACTTACTCAACGGGGGTGATTATCCTATTGATACAAACGGTCACGGCACTGCTGTCGCTGGGATCATAGCGGCGGTTGGTTATAATGGCGAAGGTGTGCGCGGCGTTGCCCCTTTTGCCAGCCTAAACGGTTTTAATTTTTTGGCTGAGCAAAGCCTACTATCATTTTTGATTTCACACGGTAAAGGGGAAGGAACCAAAGATACTCACATATTTAACCAAAGTTATGGTGGCGGTGATATATTCCCTAGAACCTATGATCCGGTGAATGATTTAGAATTGGCAATTACCGAAGACGCAATGAAAGATGTCACGCTTAACAATGCCAATGGACGTGGCGCTACTTTTGTAAAATCAGCAGGCAATGGCTATAACTCTTTTGGTTATGGGAAATATTTTATTCTACCCGGCAATTACTTTACCGCGGCAGATGACGGTGAACTGAGAAACTTAGGTCTGCCGATGGAAAATAGTAACGCAGAAATAAGTGATGCAAATTTTTGGAATACGGTGGTTAGTGCGGTCAATGCCCGCGGTAAACGCTCCAGTTATTCATCAGTCGGTTCAAATGTCTTTATGACGGCAACAGGCGGTGAGTATGGTTCAGAAAATCCAGCAATGGTGACCATAGACCTGATGGGTTGTGATAGTGGTTTTAATGTCGCCGATGGCTTAGGTGAAAATGAATTACACGGCGGTACCGATATCGATCCCGATTGTAATTATACCAGCGTGATGAACGGAACCTCTTCCGCAGCGCCTAGTTTTACTGGTGCAATCGCTACGGTCATGTCGGCTAACAGCCTCCTTTCACCAAGAGATGCCAAGCACTTACTAGCAAAGACAGCGACTAAAACAAATAAAAAACATCGTGGTGTAACCTTGAAATTCATTAATAATCATGGTGATGAAGTTAAATATAAGGCAATTGATGGTTGGAAAAAGAACGCAGCAGGATTCAAGTATCATATGTTTTATGGTTTGGGCCGACCAAACATCAACAAAGCGGTTAAACTTGCTACAAAGAAGGGTAGAAAAGCCTATAAACCACTGTCAGCATTGCGCATATCACCATGGAATACGTTAGCTACTCATGTAGAAATACCTGACGCTAGTTTAAGAGGTGGCTCTGCTAATCAATATGTTAATATCGCACGAAAATTTAAAATTGAAGGTGTGCAAATTAAACTGGATATTGAACATTCTCGATTGAACGATTTATCGATTGAACTAATATCACCATCCGGTACTCGCAGTGTCATCATGACCCCAAAGTCAGGCGCATTTGTTGGCCAATTCTTTGACGAGACTATAACGGGTCTAAAAGATCAGCTATTTTTATCACATCACTTTTACGGAGAAAAAGCCCGCGGAAATTGGAAGCTAAAAGTTGTTGATACCAATGGCGGAGACGGTGACTGGATACTCTATGACAGAGTCGAGGGCGCACCAAGTACTATTTCCCCTGAAAACAATGCACAACCTGGCGTGATCACTAACTGGTCAATTCGCTTCTTCGGTCACAAAGGATAATCAACCATGAAAATTTTAATAACGGCATTAGCCTTTACGCTACTTTCAACCACTGCAATAGCGGGTAAACATAACGAACTTAAGCCATTAAAAATCGCCCAGTATACAACGGTTGGTTACGTTGAACTCGACGGTAAACGCTACCAAAAAGTGGTCAGCAACCATCAGTTATCCAGTCTGAGGAAAACAGCTAAAAGTATTGGAGTATCGAACAACTTCGGACTCTTCAAAAATGATATGATTCAAAGAGGAGAACTAGCACTACTTGAAAAGGTTAGTGGTAATTTCTTCATTTCTGGTAAAAATGGCCTAGTTTTGCAATCTATCGTCGATGAATATAATCTCGATATTGTCTATAGTAAGGGCAACGTAGCCATTGTGACCGCGCCACAGGGAAAAGAGTTGATTTCGCTACTCAATAGCCTTCGCGCCGACAAAAGAATCAGCGTGGCTAACCTAGAAAAGGTCGCCAATAAAATGCACCCAGAATAAGGTATTTCAATAAAAAAAGCCGCTTCATAAATGAAGCGGCTTTTTTATGCGGTAAAAGCTGTTGTGTTAACGGGTCTAAAAACGACCAGTTAAACCGATAGTGATTGCGTCATCACCTTCAAGCGCTTCATACATAACACGTACAGCAATGCTTGGCGTAAAGAAGTGTTGAGCTTTAATACCAAATTCATAACCATCGGCACTAGAAGCAGCAATACCAATGCTTGATTGTGCAGTCCAGTAATAATCAGCCATTACTGTCACGTCTTCGCTAGCGTCACTATAATTAGCTTCAAAATTAACAAATTGGTCGTCACCAAGAACCGCAACATACTTAGTTCTGATACCTAAATTGTCAGAGAAGTCTTCAGATTGTCCTGTTAATGCAACTAACCAGTTTTCAGCGAAGAAGTAACCAACTTGGCCGCTAAAATTAGTGTCGCTATCACCGTTATCAACGTCAACAAAGTTAAGTTCTAATGCACCATAGAAATCATCTGCAAAATATTCGCCGCCTAGGTTGATGCCAAAAGCGTCGCCATCATAGTTGATATACGATGCGTTAACATTAGTCTTGCGACCCATAAATGCCGCTTCTGCCCATGCTGTATCTTTGGTGCTAACAGCATCAAAATAATGGGTACCTTTTATTGAAAAAGTGTTGTAGCTATCTACTTTCAAAAAATCTACATCAACTTGTGATTGATAGTCATTAGCGAAAGCATTTACTGATAATAGGCTTAAGCCCAGTGCGATTGTTGTAAGTTTCATTTTTATCCTTGTAATGAAATGAGTATTAAAGAGACATTTAACAGAAAGGGTTGGCAGCAGGAGTAGCAAGCTAGCATGGTGCATAGCGCTTCATTTCCTTTGGGCAGCAACTTCAAATCCGTTTGCGAGCGCATAGTAGAGTACAGTTTGGGGTTTAGCAAATTTAAATCGAAATATCTTCAAAAATACGTACTTAGAACTATAAAATAATGACGTTACAACCAAAATACGTATCGTTCTCATTTTAATGCTACAGTTTCTACACATTTTTTACTTTAGCATAATGCTAAAGTAGTTATAATTTTTCTGCTAACACATTGGAACGTCATGATTAAGTTTAATAAACTATGTGCCACCTTGTTATTTATATGCCCAGCCGTCGCTTCAGCCAACAATATTGATTTCACCTTAGGTTCTGGTCTGCCTTATGTCGCCATTGTAGAAGCGTCAGTGGCGAGTAATAACAACACACAGCGCTGGTTCGGCAATTACAAAATTGGCTTAGATGATGGTTTTTCCATTGGTGTTGAACAAGCATTTGGCCAAGGAGATAATCATGCTGCAGGCTTGATTATAGGCGCTTTTGGCGTGCAAACAGATCCAAGACCATGTGAAAAGTCATCGGAATCAACAGACAGCCTAACTAACGCTTTGACTAATGCACTAGGCTGCGTCATTTCACTTGGCTTTAGCGAAGAAAGCACCGAAGGGGTTGCATTGTCATATAGCTATCATTTTTCAGGCATTAATCAAAAGGGCTGGAAGATACGTCTAGAGGCAGGTTATGGCAAAGGCTCACGTAGCGGCGAAAAGCGCGGCGATGGCAGTTTTATAGTTGCTTATCAGTTTTGAGTTTATGGGTAACCGCTCACTTAATTAACGGTTACCCATTGGTTCGATTTACTTATTTTGAAAACCGTTGCATGCGATGAAATACTTGTTGTAGATACAGTGAATTGACCTTGCCTTCTTTGCTTCTATTACTTTTGTCAAGATACTCAAAACCTCCCGTACCAGCATTAACCTCGGTGATTGAGTCTTGTTCGATAATCGCATATTTGGAATAACTTGCAGCCAGTAACCACGGTCTAACCTTTACTGGCGCAAAGAGGTTCTCACCCGTTGTATAGTCCACCAATTCATTGGCCACCCCTAAATATTTGTTCATCAAACTGGGCACGATATCGATATGACTAGTAATGGTTTGTCGTTTGTTCCAACGCTGGCACATACTGTTATCACTGCCAACAATGGCAAAGGGTACTTTTAGCTGTGCGTCGGTAAAATTACCATTGTGGCCCCAAAAATTCTGTTTGTTGTCGTTTATCTCTTGCCCGTGATCACCAGTGATCACTACGATGGTATTTTCTAGCTTGCCACTTTTACGTAAGGACTCGATAACGTCAGCGATAAGCGAGTCAGTATAATGGGCGCTGGTGTAATAGCGGTTTAAATAAGGTTCAACGTCACTATTATTGTTTAATTTAAGGTAATTAAAGTCGGGACTCATTGGTTCAAACTTATGCTTATAATCCTCGGGCACCGCATAAGCGTGCGGAGTATCGTAAAACAAAAAGGAGAACGCTGCTTCCTTTTTATCGCGTTGATTGTTCCACGCCACCCATTCTTCGGTGATTTCACGATCCCTCGAAATAACATCTTCACCTTTAGATTCGATGCGTAAATTTTCAATATTGCTAAACACGGTTTGATCAAATTGTGGATTACGTAAATGCGCCGATGCAAATACGCCGATTTGATAATCAAGTTGTTGTAATCGGTCCATAAATAATGGGCTGCGACGATTATTATAAAATGCATGCCAATAAGTGCCAGGTAGAGCATAAAACAAGCCAAAAATTCCGACTCTAGTCGCATTACCGGTGGAGTAATGATTGTCTAATTGACAACCTTGTTCAGCAAAATGGTGTAAATTTGGCATGTACTGCGCGGTAAAACTATCTTGACGCCATGAATCGACAACAATCCATAGAATGTCTTTTTTATTGCTAACCTCACTCACCTGCATTGCAGACCGCGGGTAGTTTAGCGGTGAATGAACATTTTTGGCCGAGGCTTTTATTTGGCGCTGTTGCGCCACAAATTCGCTATCGACTAAATCATATTTAGTTAACAAGCGGTTGGCCGACGTTGGATGGTACAATGGTAAATAACGCGTGATATTAGTAATTGAACTAACGCCATGCGCGTTAGCGAAAACATGAATACTATGGCTAGACACAATAGCAATGGCTACTATAGCGACAAAACGACGTCTTACGTTGTTCGTCCAAGTCGCTGCTTTTAATGTTGTATATTTAAGCACAGTCCATTGCACGGCAAATATAAGCGCTATAATTGCACCGGTTGTAAGCATAAATACCAGCGGAAAAGTCACTACGCCACCAGACAACACCATTTCAATGACCACTGCATTAATATGAAAGCGATACTGCGCATACACCAAAACATCGGTAATCAACCAGCCAATAAATATTGTTAGCCCCAGAGCTATTAAGATGTTTCTTAGGCGCTGCCCTTTAATAAATAGCAATGGCAATAACAGCAAGGAAAATAAGCCCGTTAATAAAGACATTTGCCCCAGCGTAGCCGTGGCCAAATAAAACCAGGTTAACGCGTCTTGAGGGGGACTCATATATTGAAAATAGTTACACGCGATAGCAATAGCAATTAGCGCATTGGCGATCATGGCATAACCTAGTGCTTTACTGTTTAATGAAATACGAGATAATAATGCGGAAAACAAATCATACTTCCTTTGAAGTCTTGTTTGATAAGCGCTGTATTTTAAACCAAATAAGCTCAGTATGGTAATAATATAAAAATTAAGTCACTCCATCACCACAGCCAAAGCAGCCGCGGCTAGGTTACCAATACCATTGGTCCAATAGACTGTACTGGTATATGTCCCTGCGCCACTAAACATAGTAGCAACGATGTGGCGCCTTCAAATTAAAACGAACTGGCGAGGCATAAGATCATCGGTTGTTGTCACTATAAACCCGATAATATACTCGTCTTGAGTCGGTGTAATGAAAACGGTATTTCACAACCCCATTATGCACAGCTTGATTTGGCGGTGACCAGTGTCAATGGGCATGCTGAATTGGCGGTAAATGGCTTGGGCATTATAATACTGGCGACGATGTATATCGCTTTAAAGAGCTTGTTGAACAACAAAATTTGCAACCCATTTTAAACGAATATGGGCTTCCAAACGCTGAAATATGTGTTTACTACTATCAAACGTCACAGCAACAAACGAATATCCGAGTATTTCTCGATTTTTTCTTAAATAAACGAAAGCAATGGCTTTAACGCAGAGAAAGTAAAACTAGGTAAAGTCTGCGCTAATATCTATGAGTTTCATGTATCCTCAGTCAAAGACAATGCCTTCTAAGGCCGAAATAACAGTCGACTAAATACAAATGATTAGGTGATTCATGATCAAACATCTCATTTTTATTGCAGGCCTACTTCTGCTTATTTCCTGCGGAGACGGGAGGCTCAAGCTCAGACACCAATACAACCACAGCGATGAATAGCGCCCCTACAGGCACTATCGTTATTTCTGGTGATACCATTGTGGGTGACGTATTAACCACAAGTCATGAGTTATCAGACGGCAACGGTTTAGGCATATTATCTTATCAGTGGTATCGATCGTTAAATAGCATTAAGTCAGCGATTAACCTTGGCGTTTTGATCCCATGCACAACGCTAATGGCTTTAGAGTTGATACCCACTCACAACCGAACGGCAGTTATCATTATCACGGTAAACCCAACGCACTCTTTGACGATAGCAATGCAAGTTCGCCGTCGCCTGTGATCGGGTTTGCTGCCGACGGCTATCCAATCTTTGGTAGTTTTTTTGATAATAATGGCACCGTAAGAAAAGCCCTTTCAAGCTTTCGGGTAATGACACTCCGCAAGGTACATACGATGGTATTTATGGCTATTACATCACAGACTACCCTTACGTATTAAGCTGCTTTAAGGGCACTGTCGATAGCTCATTTAACAAATAAAGACATATATTCCAAGCACAAAAAAAGCGCCCTAAAGCGCTTTTTTTAATCACTAACAAAAAAGGAATTAACCTTTTCTTTTACGAACCATTTCTAGCACACGTAACTGAGCAACAGCGTTGGCTAATTGCTTAGCTGCTTCTGCGTAGTCCATGTCGCCACCGGCTTTGTTAATGTTTTCTTCTGCAAGACGCTTAGCTTCAACAGCTGCGGTTTCGTCAAGATCACCACCACGAATAGCAACATCAGCAAGGATGTTAACTGTTCCGGGTTGGATCTCTAAGATACCACCAGAAAGGAAGATAATTTCTTCCTCTCCGTTCTGTTTAACTAGGCGTACCATGCCAGGCTTGATGCTAGTTAATAGTGGTGCGTGACCAGGCATAATGCCTAACTCACCCGCTTCACCAGAAACTTGCAATGATTCAACGCGACCAGAGAATATTTGCTCTTCTGCGCTCACTACATCAAGTTGTACAGTCATAGCAGCCATAGTTGCCTCCTAAGCGATTAAAGCTTGTTTGCTTTCTCAACAGCTTCGTCGATGCTACCAACCATGTAGAACGCTTGTTCTGGTAGGTTGTCGTATTCGCCAGCAAGAATGCCTTTGAATCCAGCGATAGTATCTTTTAGTGAAACGTATTTACCAGGTGCACCGGTAAAGATTTCAGCTACGAAGAAAGGTTGAGATAAGAAACGCTCAACTTTACGAGCACGAGTTACGGTTTGCTTATCTTCTTCAGATAGCTCATCCATACCTAAGATCGCAATGATGTCTTTAAGCTCTTTATAACGCTGAAGGTTTAACTTAACACCTTGTGCAATGTCATAATGCTCTTGACCAACAACTAATGGATCAAGTTGACGCGAAGTAGAATCTAATGGATCGATTGCCGGGTAAATACCACGAGAAGCGATGTCACGAGAAAGTACAACAGTTGCATCTAAGTGAGCAAAGGTAGTTGCTGGAGACGGATCGGTCAAATCATCCGCAGGTACGTATACCGCTTGGATTGAAGTGATAGAACCCTTCTTAGTAGAAGTGATACGCTCTTGCAATACACCCATTTCTTCAGCAAGTGTAGGCTGGTAGCCTACTGCTGATGGCATACGGCCAAGAAGTGCAGATACTTCTGTTCCGGCTAATGTGTAACGATAGATGTTATCGATGAATAACAATACATCCATGCCTTCGTCACGGAACTTTTCAGCCATAGTAAGACCAGTTAACGCAACGCGTAAACGGTTACCTGGAGGCTCGTTCATCTGACCGTAAACTAGCGCAACTTTATCAAGTACGTTAGATTCGTTCATTTCGTGGTAGAAATCGTTACCCTCACGAGTACGCTCACCAACACCAGCAAATACAGAGTAACCTGAGTGCTCGATCGCGATGTTACGGATCAATTCCATCATGTTTACTGTTTTACCAACACCAGCACCACCGAATAAACCAACTTTACCACCCTTAGCGAATGGACAAACTAGATCGATTACTTTGATACCAGTTTCTAACAAATCGTTAGAGTTAGCTTGCTCTTCATAAGTAGGAGCTTCGCGATGGATTTCCCAACGCTCTTCTTCACCGATAGGGCCAGCTTCGTCGATTGGTTCACCCAATACGTTCATGATACGACCAAGCGTCTTAGTACCTACTGGTACCATGATTGGACGACCACTGTTTTCTACATTTAGGCCACGACGTAAACCGTCTGATGAACCCATGGCAATAGTACGAACTAAGCCACCGCCCAGCTGCTGCTGAACTTCTAACACTAGATTGTAACCATCGTTGGTTACTTTCAGTGCGTCATATACTTTAGGAACCGAATCTTGTGGGAATTCAACATCCACAACTGCGCCGATTACCTGTACAACTTTACCTAAACTCATGATTATTCCTCAAAGTTTATTAAACCTATGCCTAAACTACCGCGTTATACGGCCGAAGCGCCCGCTACAATTTCACCCAACTCTTGAGTGATTGCTGCTTGACGTGCTTTGTTATAAACAAGCTGTAATTCGTCAATCAAGTCTGATGCGTTGTCTGTGGCGCTTTTCATTGCCATCATACGTGAAGCCATTTCACTGGCAACATTTTCCACAACACCTTGATAAACTTGAGACTCTACGTAACGAGTAAGAAGTACATCTAGTAATTCTTTCGCGTCTGGTTCGTAGAGGTAATCCCAGTGATGAGATTGCTCAGTATTACCTTCTTGCTTTGGCAAGGGTAGTAGTTGATCGATCGTAGGTGTTTGAATCATGGTGTTTACAAACGTGTTGTAAACAACATATAAACGATCCAATTTACCTTCGTCATATGCTTTAAGCATTACTTGAACGCTGCCAATTAGCTCGCTAAGTGAAGGCTTATCACCCAAACCTGAAGTTTGTGCAACCACATCACCGTTACCGAAACTATTGAAGAAGCTGATCGCTTTACTACCAATAAGTGCAAAAGAAACTTCTGCCCCTTTGGTTGTCCAGACACCCGCGTCTTTAACTACTTTCTTGAACAAGTTAATGTTTAAACCACCACAAAGACCACGGTCACTTGAAATAACAATGTAACCGACTCGCTTAGCGTCACGCTCATCCATGTAAGGATGACGATATTCCAAGCTGCCTTCAGCAATATGACCAATCACCGAGCGCATGCTAGTAGCATATGGGCGTGATGCGTGCATGCGTTCTTGCATACGGCGCATCTTGCTTGCTGCAACCATTTCCATGGCGCTGGTGATCTTCTGAGTGTTTTTAACACTCGCGATCTTAGTTTTTATCTCTTTTCCGCCAGCCATCTCTTCTTTCTCCAGTTAGTTAGGCGTTGCGAGCAACGCCCATCACCGACTTAGTAAGTCTGAGTTGCTACGAAGTTTTCAAGCAAAGCTGTAAGCTCAGATTCGATCTCAGCGTTGTAGTCGCCTTTCACGTTAATCTTAGCCATTAGCTCGCTGCCTTCGCTATTTGCATATGCAAGAAGAGACGCTTCAAAATCAACAACTTTGTTGATCGCAACATCTTTTAGGAAGCCTTTTTCAGCAGCGAAGATAACAACCGCTTGCTGTGCAACGCTCATAGGAGCATATTGCTTTTGCTTCATCAATTCTGTTACACGCTGACCGTGCTCAAGTTGAGCACGAGTCGCGTCATCTAGATCAGATGAGAACTGAGCGAAAGCTGCAAGTTCACGATACTGAGCTAGTGCAGTACGAATACCGCCAGAAAGCTTCTTGATGATCTTAGTTTGTGCAGCACCACCAACACGAGATACCGAAATACCAGGGTTAACAGCAGGACGTAGTCCAGCGTTAAACAAGTCAGTTTCTAAGAAGATCTGACCATCGGTAATCGAAATTACGTTAGTAGGTACGAATGCAGAAACGTCACCCGCTTGGGTCTCGATGATAGGAAGAGCAGTTAAAGAACCAGTCTTACCTTTCACGGCACCTTTAGTGAACTTTTCAACGTATTCAACGTTTACGCGAGCAGCACGTTCTAGCAATCTACTGTGAAGATAGAAAACATCTCCAGGGTAAGCTTCACGGCCTGGTGGACGACGTAAAAGCAATGAGATTTGACGGTAAGCAACAGCTTGCTTAGTCAGATCATCATATACGATTAGTGCGTCTTCACCGCGGTCACGGAAATATTCACCCATAGCACAACCAGAGTATGGTGCTAAGAATTGTAATGCAGCAGCTTCAGCAGCAGATGCAACAACAACGATAGTGTTTTCAAGCGCGCCGTGCTCTTCTAGTTTACGAACAACGTTCGAAACAGTAGAGTTCTTCTGGCCGATAGCTACGTAAACACACTTAATGCCAGAATCTTTCTGAGCAATAATTGCGTCGATTGCGATAGCAGTCTTACCAGTTTGACGGTCACCGATGATTAATTCA
>SPKZ01006463.1_pt1 | contig 11574 bp, 5 predicted proteins | sample 2456571 | NCBI WGS metagenome assembly SPKZ01 (sample SAMN11192286, study PRJNA482655) | marine metagenome | biome: ENVO:00000447; feature: ENVO:00000244|ENVO:00000211|ENVO:00000569|ENVO:00002023; material: ENVO:00002151; isolation source: ocean water from marine abyssalpelagic zone ...
GTGAACCTCTCTATAGCTACCACTGTATTTGTTATTCCCATAAGAACAACCAGCAGGAATTGGCACTTCAATCATAATGTATTCACCACTTTTTTTAGCATTCACCTGCACTTTTAATTCGACTGGTTGCCCTGCAATTAACGAATCGATGTGTTTGCCATCTCGCTCAAACCATGTAGTAATTTCAAATGATGAATCTGTAATTTCTGGTTTAGGGTTCCATGTTTGGGTATAAGTGGTAAAGTATACCGATCCACTTCCTTTTTTGTTTATCGAAATTTGTTTGGTGCCAACGGGAAGCTCCATTTCGAATGGGAAATTAGTAATTGTTTGAGTTTCGGAACCACTTAAAGTTACTGTTGGCGGAGTTAAACCAACACCGTAGTCTTTGATGATTCCAGGGATAATGGTTTTCAAAATTTGAGCCCTTTCAACCGTGTTGTGCCATTGGTTTTTCCCTTTAGATTCTAGAAAGTAATCTCTAATTTTTGGCAAAAATGCATGGAGACTATCAGCTTCCGCTATTACTTGATATGCCAAAACGGTTAAATTATTGTTGCTATTGTACCACGAATAATTGCTGTTTCCCCAGTATAAATTGCCCATAAAGGTCTTTTTTACATCAGCTAAAAGAGGTTTAATGTCATAAGGGAAACCCTGTTTTTGTTTGATTTTTATGATTTCAAGTTTCTGGTAATCGGATTGATTTGCTGTGTCTATTTTAGCCAAATAATAATCATATGGAAGAGTTTGGTTCATTTCCGAAAGGGCTCCCAATACAAACAATAACTCTTGACCTTTTAAAATATCAATGTGCCAGTTCAATTGATCTCTTCCGAATGAAAAACTTTTGGCAAAATAAGTTCGGTCGCTGGCCATTTTTAATGCTTTACAAACGTATGCCGTCATCCATAAATTAGATTCCGTTTTGGGCCACCATCCCCATGTGCCGTCATCGTTTTGGCTGGTGTTTAGTTTCTTAATTAGCCTAAAAACTTCTGCAGTGTGCTTAAACTTCTTGTCTAGATGCTCGCAGATGTCCTTTTCAAGTAAGTACCCAATTAATTTAGAGGCAGTTTGTTCCATGCAGCTGTATGGGTAATCTTTCAAGTTGTCAATTTCATCAAGCATTGGTGTAAGTAAATCGCTGGCTAAATAAACTTTAACCGCCTTATCTTCTTTAAATGAAACCTGAAAAGTAGTATCTCGGTGCAAGGCATGGAAAGTGCCATCTGTTTGCATTAACCCGATAGGGAATACGGGAACAGTTTTTTTCTCACCTTCGGCGTAGCCATCTGCTCTGTTAATTTGGTATTGAATTGAGACCTCATCTTGATTTGGAGCTGTAATATTTACGTGTTCAACTACACCATATTGTACGGTGGTATCTGTAGAAGTGACAATCTTATCATCTATTTTAAATTCTGAATGTACCAACTGATTTGTTGTTTCGTAGTTGGAAATTTTGCCAACTATGGATGTATTATCTCCCACAATTAAAAATCTTGGTGTTGCCAACTGACCCAATAGATTTTTGTAAGATTTAATTTCGGAAATTGTTTTCCCTGTTTGTCTCTTCTTACTTACTGCTAGTGCATATGTTTTCCACTTGGTAATATTATCTGGGAAAGTAACTCTAAAAGATGCCTCACCATTAGCATTGGTTATTTTATTGGGTTGCCAATAGCCGCAATCGTTAAAGTTATTGCGGATGGCATTTTTGCTATTGTTATACTTGGTGTTATCTTTTCCTTCCAATTTCGCTTCAAGCTCTGCATCTAACCCTCGCTTATCGCCATACATTGGGGGAAAGCCTCCAAGCATAATTTCTGTCTGATCTATTGCAGACTGAGGTAAATCTAAATTTCCTATAACCTTAAGTCCGTCTATGTAATAAACGGTTGCATTGGGTCTTGCTCCTCTAATACTTGCCACGCCCCCTGAAATTGTTGCGGCACTTGATACACCTCGGCCTGGCATTCTTTTAAGCTCTTCTCCTCTAATTGTAGTAAACGATTTATCTCTTAAACCTACCAGAGGTATTTCATATGCAACAATTACTACATCATCTAACTTTATACCTCCGCCACCGGTCATTTTAAGGTCTATAATTTGAATCCCTGAATTGATTTTAATGTTGGTAACCTTTAAAGACGGATATCCTACGAATGTGGCTTCAATATCATACGTACCAGCATGAATCCTCTTTATATTATATTCTCCGTTAAAATCGGTTGAACTTCCCGCTATAGTAAATCCATATTGGGTTAATACCACATTGGCAAAGGGAAGTGATTCACCTGTTTCAGCATCCGTTAGTTTTCCTTTTATAGCTGCTTTACCTGTAGTTTGAAGCTGATGTGCATACAAGTTGTATTGTTCTTCCCTTTCAGATTTTTTAGACCAACCGTATTCAATCAGTTCCGAAATAGTTGGTACTAATTTTAAACTGACATCGTTTAACCGCCTAAAATTGGTGCCTCCAGATTGGATATAAATAGAGTCGGTAACCATAAAATTTCCATCTTCAGTAACGCAAAGTAAATCGTACCTCCCTGCTGTTAATTTTTTAAATGTTCTGGTAGATCCATTGAAAAAAAGATCTTTTGTAACGGAGTCGTGCTTGTGTAAACGAATCATCGTAAAAGTACTATCCCCAGTATATTCGAATCTAAAAACAGCATCTCCCGATCTTAAGTTGCTATACTTGGTTTCATCTATCAAATCTTGCCAAATATTTGATTCGAATTTCGGTGCAATTTTTTTTGGGTAGTCTATTTGCCCAATTGCATGATTGGCCCAATAGGGCAATTTTATTTTCCCTTTTAATGGTTCAATTGGTTCTTTGATAATTCCATCTTTATTCAGCGTATATGCATAACCCGGTTCAAATTTAAACTTCCCGAAATAGAGGTTATCAATGTTATAATCAATGTTGCCAATACTAAACGGTACAAGCATAGTTAGCTGATCTTTAGTCTTATAGTTGTCGTAAGCATAATGACCATTAAATTTAAAAGGAATAGTTTTCCCGTTTTGGGATAAATACCAAGGTACATAATAAGGATAATCGTCGGATTTTTTCATGTACAATAAGCTGTGGTTCAGTAGTCGAATTTCCGTATCAGATAAAAATGTTTTTCTATCGTACACCTCAACTTCTTTGGGTAGATTATCAATATCAATGGCGATATCTAGCTTAAACCCATCTTTAATAAGCACATCGTTTAAAACATATTCTTTTTCTCTGGTTCTAATAGAGATTTTATGCTTTCCGGGTGGGAGGCTAAATGAATAGACTTGGTTATTTTTCGATTTATAATAGTGTACCAACCTGTTGTCTATTGTAATTAAAAAGACATCTTCCAAACGACCCTTTCGAACAAGGTGTGGAGAAACTTGACCATTTTTTATTTCGGGAATGCTGTCGTAATAATACATTATCCCATCTTGTGGTTGCATAAATTGGTAATGGAGCATAGTATCAACTCCCATTCGTTTCTTCCAATTTTCGAGTCTATAAATATTGGGAGATCGTTCTATTTGCTCATTAAAATAAAATTTCGAATTGGATTTATTTCTCGGATACTTACCATAATAAGGTATGTCAGGAATGTCTGTATAATTAAACTGACTGTTAACGGCTCCTACTAAAAGATCAACATTTTTAACAGGTTTGTCTTTAGTGTCTAGTACTTTTATCTTAACATCAACAGTTTGTCCTGGATATATAGTACTGGGCTGATCTATAAAAACGGTTAAATCTCCGTTGTAAATTTTCAGGTCTATTTTGTCGTTTATAGCCCTTCCCTTCCAAATAAAGTTGCAGGTAACATAATAAGGAACATTGCTAGTTTCCTTTAGTTGTTTATCGAGATTACTTGCAACACCTTTTTCTAAGAGTGTGCCTTTTTTATAGATGGCATACTGAATTGGAATATTACGCGGATTGGAGAAGTTAATAAAGATTGAATTTACCGTTCGGTGTGTGTTACAGGTAAAGTTGCTTTCTTCGTCTATTGCCATAAATTGATCAAATGAATCTTTCGAAAAGGTGTATCCATTTACCAACGGACTGATTTTTTCTTGATATGGGATTTCTATGTTTTTCGAAAAGATATCTCTTCCGTAAAGCGATCCTTTAAGTTTTATGGTACCGAATGATTTGCTTGCTTCGCTTAAATAATTTACATATATCGAATCGTTTAAGATTTTAACTTCAAGGTGTTTTTGCTTACCCAAATAGGTAAAGTTGTCTCTTTCTGTATGACTTTCGTTGTTGCTATTGTTGAAGAGTACCTCCACATTTACGTCCATGTTTACCTCTGGAAAAATGCTGTAGGGAATTGTGATTCTAGTTTCTCCAAGTGGGTCTAAAATCACATCTTTTATCCATAATTGATTGGGCACAAACAAGCTATCTCCACCATAACGGGTAACGTAATCACTTGATACTTTTATGTTTGCCCTCCCATCTAAAACATTAAGATTGTTGGCATCTGTTCCTGAAAGGGTTAGAATAATTGGTTCGTTGGCGTAATATGTTTCTTGGTCTAATTCAATTTCATACTCGGTTTCATCTAGCTGATAATCTTCATATTCAAACTCGGTGCTCATAAGCACTTTATTGCGTTTATGATGCAACAAACTCACATAATATACGTCGTCGAGCTTTAACGAATCGCTTAGTTTATAATCTTGATAGTATGCTCCGTTGCTAGCAGAATTAATAATCGTGGCATTCTCTAAAACATAATCGTTATAGGAGTGAAGCAAAAAACGTACTGATTTTTTGTACGGCCTACCCTTTTTTGTTGTTATCAGAGCTTTCCATTTAAGGGTGTCGTTGGGTAAATACATCGGCTTATTAAGAGCGAAGTAGCCAGTGGTATTTCGGCGTCGGGAAATGTTTTTTTTGCCATAATACCTGCTATATCGAATGTTTTCCACTAAATCTCTAGTTTGGTAAATCATACGTAGGATAGGGATAAACAGATCTTTTGCGTAACCGTACTCTTTTACATTCCAATGTATTAGCCTAACAAGCTTGAAGTGTTCGGGGTCACTTTCTAAACTTACAAACAAGGTTTCTCCGTCTAGCTCAACAATGGCAATGTCGTTTATTTTTAACTTCGGAAGGATGTATGAATTTAAGTCTGAATCAAGCTTAATTTCCTTATCTCTAATGGAAACTTTGGCGTTGGTAACGGATTGAATATTACCTTTTTTTCGAACCCTTAAAATCAAATCGTTTAAGTTTTTAAAGAGGTCAATCTCTAAAGAATTCACAAATTTGAGGTCTGCATTTACCCATTGGTTTTTAGCATGCACATATAAATAATGACCAATCGGGAGCTCGTATTTGAGCCCAGAATCGGTTAGGAAAGAGTCTACTTTATTGTAGAGCAGCGCATTCTGTTTTTCGTACTTATCGCCTTCCAATAAAGTTTTTACTTCGTCGGCATTAATTTTATAGATGTAGGTGTAATAGCTTGTAGCTCGACTATTTAATAGATTTTGGGCTGATGCATTTTGAAAAGTAAATAGGAATAGGGTGGAGAGGAGGAATAAAAGGTATTTTTTCAATTGCATATAGTCCATAAATATAGTTTATAATGAATATTAAGCTCGCTTAGCTGGTTAGTTCTAAGACATACCTCGTTTATTTCGATTGTTTTGAAATCGGTAAAACTTATTGTTCTGAAAATATTTTATTTGCTGCTGAACAGCTCAACCAAAAATTAGAATTCGACCCTGATTTGGTTGTTTAGGCAGAAGATCAAATATGCCCTTATGGTACTATTACCCTAATAGTACTTTTTTACCCTAAAATGATATTGAATATGTAGAATTGAGACTAGTTTAAAGATGCGTCTACACGCGCTTCAACCTTCTCTTTTAATGCAGGTATGTTGATGTTATTGAGAACGTCGGATGCAAATGCATCAACCAATAATTTACGAGCGCTCGTCTCATCTATGCCTCTTGCACGTAGATAAAATAAAGCCTCTTCATCAAACTGACCAGTAGTTGAACCATGCGAACATTTAACGTCGTCGGCATAAATTTCTAATTCTGGTTTCGAATAGATGGTAGCTTCATCCGTCATTAAAATATTTTTGTTCGACTGAAACGCATTGGTTTTTTGAGCTTCGCGATGTACGAAAACTTTACCGTTAAATACTCCGGTAGATTGATCGTTCATAACGCCTTTGTACAATTCTTCGCTCATACAATCCGTATCAATGTGATCAACGTATGTGTGATTATCAACGTGCTGTGTTCCTCTTAAAAAGTACAAACCGTACAATTTAGTTTCGCAATGCTTGCCGTCAACTTCAATTTTAAGGTTGTTTCTAACCAAGCCGCCATCTGTTGTAATGGTAGTGATAGAGAAGTTAGTGTTGTCTTTTTGAATTACATGAACATTGTTAACTTGAACTGATTCAACACTTTCGTTTTGCAAAACATAGTAATCTAGCATTGCATTTTTGTGAACCATAATTTCGGTTGCACTGTTGGTAAAAGAGCTTCCTTCTTCCGTTTCGTAAGAAGAAATTATCTTAACCATGCTGTTTTCACCAGCTACAAATAAATTACGTGGATGAGCAACAATGTCGGTACCCTTAGTAATGTTTATTATGTGGATAGGTTGCTCTATTACTGTATTTTCCTTAACAGTAATCAATACACCATCTTTAGTGTTAACTGTGTTTAAAGCGGTGAAAATTTCCTCAGTATGGCTTCCAGTTTGTCCGAAATATGCAGAAAGTTCGTTGTTGTTATCGTTTAGAGCAGCCTTTAAACTGCTTATCACTATTTTATCTGTATTGTTTTCGAGAATGGTAGATTGCTCTTCCGAATAATGACCATTTACAAATACCAACACATTCGCTTCCATGTCGGCTACCTTAAAATCTTCTAATTTGTCGGACTTAAGTAAGTCGCCAGTAACAAATTTTCTGTTCTGTACAGATTTAAGGCTGGTGTATTTCCAAGCCTCATCCTTACGAGTAGGAAACTTTAAATTTCCTAGCGCAAACAACGCCTCTACTTTGGTGTTTTCTAAAAGGCTGTTATCGCCTACAAAACCAATATCGTTTGTTTTTAATAAAAGATCTTCCATCTAAATTTAAACTGCTTCAGCTTCTTCTTTTAACCAATCGTATCCTTTCGCTTCTAATTCCTTGGCTAATTCTTTGTCGCCAGACTTAATGATTTTACCATTGTACAAAACATGAACAAAATCAGGAATGATGTAATCTAATAATCTTTGGTAATGTGTAATTATTATAAAAGCGTTGTCTTCATTCTTCAAAGTATTAACACCATTCGCAACAATTCTAAGCGCATCAATGTCGAGGCCAGAATCTGTTTCATCTAAAATTCCCAATTTAGGCTCTAACATTGCCATTTGAAAAATCTCATTTCTTTTCTTCTCACCACCAGAGAAACCTTCGTTAACCGATCTGCTATTTAAAGCGGCATCTAATTCAACCAAAGCGCTCTTTTCTTTAACTCTCGCCAAGAATTCTTTAGCAACCATTGGGTCTTGGCCCTTTTGCTTGCGAATAGAGTTGATGGCTGTTTTTAAGAAATTCATGTTGCTTACACCTGGGATCTCAACAGGATATTGAAACGCAAGGAATACGCCCAATGCCGCTCTTTCTTCAGGATCTAAATCGAGTAAATCCTGACCTAAAAATTCAACAGTACCTTCAGCTTCGTAGCTGTCTTTACCTGCCAACACAGATGCCAACGTGCTTTTTCCAGAACCATTTGGTCCCATAATAGCGTGGATTTCACCTAGTTTCACCTCAAGATTAATTCCTCTAAGAATTACCTTATCTTCTACTTTAGCTTTTAAATCGGTTATTTTTAACATGAACTATTTGTTATTCCTTGTACTTAAATATTATCCAACGGAGCCTTCAAGACTAATCTCCAATAATTTTTGCGCTTCTACAGCAAACTCCATCGGGAGTTGCTTTAATACTTCTTTGGTGTAGCCATTTACAATTAAGCTTACCGCTTGTTCTGTATCAATACCTCTTTGGTTGCAATAGAAAATTTGATCTTCACCAATTTTAGAAGTAGTTGCTTCGTGCTCTACTTTCGACGACTTATTTTTCACCTCGATGTAAGGGAAGGTGTGCGCTCCACAATCGTTGCCCATTAAAAGACTATCGCATTGCGAAAAATTTCGAGCATTTGTAGCACCCTTGTTGATTTTCACCAAACCACGGTAGCTATTGTTGCTTTTTCCTGCAGAAATCCCTTTTGAGATAATGATGCTCTTGGTGTTTTTTCCAATGTGGTGCATCTTAGTGCCAGTATCTGCTTGCTGATGGTGATTGGTAACGGCTACAGAGTAAAATTCTCCAACCGAGTTATCACCTTTCAAAATACAACTTGGATACTTCCAAGTAACTGCAGAACCAGTTTCAACTTGAGTCCAAGAGATTTTAGCACTCTCATGACAAATTCCTCTTTTCGTTACAAAATTATAGATTCCACCCTTGCCATTTTTGTCGCCAGGATACCAATTTTGTATAGTCGAATACTTGATTTCGGCATCTTTCATCGCAACCAACTCAACAACCGCAGCATGCATTTGATTCTCATCACGCATAGGCGCAGTACAACCTTCTAAGTAACTTACATAACTACCTTCATCGGCAATTACCAAAGTTCTTTCGAATTGGCCTGTGTTTGCTTCGTTTATTCTGAAATAAGTAGACAGTTCCATTGGGCATCTAACCCCTTTAGGAATGTAGCAAAACGAGCCATCTGTAAATACAGCACTGTTTAAAGTAGCATAGAAATTATCGGTCATTGGAACAACCGAACCCATGTACCTTTTAATTAAATCGGGGTGTTTTTTGATCGCTTCTGTAAACGAGCAGAAAATAATACCCAGTTCGAAAAGCTTATCAGAAAACGTAGTTTTTACAGAAACACTGTCCATTACAATATCCACTGCAACACCAGTTAATTTCTTTTGCTCATCGATAGAGATGCCCAATTTCTCAAAAGTTTTGAGTAATTCAGGATCAACTTCGTCTAAGCTATCTAATTCTACTTTTGGCTTTAGAGCAGCATAATAGTGCGCATCTTGAAAATCTACCTTTGGAAAATTAACATGCGCCCATTTAGGCTCTTCCATTTTTTTCCACTTCTCAAATGCTTTCAATCGAAATTCAAGCATCCATTCAGGCTCTTCTTTTTTCGATGAAATTAATCGAATGATGTCTTCATTTAGTCCTTTTGGGGCCAAATCAGACTCAATATCAGTTGTAAACCCATACTTGTATTCTTGTTGGGTTAGTTCTTCTAAAAGTGCATCTTCCTTATTCGCCATGTCAGAATATTGAGTAATTAAATATTATATAGCGAAACTTTCACCACATCCGCAGGTGCGGTCTGCATTAGGATTTTTGAAAACAAATCCTTTGCCATTAAGACCTCCAGAGAAATCCAATTCTGTTCCGAGGAGGTATAAAAAGCTTTTTTTATCTACAACAACCTTAATTCCGTTGTCTTCAAACTCTTTATCACCATCCTTGATTTTTGTATCAAATTCAAGTTCGTACATCAACCCTGAGCAACCACCACCTTTTACTCCAACACGAATAAAAGCACTGTCTCCCATATCGTCTGCAGCCATTAGCTTAATGGCTTCTTTTTTTGCGTTATCAGTTACGTTTATCATCTCTTATATTTTTATCCTTATTTAGAATACGTCTAAATAATGGAATGGGTGCAAAAGTAGTTGATTTTATAGTCATTTCAAATAGTTTTCAAAAGCGCAAAACTGCGTTTTTAGTCGTAATTTTGAGGTTAATAAATAATACGGTTTAATACACACAATAAATGTTAGAAGATAGCGGAAGAACAGAACTGGAAGAGTTAGGCGAATTTGGTTTGATAAAACATTTAACCAAGGACATCAAATTGGTTAATAAATCCTCTGTAAAAGGGGTGGGCGACGATGGTGCCATTTTGGATTATAAGAATAAACAAACCGTTGTTTCTACAGATTTATTAATCGAAAGTATTCACTTCGATTTAACTTATGTTCCGTTAAAACATTTAGGCTACAAGGCTGTAGTGGTAAACCTTTCCGATATATGTGCCATGAACGCTGTGCCTAAGCAAATTACTGTTTCGATTGCTATTTCGAACAGATTTTCATTGGAAGCGGTTGAAGAAATTTACGGTGGAATTCATTTGGCTTGCGAAAAGTATGATGTGGATTTAGTAGGCGGTGATACCACGTCGTCTAATTCTGGCCTAATTATTAGTATTACTGCTATTGGAGAAGTAGAAAAAAAAGACATAGCCTACAGAGACAAAGCGAATAGAAACGATTTGATTTGTGTTTCTGGCGATTTAGGAGGCGCGTATATGGGGCTTCAATTGTTGGAAAGGGAAAAGGCAGTTTTTACGGAGAACCCGAAAATGCAACCCGATTTAGATGGAAATGATTACATCTTAGAACGACAATTAAAGCCTGAAGCGAGAACAGACATTGTGGAATTGCTAAAGAAATTAAAGGTAAAACCAACTTCTATGATTGACATTTCGGATGGTTTGGCTTCTGAGTTGTTACACATTTGCCAGAGCTCTAAAGTGGGTTGTAGTATTTATGAAGAAAAAATTCCGATGGATTCTACTACAATTAATGCAGCGATTGGTATGAATTTTAATCCTGTTACCTGTGTTTTAAATGGTGGAGAGGATTACGAATTACTTTTTACAGCAGATTTATCGGATCATGATAAGTTGAAAGGGAATCCTGATATTACGATTATTGGGCACATCACAGACGAATCGGAAGGCTGTAACATGGTTGCTAAAGGCGACACGGTTATTGAACTTACTGCACAAGGTTGGGATGCTTTCTTTAAAAACCAACGAGATATCTAACCAGATATTTTATAGAAAAACCAAACATGAAAATATCGAGACATAATTGTTGCTTAGTTGTTCTTCTGTTTGGTTTGATGCTTGCCAACTTGGCAAGTTTTGCGGGGAAGAAATCCAAATTTGCTTCCGATCCTAAATCGTGGGGAATAGTAAATGTAGATCTCGAGGATTTTAAATATACCAACGGGTTAAACGTAGACAAACTTCTGTTGAGAGACTTTCTCAAGAAACGCCATGTGGTATGGATGGAAATGGATACTGCGGGCCTAAGAGTTGTTGTTGCTCGAAATAATGAATTAATCGAGGACATGATTAAATCGTGGGCCACTTACGAGAAAGCTAATGGTAAGATTGCGGCGTGCAGGGAGATTAGTAATATTGTAATAAATGTGGATAGCAGTTACGCTACAGCTTACTACGATGTTAGAACGTTTGGCGGTAACATGTGGTGGTTTGATACCAATGCAAAGCTGTACGAAATATTTCAAAAGATAGATGGGCAATGGGGGCTAATCCACACTTCCACATATTATGAAAGTGGGATTGAAAAGAGCAAGAACATTACTTTAGATATAGTATATCCAATAAGGGATACAGAAGCTTCAAGGGTTTTCTATAGATCGATTCTCGGCCGACCTGGTGTAA
>SPKZ01002846.1_pt1 | contig 11568 bp, 9 predicted proteins | sample 2456571 | NCBI WGS metagenome assembly SPKZ01 (sample SAMN11192286, study PRJNA482655) | marine metagenome | biome: ENVO:00000447; feature: ENVO:00000244|ENVO:00000211|ENVO:00000569|ENVO:00002023; material: ENVO:00002151; isolation source: ocean water from marine abyssalpelagic zone ...
CAGTATCACCCCAAAGCAGCGTTTCACCCGGCAGTGGTTCAAAGATTGGTGTATCTTGTGAGTCCATAAATGTGACAGCACTTGCTCCTGCGCCAGATAACATGTTACTTATCTTTTCAGCTGTTTCTTCGTTAGCATTAATTTTTAATTGGATCCAAGGCATCGATTTTCTCTCAGTTATTTCGTGGGCGTAATTGTACGCATCTAAGCGATAAGACACCATCGGAATATGGTAATTAAATGCAAATTTACGCTTTTACCATGCCTATTATACTGCATTAAGATTGCGAATGTGAGTTGATGGGTTAACGGTTATTAAAATTAGTCTAACGCTGGCATAGTTATCGACAAATTTATGCGCTATCATTTGTTCTTGGTTATTCATTGTCATCGTTTGCATTTTATTTTTAGAGTATAAGCTCTACTTTTAGTTGTTATTGTATAAACGTGACCCTGTGTACAGTTATTGAAAATATTACCCATCGCGGTTTAATTGTTTGATATTAATAAGTTAATTCATTAATGTTAGCGGACTATGCCACAACCGCGTGATTTTAGGAATAAAGTATGAAAACAGTCTTTTATGGCGTTATTTCTGCCATTGCATTGAGTTGTAATGTACAAGCAGCGGCCATCGGTTTTTCGGAAGCTTGGTATCAAGTGGTACAGAAAAATGATGCATTGCTAGCAAAAAAAGAAGAAGTGAAACACTCTGAAGCATTACAGGATGCGGCGAAGTCGCTCTATTTGCCGAATGTTGATATTACGGGGTCATATACCCATTTTGATAAGCCGATCACTGCTGCGTTACCTGCGATCGGACCTATTCAGCTTCCAGGTATACCGCTAACCAATCAAAACTTTGCCCATTCGTCATTGAATGTGCTGCTACCGGTTTATACTGGCGGGCGTATTACTGCGGCGCAAGACATTCGCCAAGCGCAAGTGGATGAAGCCCAAAGCAATTATAGTTTAGCGACCCGCGCGACCTTTACGCAGCTGGTGGAGTATTATTTTGGCGTGGTGTTATCCGAGCAAGTGTATCAAGTGCGTCTCGATGCGGTGGATGCTTTAACCGAACACTTTGATCACGCGGTGAAGTTAGAGCAGCAAGGTCAAATAGCCAAAGTTGAACGACTCATGGCACAAGTTTCGTTAGACAAAGCACAAATTGAAGCGCAAAAATCATTACGTGATTATGAAATTGCCAAACTAGCGTTAACCAAAATGCTAAAACAGCAAGACTCGGTATTACCGACCACGCCGTTATTTGTGAATAACAGTGCGACCTCTGTTACGCCGTATTTAAGCAAAACATTAACAGACCATCCTGGTATTGCGATCTTAAATGCCAAGCGTGAACAAGCCAAAGGCATGGTTAAAATGGCGTCAGCCAAGCATTTACCTGAAGTGATGTTATACGGTAATTATAATTTATATGCCGATGATTCTGCGACCGGAGAATTGTTACCCGAGTGGATGGTTGGCGTGGGTGTTCGTATTCCTATTATGGAGCGATCAGGTACTTCTCAAGAAGTCGTCGCAGCCAAAAGCTCAGTACGTCAGGTGAACTTTTTGCAAATGCAAATGCAGCAAGATTTATCCATTTTAGTGGAAAAAACCTATGCGGAAATGAGCCAAGCATTAGAAGAATATAATTCTTTGGCATCGAGCCAAGCGTTATCTGAAGAAACTGTGGTGCTGCGTCAAAAAGCGTTTAGCCAAGGTTTATCTACCTCTCTGGAAATGGCAGATGCTCAATTATATGCAACCAGCATTCGCGTTCAGCGTCTGTCTGCAAGCTATAACTATGTTAAATCACTTGCACAATTACTCTCTGTTAGCGGCGATATCGATCGCTTTATGGACTATCTACAAATCAATGGTATCGAGGTTAAATAAATGAGTAACGTTAAAACAGGCATCATTGCTGTAGGTGCGCTAGCTATAATCGGTTGGTTGGCATTTGAATTCAATCGTGCTTACGAGCCGAAAAACATCTTGCTACAAGGCCAGATCGAAGCGGAGCAATATAATATATCGTCTAAGATCCCGGGACGTATTGCGTCAGTAGACGTGAAAAAAGGCGAGTTGGTTAGCCAGGGACAATTAATTTTCTCACTCGCGAGTCCTGAATTAGAGGCTAAATTGGCACAAGCTAAAGCGGGTTATTCAGCGGCGAGCGCTATGCGTGAACAAGCTGAATCGGGTGCGCGTGAACAGCAAATTATTGCGGCTAACGACCAGTGGAAAAAAGCCCAAGCAGCATCGCAACTAATGGAGAAAACCTATCAGCGCGTGGATAATCTGTATAAAGACGGGGTATTGCCTGAGCAGAAACGTGATGAAGTTTATACGCAGTGGCAAGCGGCTAAATATACCCAAAATGCAGCCTACCAAGTTTATCAAATGGCTAAAGAAGGCGCGCGTAAAGAAACCAAGCAAGCCGCGATTGAACAAGAGCGTATGGCAGAAGGTGTGGTCGCTGAAGTGGAGTCTTACACCAAAGATACCAAGCAATATGCATTACGTGATGGCGAAGTGGTACAGATCTTATTAAAAGAAGGCGAACTTGCCCCAACCGGTTTCCCTGTGGTGAGCATTGTTGATATCAACGATAGCTGGGCGGTATTTAATATTCGTGAAGACTTATTACCACGGTTGAAAAAAGGCACGTTATTAACGGCGCGCATTCCAGCATTAGGTGAGGCGACATACCAATATCAAATATCTCATATTGCGGTAATGGGTGACTATGCGACTTGGCGCTCGACAGACAGTGCCAAAGGTTTTGATTTACGTACCTTTGAAATTGAAGCTAGACCTGTCAACCCGATAGCCGATCTACGTGTTGGTATGAGTGTATTAGTTGAGCTGGCTCCGTCAGCGCCTGCGCAGTAAGTTGGTTGGATGATGAGTTTATTCATTACTCAGATCAAAGCCGTTTGGCAGCGAGAAAACCAGTTGATATTGGCATCAAAATGGCAATTTTCACTGGTCACTTGGTTGCCAATTGCGTGCATGTTGTTGGTGTACGCTATTTTTTCACAGGGGATTCCACGCGACCTTGCGGTTGCGGTTGTGGATCAAGACCATAGCCGGTTATCACGCAGTTTAGTGCGTTATATTGATGCTAACCCTTCACTTGCGGTTACTGCTCAAGTAACCAATCTTGCTGAAGGTAAAGCATTAATGCAGCGTGGTGAAGTATATGCGCTCGTGCATATTCCGCGTGAGTTCGAAAAGCAGACTTATCTCGCGATGACGCCTGCGGTTACTACCTTCTATAATGCGCAGTATGTGTTAATTGGCAAGTTAGTGTCGTCGAATATGGCGAAAACATTTGCTACTTTCACCGCGCAAATTGATGCCGTTAAAACCTTGGCGAGTGGCGGTAATCTCGCTCTCATTAAAGGAACTGTTGCGCCGATTTCAACCCAGGTTAACCCGCTCTATAATACATCAACAAACTATGTGCCTTTCTTGGTCACCGCGGCGATCCCTGCATTATGGCAAATATTTATTTTGGTGTCGGTGCTACTGGCGTTTGGGTTGGAATATAAAAACAAGACTGAGCATCACTGGTTCCAACGTGCGGAGGGTAGCGTTATCACTGCTGTGATTGGCAAGTTATTACCCTATACCTTATTTTCGGTTGTCCATGGTTTGTTATTCTTGAGTTTTTTTTACGGTTATTTAAGTTTACCTATGCATGGCAACTGGGGGTATTTATTGCTCATTCTGGTCGCAGGGGTGTTAGCGGGACAAGCAATAGCATTATTTATCTTCACGTTAACGATGAATTTGACCCAAGCAATTAGTATGGGTGCTGCCTATTCTGCGCCTGCGTTTGCATTTATGGGGGTGACATTCCCTGCCGAAAGTATGCCGCAATTAGCGCAAATATGGCGGTCATTATTACCGATTACCCATTATATGCAGTTGCAAATTGGCCAGGTTAATTACGGGCAAGACTTTATGACGTTGTTACCGCAACTCATGTCGTTAGGCTTGTTCGTATTGACGCTAGTAGTGGCAATATTTCGCATTAAACGCCATCGTGCTCTCGCCGTGTTGAATAATAAAAACAAGCCAGCAATGAGGCATGAAGATGAATAAATTCTTGGCGTTAGTGGTTCTTGAAATTAAAAGTATTTTTGCCGACCGCAGCATTTTATTGACCATATTTGGTGGCATTATTATGTACTCGATCTTGTATCCATTACCGTATTCGCAGCAGGTATCAAGAAATGCTGAAATAGTGGTGATTGATCATGATCGCAGTTCAATGAGTCGTGAATTGATACGCATGGTGAATGCCAGTCCTGATACGCGTATTACGGGTCACGTTGATTCAGTCAGGGATGCTGAAGCGTTAATTGAGCAGGGGGAAATTAAAGGATTCTTGATCATTCCCAAGCATTTTCGTCGTGATCTGTTGATGAAAAAGGCGGTCACTTTATCGCTGGGTGGTGATGCTACTTACTTTATGACGTATTCGACCATTGCATCGGGTATTCTTAAAGCTGGCGGGACGTTATCAGCGCAGATTAAAGTGGCGAGGTTAACGGTTGATAAAGAGAATATGCTGTTAGCCAAACAACAATGGCAACCGGCCTCGTTAAACCTACAACCTGTCTTTAATCAGGTGAATGGTTATCTGGATTATGTGGTGCCAGCGGTGTTTATTTTAATCTTGCAGCAAACGTTATTAATTGGCAGTGGTATCTTATCTGGCAGTCAAAACGAACGTGCAAGGGCGAAAGAGCAAGGCTATTGGTTAACTGCATCACCGACATTGTTGTTACTGGCGCGTTGTTGTGTGTTCCTCAGCTTATATCTGGTGTTTAGCTTGTATTACTTTGGTTTTGCATTGGATATGTATGGCGTTAATCGCTTGGCTGCGGCATGGGATATTCTTAAACTACTGGTCCCCTTCTTGTTGGCTGTAGTGTGTCTTGGAGTAGCGTTAGGGCAATTATACAACCAAGCTGAAACGGCGACGCAGGTTATTTTATTTAGCTCAATGCCGGTGTTGTTCAGTAGTGGTTTTATTTGGCCTGTTAGCGAGATCCCTAGTTGGCTGGTGGCGGTATCACAATTATTCCCGAGTACTGCTGCTATTCAGGGCTTGCTGCAATTAAACCAAATGGGCGCTGATTTTGAGATGGTCAGGCATTTTCAAACCCAGTTACTAATCCAATGTTTTGGTTATGCGCTATTAGCTATTATGTTACTGCGTTACAAACAGCGTAAATATCGAGTAAAGGCTGTTTAATACCCTTCATTAAATAATAAGGCGATTAACTCGCGTTGTTGTCATTTAGCTTCCATACTTTGCTTGTAGAAAAGTATTTTATGGAGGCTAATATGAGTATGGCAACCAAAGTTGGTCAGTTCTTGGCTAGTCACAATATCGATTTTAGTTTAGTGAAGCATCGTCACACGGCAAGTTCATTTAATTCCGCACTATCTGCACACGTATCCAGTTCCCAAGTCGCGAAAGCGGTCATTTTACGCGACATTGGTGGCGATCATCTTATGGCGGTCGTGCCTGCAAACAAGCATGTATTAATTGGTGAAATTAATCGACAAACAGGCAAGCAGTATTATTTATTGGCGGAACACGAATTAGCGACGCTGTTTCAAGATTGTGAACCTGGGGCGATCCCCTCACTCGGGCAGATTTATGGGATGGATATGCTGGTGGATGATCTGTTATTCGAGCAGGAACAGCTCTTTATTGAATCGGGTGATCACATGAATCTAATCAATTTAGATAAACGCCAATTTGGTAAAGCGATGGGTAGTTTACCGCACAGTCATATTAGCGGGTATAGCTTTAAAGAAGGGCCATTATTTGAACGTCGTGACCTTTGAATGCTGTCGAAGGTAGCAAAGGTGGATAGTCATAAAGATGAACAGGAACAAAAATGGGAACCATATTAGGTTCCCATTTTGGGTATATAGCTAAAAATTAGCTTGCTGGTGGTGTTGGATTACCTTGTACATGCAAGTCTAATTGTGGATAAGGGATCGCAATACCAGCCGCGTCAAGCGCAAGTTTAAGCTCTTCTTGCATGCTGAAATAAGCACCCCAGTAATCGCTCGTTTTCACCCAAGGGCGTACTGCGAAGTTTACTGATGAGTCCGCTAATTCTAAAATACCAACGGTGTATTCAGGATCTTGTAAGGTAAATGCGTTGTTTGTGATAACGTCAATTAAGATTGCTTTCGTTTGCTTAATGTCTGCGTCATACGATACGCCAACCACAAGGTCTAAACGACGTTTACCTAATGCTGAATAGTTAGTAATTGTACCGTCCATGATTGCTGCATTTGGTGCGACCACCACTTTGTTATCTGGTGTGATTAAACGTGTTGAGAAAATCGTAATTTCATCGACAGTACCCGCTACACCAGCTGCTTCGATGTAATCACCGATGCGGCAAGGACGGAAAATAACCATCAACACACCTGCTGCAAAGTTTGATAGTGAACCTTGTAGAGCTAAACCAATGGCTAAACCAGCGGCACCGACAATGGCGACCAGAGAGGCTGTTTGTACGCCAAATTGGCTGAGGGTAGCGATGATGGTAAATACAAATATTACACCCCATGCCATGTTACTTATAAAAGAGGCTACTGTTTTATCTATATTACGTTTTAGCAGTAATTTTGAGGTTATTTTTTTCATTACGCCAGCAAGGTATTTACCGACGATAAAAATGACTAACGCTAACAATATTTTTGTGCCGTAAATAGCAGCAATCTCAGGGGCTTGCTCGAGTAGTTGTTCAAGATATTCCATGGATAAAGTTCCTATCATTTAGAGTGTTAAATATGCATATACTGCATAGGCTATTCAATGACTATATTAGTCGACCTGTATTGATATGTTACATTATTTCTAATCATTGACAAAGTACAACCTATTCCACTCTTTAAATCGATATTGCTGATGCCTATATTTATGGCTAATCATTATCATGGTTTATTATTAATGTTTATTTTTGGCGAATGGCTTGTGCTTCAATCGTTACTGCATCATGGCGCCAATACTCCAGATCACAATCGAGTAACTGGTCATATTGATCATAGTTCACTCGTTCTATATACATGGCTGCGCAACCTGACGTCGCACGTAAAGGGGTGGCGGTATCTGCGACTAATGATGATGAACGGATTCGATAATGGGTGCGCTGATAAAGCGTATCGTAGTGTTGTTGATAAATATCGGTTAACGACGCTGATAGGTCGTGACTGAGTAAATTCGGTAATCGTTCAGGTAATACATAGTTCGTGACAAGAACAACCGGACGTTCATCTAAATAACGCACCCGATGAATACGGATCACTTCAGTCTGTGGAGCTATTTGTAATAACAGCGCGATCTGTTTATCGGCTGGTACCATGGTGGCACTGAGCAATTCTGTTTTTGGAATACGCTGTTGGCTAAGGGCTAGGTTGTGAAAATTGGTGGTTTTGGTCGGATCATAACGTAAAGGTGCTGGGGAAATAAACCAGCCGCGACGGTCTTCACGGTATACTCGACATTCAGATTCCAATAAAGACAACGCTTCGCGTAGCGTCACGCGGGTAGTATTGAATGCCTCTGCAAGTTTGCGTTCTGACGTTAACTTTTGTCCTGAGGTTAATAATCCCGATTCGATTTGCTGTAAGATTTCTTCTTTAATTTTTAGGTATTGCACAAAAGCCTCTGATGCTAGTTCATTTATTTTATGTCGAACACGTTGTGACTAAACTGCCTCGCTATTGTTTGTTGCCAGGCAGCAATACATGGTCTGTTATTAATGTTGTTGACGCCAAGCTTGAGTTCGTTTATTGATAAATGATGCCGCAATTAAATGAATCACTTTCGCTGTCGCCGCGGTGATTAAGATCATCACTGACATCGCTGCGGCAGAACCTGTTTGTCCGGCATCATCCATGTTTAATACTGACACTGATGCTGGAATGGTATCGGTCGCATACAAGAATACAACGGCTGATGTTGTGGTCAACGCATTGATAAACAAATAAGCGGCAATATCCATAATCGCAGGCGCACAAATTGGCAGTGTAATGACAAAGAATGATTTGTACTGTGGCATTTTTATCGATGCTGAAATTGCTTCAATCTCTGCCGGTAATTGTTTTAACGCTGTTAATGCCGTCATGTGACCAACCGTGTAGTAATGCACGACGGTATTAACGACCAATAAAATCATGGTTGCATACAGGCCGTTAAGTGGATTATTTATATCATTAAAAAAGAAGATATAACCCAAGCCTAATACGATACCAGGTACCGCCATTGGAATAATGGTGATCATTTGTAATAGTTGACGTATTGGTCCAAAACCGCGGCCTTTTTCGATAACGTATGCACCAATAAAGATAACAACAGTACCGATAACCGCGACCCAACTTGCCAGCGTCAGCGAATTAAAGTAAGGCGACCAACCATAAGTACTCACTTCGCTAAAATTATAATTGTTAAAGCTTAAGGTTAAATTCCATGGCCAAAATGTGACGAATGATGCGTATATTGCCATACCGATAATAGTGATAATCGCTACCGCTATCGTACTACAAAATAAGAAGCAGATACCATCACGTAATTTATCTGGTTTTGGTGTGTAAGCGACAGAGCGTGAATCAAATAGGTTTTGTTGTTTACGCTGCACGCGACGATCAATAGCAAAAGCCAGCACTGCAGGTAAAAGTAGCAACACACTGGTGACCGCTCCCATGGCAAAGTTTTGCTGACCAACCACTTGTTTGAAGATATCGGTGGCCAGCACGTTATAGCTGCCACCAATCACTTTGGGTACACCAAAATCACACACAACTAAGGTAAACACTAAAATTAGAGTGCTAATCACGCCGTATTTTGCTGCGGGTAGCGTCACCATGAAAAATGTTTTTACCGGATGATTTTTTAATACGGTTGCCGCTTCGTATAAACGCGCATCGGAAGTACGTAATGCAGTGGTTAAGATCATTAACGCATGCGGAAAGGTCCAAAATGTGAGGCCGATGGTAATACCGACAACCCCGTAGATGGATGCACCACCGAGTAATTCTTTGGCAATGCCTTGATTACCGAATAGGTAAATTAAACTCAGTGCTGGCAGTAATGATGGCGCTAAGATCGGCGCCGAACCAATAATTTGAAATAAGGTTTTAAAGGGCATGCAGCTACGTGTTAATGCATAAGCATAACTGAATGCTAATATGCCAACGATAGCGGTGGTGATTAGTCCGACCGTGACGGTATTGGCAATCGAGTTGAGCATCGCACTGGATGCAAAATAGGCGGTGAAATTGGTTAAACCAATAAAATTACCATCCATGTCTTGGACACTTTTGGCAAACATGGTGAACATAGGCGCTAAAATAAAAAAGCCCATTAGCACGGTTAAGATAATTAAAATACTGGCCAAAATGGCGCTATCTCGGCTAAATGTTTGTGTGAGCCTTTGTATGTAATTTGGCGCGATCAGCTTTTTATTGATGCTCGACTCCATGTTATGCCTCTACCGCTTGTGTGTTTACTGTGGTTGATGAGTTACTGCGTTTACGCGGGAATGTATGGGTGTAATTGCCGCTATAACGAATACGGCGAAATTCGCCAGTGGTTAAACCTAGCGCTCTTACTTCTCTAATGGGTACGTCAACTTTAATCAGCGGCGCATTCATATTACCCGTTAGCTGACAGTCTGCTCGCACATACGTCCCTTGGAATTCCATTGCCTTGATTTGCACTGGTAAATCTTGGCTATCATCACTAAATTGAATATCTTCAGGACGCACAGCTAAGTCAAACATGTCACCACGGCTTAACGTCCCTTTTGGTTTTGGTAGTAAGGTTTCTGCAATACGTATTTGTTGATCGCTGATCATTGAGCTGGCAATGAAGTTCATGTTGCCGACAAACTCAGCGACAAAACGTGATGCGGGTTTATCGTAAATTTCTTGTGGGGTACCGACTTGCTCAATCACGCCATGGTTCATAACTACGATACGGTCGGCCATGGCTAAAGCTTCTTCTTGGTCATGGGTTACCATGATCGTGGTAATACCGAGTTTACGTTGCAGGGTGCGGATCTCGTCACGTAAATGAGCACGTACTTGCGCATCCAACGCCGAAAGTGGTTCATCTAACAGTAATAATCCCGGTGATAACGCTAATGCGCGAGCCAGTGCGACTCGTTGCTGTTGGCCGCCTGATAGTTGGTTCGGGTATTTAGGCGCTGAATCAGCTAGGCCAATAATGCCCAGCCAGTGATTAACAATATCCACCGCTTCGGCCACGGATTTGCCTTGGTTGTGTAAACCAACACTGATATTTTCGGCAACCGTTAAGTTGGGAAATAAAGCATAAGATTGAAATACAATGCCGAAATCACGTTTTTCTGGTGGTAAGAAAGTAGTGTCTTTACCATCTTGTAAAATACAACCTGATGTTGCTAAATCGAGTCCTGCGATTGCACGAAGTAAGGTTGTTTTACCACAGCCTGATGGGCCTAAAAAGCAGATGAACTCGCCTTGATTGATCTGCAAAGAAATATCGTTTAATGCGGTGAAATTACCGAACTTTTTAACAAGATTATTGATGTTGAGATACGTGTTCATCTGACTACTCATAAGTTATTTGGACTATACCAGTATGGTAGGCAGGGTTAGTGACAGTTTGATGACAACAACGTCTTTTTACGCGGGATTTACATTTATTTATAGTAAATTTCAAAGGGTGTTTAGGGGGCGGTTGTAGGTCGTAAGTGATTGGCTGTGAAAGAAAAAGCCAGGCGTTGTCAATAACGCCTAGCTCGTTAATCTTACTGCTTAACTGGTACCGTTAATCATTATCTCGCTTCAGATTTTGAATCGAATTTTTCTGACCATGTATGCAGTACATCTTTACGATCATTGGCCATTTTACTAAAGTCCATGTCGACCATCGCGTCTTGTACATTTGGATAGTTCTTCACGGCTTTACTGACGTCCTTATGACCAACTAATGCATAAGACTCATTATATAATTCGTTAGCTTGTTTTGAGATTGACCAATCAATAACACGTTTAGCTGCTGTTGATGGTTTAACGAGACCAACTGCTTCAGATTCCCAACCAATCCCACCGGCAGGCAAGATCACATCAAGTGGTGCGCCTTGGGTTTTTAGCTTCGCGCCACGCAATGCCATCGATATCCCGATCGCGACTTCACCCATGCCTGCTTGTACACAAGGCTTCGAGCCTGAATGGGTGTAATGCGCAATATTGTCATTCAGTTTGGTCATGTAGCTCCAACCTTTATCTTCACCCATGGTTTGTAACCATGCAGATACTTGCATATAACCTGTGCCCGATGATGCAGGGTTTGGCATTGCAATATGACCTTTATAGACAGGCTTAAGCAGGTCATCCCATGATGTTGGTTTAGGTAGGTTGTACTGTTTTGCTACGTATTCGTTAAAGCAGATGGCATTAAACCAAGCATCATTACCATACCAAGCTTTGTTTTCTTCTGGGTCAATCATGCTAGTACGCAGGTTTTCGACG
>SPKZ01003772.1_pt1 | contig 11565 bp, 12 predicted proteins | sample 2456571 | NCBI WGS metagenome assembly SPKZ01 (sample SAMN11192286, study PRJNA482655) | marine metagenome | biome: ENVO:00000447; feature: ENVO:00000244|ENVO:00000211|ENVO:00000569|ENVO:00002023; material: ENVO:00002151; isolation source: ocean water from marine abyssalpelagic zone ...
TGTTCTAATTCTAGCTGAAATGCAGCCATTGCTTCAGCAACCTGTGTTAATAATGCGCCGTGGCTAGTGAGTTGGTCATTGTAGGCATCACCTGTCACATCCGCAAATGCACGCATTTTAGTTAAGTGGCTTTCTACTGGATGCGCAAACTGTGCTGTAAACCAATCGGCAATATTACGATTAACAAGATCGTTAATATCATTGCCTTTCGCCCCAAATGTTGCACGAGATAAAAAACGTGCTGCCTGTTCGTGAGATAGTTTAGAGGTGCTTAGTGACATAAATAATTACCTGAAGAACAATGAGACATACTAAAACAAGTATAGGAAAGTCGTGGATACTACTGATATAACTTTTTATAATTACAACTTGATGCTACCACTATTTTGTTGTTACTTCATAGCCACATGTGTGCTGATACCCATAAAGATGTAAATTCGATGTGACCTATGTTGTATTATGGTTAACAATACTTTACATCGATATAAAGCGTATGTATTGTCCATACCGCTGACTTTTAAGGTTAAAGCAGTTTAGTCATCCAAGCCAAGGTTAAACTCTGGTTAAATACACTGCATTCGATATATCAAGGATTAATACGTGTTAAATACTAAAAGTAGTAAATCTCATTCTTATTCTAAACCTCAATCCCATTCAAATCCTACTAGTTGGTGTGCACATGATACGAAGTGGACACTTAGTTTATTTGGTACAGCCGTAGGTGCAGGTATATTATTTTTACCGATCAATATCGGTGCGGGTGGATTTTGGCCACTTATCATTATGGCTTTGCTCGCAGGGCCTATGACGTTCTTGGCGCATCGAGGCTTATCTCGATTTGTACTGTCATCGAAGAATCCCGAAGCGGATTTTACCGATGTCGTTGAAGAGCACTTTGGTCCTAATGCGGGTCGCATTATCTCTGTTCTTTATTTTTTATCGATTTATCCGATCCTACTTATTTATGGTGTCGGGTTAACCAATACAGTCGATAGCTTTATCGTTAATCAGCTTGGTTTAGCATCTCCTTCTCGTGTGTTGTTATCCGGTATATTGGTTGCTGGCATGGTGGGCGTGATGATGGGTGGAGAGAAGTTAGTACTCAAAGCGTTTGAGATCATCGTTTATCCATTGGTGCTTATTCTTGCTGGACTGTCAATCTACATGATCCAAGATTGGCAAGTGCCTGATATATCAATGGCGACGGATATAGGGGAGTTCTCGCGTACATTATGGTTAGCCGTGCCCGTCACTGTATTTGCGTTTAGTCATGCAGCCGCTATTTCTAGTTTTACTACGGCTCAAAAGCGCCATTATGGTAAACAAGCAGGGGAAAAATCAGAACAGATCCTGAAACGTACGTCTATTATGCTTATTTCGTTCGTTGTATTTTTTGTTTTTTCTTGTGTGTTCAGCCTAACGCCTGCGCAGTTGCTGGAAGCTAAAGTACAAAATATATCTGTTTTATCGTATCTTGCAAATGTGAAAGACAATGCCTTAATTGCTTCTCTAGGTCCGCTAATTGCTTTTATTGCGATTACATCTTCATTCTTTGGTCATTTCTTAGGGGCGCGTGAAGGTTTAAATGGCCTGATACGTAAACAAGTAAACATGACACCTGCAGCGACGAATAAGCTGACTATTTTTCTACTGTTCACTAGTATCTGGGCTGTTTCGGTGATGAACCCAAGCATTTTGAATATGATGGAAATGTTTTCGGGACCGGTTATTGCGATGATCTTGTTTGTGATGCCAATGTACGCGGTATCTAAAGTTGAGGCATTAGCTCAGTACCGTGGCGCGTTAAGTAATATCTTCGTTACCATCATGGGATTGATTGCAATTTCAGCGCTAATATTTAGCGTATTCTCATAATCGTTTCGGCTATAAGATAAGGGATTTTAGTTTATTGAGGAGGGACTCAATTGTATGTGTTTAAATGGCACATACAATTGAGTTCTGGTTTTGTATTATTACCTAAATAGATTCAATGCCGCTTCGTCTTTGAAATACGGTAAATTGGGAAATAGTGATTCGATTGAGTCTGCGGGATAGCCAAACCACTTGGCTAATTCCGCATTCACTTGGTCCGCGGCTATTTCTGGTATCAAACGCCCTTTGTTATGATCATATTCACTGTTTGGAGACAGATCTGGCCATCGACCAATAGCTAATTCATCTTGATTAACCCCTTTTACAGCGCCCCCCATAATGAGTTGATGCCCAGCCCAGCCATGATCGGTACCTGAACCATTCGCCATAATACGCCGACCGAAATCAGACATGGTAAAAGTAGTTACTTGATCGGCAATACCTTCTTTATCTAACTCTTGCTGAAATGCTGCCATCGCTTCAGCAACCTGGGTTAATAATGCACTGTGATTAGTGAGCTGGTCATTGTGTGTATCAAATCCACCAATACCGACCATGAATATTTGATGGTCTTGCGCAAGCTGGTCACGGCTACGTAATAAACGACCAACCATACGAAGTTGTTCACCTAGTTTGGAATTAGGGTAAGCGTATTTATCTTCATCGACAGTGGATAATATCTCTTTCAGGTTTTCATTTTCCAAATAACGACTACGCATGTGTGGACCATAATTGTCTGGATATAAATTAGCGTAAGTTTGGTCCCAAAGATTTGTCATGGACTCAAACGTTTGCGCTTTAATACCTTTGTAATTACCTGGTCCCGATGGTGACATTTGCATTTGCTCATGATTATCACTGCGTAGCCATTTTTTATCCCCATTAATTGATATTAAGGGTGAGTAAAGACCGGTAATATTCATGTCGTCAATCATTCTGCCGGCCCAGCCTTGGCGGTTTAGCATATTAACCGCACCTGACTGCCACATCGTTTGCTGTAAATTGTGCGCCATCAGAAACTCTGGATAGATAGCGTTACTTTTGTCTTGTCCAATTAATGGCTGAACAAGTTGTCCCGAATTGACGATAACATTCGCATTGCCACGTGAAAATATAGGTTTCAGTGCCGCCATTGCAGGGTGTAAGCCTATTGCAACTGATTCACCAAAGGGGCCGTTTGCCGTTTTTAAACCGGTATTGATCAATTGTTTTTTGTCGATAGCGATATCTGGACGTGCAGCCTGATATTGGGCATAAGCCTTAGTCGAGCGTGGAATAACCATATTGTAAGCATCATTACCACCGAAGAGGAATATACCCACGAGAGCTTTAGGGCCCGTACGGTTATTTACAGCGCTATCATTTACCGAACTATTGTCTGTTTCTTTAGCGCAAGCACTAAGAGGAGACGCAGCCGTTAATGCCAAACCACCTTTAATAAAATTACGTCTACTTACTTTCATATTTATTTACTCTTGACAGCGAAATTCAGGCGAACACTGCGCAACAAATAGAGTATCGTGCAGGCGATTGGTGATTTTTGATGAGCTGTGACTGAGAAATATTCGCTTAATTTCAGAGGCTGTGGCTGCTGACATTAGGCCTGAGAAGATGCGTTGGTTGATCACATCAAGATAGGCATCAACATCATCAATCTTGTCTATAAATTCACTTGCATCCCATGTCCAATGCTTTAACTGTGTATTGCGGTAAGCTAAAATACTACGGAACATGGCGTTATTGATACGACGCATGATATCCGTATTTAAAATCGAAAATTCTGGAGCGACAAGCTCTGTCTCTGTGATCTCACCGTTGGGTGCATAGTCGGGGTCATAAAAATTAAAGACGCTTGGAGAGCATAATGGTGCCTGACCAAAATTGTGGCGAGTACCAATCCAATCAAACCAGCGGTCAGGGTGATTGGACTGGATATTTAGCGCTCGCGCAAGGTTAGCCATCGCGATCAAAGGTTCTTTAATTTTACCGAAGTTACGTTTACTACTACCTAACTGCTGGTTATCTTGCATCGCGACACCCACTAATACATCCTTGTCGAGGAAAATCGCTTTAATAATGGCTTGCATATCACCACGTACGCCTGAACCATTATTTTTAAAGGCATTTGCGACACGCTTAATATATTCTCGACGTGGGTTACTGATAGTGAGACGTTTAATCAGTAATGTCGCGAGATACATCGGGGTGTTGGAATGTTGGAATAATACTTCAACAGCTTGCTCGACATCTTGTAATGCTGTTTGCCCTGCAGGGAAGGTATGCCCCAGAATATTTTTTTCATTGGCATCATGCCGCTTTTCTTTGACATACATAGGTTGGTGGAAATCATGGGTTCGCCAGCCTGTTAAGGCGCGGGCAAGTTCTTCAATGTCAGTCTGGGTATAATTGGGAATACGGTTACCATTTTCATCAAGGGCGACCATTCCTTCATCGGTAAGTTGCCATAAACCAAGACTAAACAGCTGCATTATTTCACGAGCAAAGTTCTCGTCAGGAAATGTATTTTTTGCTGGATTGGGTTTTTCACTGCCTGACAGGGTCAAAAATTTGCCCATCGCAGGGCTTAAAGTCATCGCTTTAAGCAAGTCTTTAATGTTACCAAAGGCATGAGTTAGCAATAAATCATAGTACTCAGCGAGTCCTTCAGCATTAGGGCCGCCATTATTTGATACAACAAAAACTTGGCTTAATGCAAAAGCCAGGCGTTGTCGTAAGGTATCTTGGCTATTTATGGTGAAATACCACCAAGCACTCATTCGCGCATTATTATTGTATTTATCACCTGTTGCGTCTGCAAACTCACGCATTTTTGCGAGGTGACTGTCGACAGGGAAAGCAAATTGGGCTGTAAACCAATCGTCAATGTTAGTATTAACAAGATCGTTAATATCATTGCCTTTGGCGCCAAATGTTGCGCGAGATAAAAAGCGTGCAGCTTGCTCGCGAGATAGGGGGGTTATACTTAATGGCATAAATTGCTTACTTAAAGCTCCGTGGTACATAAAAGTAAAGTGGAGTTTAAGTAAGGTATGATATATATCAATAAAGTACTTTAATATTCGTGAGCTTGTCAGGCATTAATTTTGCATTGATACCGATTATTACGTAATCAGTATCAATATTGACAGAAATGCATAGTAAGTTCGCTGATAACAGTAACTTATTTTAATCGAGGAAGTTTGTTTTTTAGCGCGGTAATATGCATGGTTTTATTGGTGAGATAATCATTTAGACCATTGTTACGTAATAGACACGCAGGGCAGTCGCCACAACCTTTACCCACAACACCGTTATAACAAGTCAGTGATTGGTGAGTAACGAAATCAAGTTCATCATGCAAGTCTGCAAGTGCCCATGTTTCTGCTTTGTTTAACCACATTAATGGTGTTTCAAATTTGAAGTCTTTCGCCATACCTAGGTTACAGGCGTGATTAATTGATTTGATAAATTCATCACGGCAATCAGGATAACCAGAGAAATCTGTTTCACATACACCGGTGATAACTGTGTTCGCGCCAACTTGGTAAGCGTAAATACTCGCCAGTGTCATGAATAAAATATTACGACCCGGTACGAACGAATTCGGTAAACCATTGTCCATTAACTCGTGAGAAACAGCGATATCGTCACTAGTCAGAGAGCTAATTGCTAATTCACTAAGCAGATCAACATTGATGATTTTATGATTTTTCACACCGAAATAAGCCGCTGTTTTTTTCGCAACTTCGATTTCTTGGCTATGGCGTTGACCATAATCAAAGGTAATACAATCGACGCTATCATAACGTTGTAAGGCATCAACTAAACAGGTAGTACTATCCTGACCACCACTGAATACTAATACCGCTTTGTTTGCTGTCTGCTGTGACATTTTTTGTCCTTTATCTATTTTAATGAGGCGATAATAGCACAGGTATATTCAAACAAGGTTAAATCGGTTGTTAAAATCGCTTAAACAATTACCTGCCAGTGGTTAAAAAACAACGGTGTAATAGCACCTATGCAGGAGGATTTTGTTTCGGTAGAATGTGATAACTGCTGTATAAAAATATAGTAATATTTATATACAGCATTCAATTTTATGTATAAGTCGGCTTTGCTGACTTTTTGTTTTTATTGGTAAGTACAAGCATGTCAGACAATATTGAAAACGCACGAGTAGAACCACGAGATCCTCGTTTACAAATCGTTTCAGAAGCCGAGAAAGGGAGTCCTTTCTCTCAGTTGGCTGCTGCGGATATGTTTTATGCGCGAGGTACTTATGAAGATGCTTTTTATTGGTATAGCATCGCAGTGCGTTCGTTTACCACTAATCCTAATGCTTTTTCTGCCGAAGTGATTAAATACGAAGTGTCGGCCGCAGAGTATAACCTTGCTACTATGTTCTTTAATGGTTTAGGTACTGATTCAGATAAACTGCAAGCCTTTAAACTCTATGCTGAAGCTGCACGTAAACGCCATGTAGAAGCACAAATACAGCTTGGTATGATGTATGTGTATGCCGAAGGTATTCAGCAGCATTATGGCTTAGGTTATGCGTGGCTTTATGCTGCAGAGTTAAATGGTGAAAATAATAAAGACGTGAAAAAAGTGCTTAAAATGATCGAAGGTAAAATGGATCGTAAATCACTTGATAACGCACGTAAATTGTCGGAACAATGGATTGATGAAGCGGTTTTAGAAAAATTAGCGCAGCGTAAGAAAACCCGTTTTTCTTTTATTAGTAATTGGTTCAAAAAATCAGCATAAGACATCAGTATAAGTAATGAAACGTTAACACTACCTGTGAAATCATCTTCACTCTTCTAAACTTAACTTATCAGCATACTATTGATAGGTGATGAAGATGGACTTAAGTAATTTTGAACAAATGGATACCGCGATCTTACTGGGTATTGTTAACGAAAAACTACGACTCGAATGTACCGACCTACACGATCTTTCTGCATCTTATGAAATGCCCAGCGAAGCCCTCGCGAATAAATTAGATACACTTGGCTATCATTACGACACAAAAACGAATCAGTTTAAGAACTTTTAGCCAAGAGACGATGGTTAGTATTTTACTATTTGTAAGCAGCTCCTTATACTGGCTTGATAATAATTAGTTTGTTATCAAGTTACAGAGCCAATTAGGAGGGCGCATGTTTAAACAAATCTTACCTTTAGTCGTATTATCAAGCTTAGTCGTTGGGTGCACCGCATCGCCAACAGGGCGTAATCAAGTACTATTGTACTCGACAGGTGATATGACGCAGCTTGGTGCGCAATCATTTGATCAAATCAAACAGCAAGAAAAAATAAATACCGACCCTAAGCTGAACAATTACGTGCAATGTATTGCTGATACTTTGACGCATTATGTCGATCAACCAACTAATTGGGATGTGGTTATTTTTGATAGCCCACAAGTGAATGCCTTTGCCTTACCGGGTGGTCATATTGGTGTGTATACCGGCTTATTAAAAGTTGCAAAAACACCGTCACAATTAGCGGCGGTAATGGGGCATGAAATCGTACACGTCACTGCTAATCACAGTAATGAGCGTCTATCACAATCAAAAATTACCAATATTGGGTTGCAAGTGACAGATTATGCATTGCAAAATCAAGACTATAAAGACACAGCAATGCAAGCGCTAGGCTTAGGATTGCAATACGGTGTGGTACTGCCTTATGGTCGAACTCAAGAATCGGAAGCCGATATTGTTGGGTTAGAGCTGATGGCGAAAGCGGGATTTGATCCAGAAGAAAGCGTGGCATTGTGGAAAAACATGGCTGCTGCATCAGACGGAAAGCAACCGCCAGAGTTATTGTCAACGCATCCATCACACGATACCCGTATCAAAGATTTACGTAAAGCAATCGCAAAGCTTCCAGCTGAATATCGCCAACCAAAAGAGTTGAGTTGCGCATATTAGTCATTGATAAAAGCAAAAGATAGAAAATAAAGACCACATAGAAAAGGGCGATGGGTACTCTCAACTTGAAGTAACCATCGCCCTTTCTGTATGTGAATTACAGCTGTTGCTATGCGTTAATACCGTTCGCTATTACCACGTTTGATAACGTGCTGCCGCATGTTGCTGACGTTGCATTATTTGCTGCTTACGTTGTTCAGCAGTAACCATCAGCACTTTTGTATGCTTGTGCTTTACCGTTACGGCCCCAAGATACGCTGGTTTGTTTACCCAGTCTGGCGATGCAGCCCAATAATTCATGGTGTGTAGACCATTATAGTCAGACTCAAGCTCTGGCAATTTGATGATAAGCGCTTCATCTTCTTTCAGATCATAATGACCGACGCTGTTATATTGACCTAGAATACCGATCTCACCCGTTGGACGGAATGAAATTAGCGTATTGTCTGGTAACCATGAGATCTTATCGGCAAAATCTGGCCAGAATGTACCTTGGCGTTTAGCCATCGAGGTTGCGTTTTTAATACGCTCAGTTAGTCCTGCCGCGCTATACGGTTTGCTCGCCACTCCCTCGCTACCAACGCGTTTGATGGTAATATTACCAGCAGCCTCGGTTGCCCAGTTTGAATGGGTATAACGGGCAATCACAATCAGATCTTGTTTCTGTTGTGCCTCGATTACCTGTCACGATATACACATTTTTACCGTCCTTATTGCTGACATTTACTGCGCGGTAATAAGTATCAGGGTTATCAATACCGACACGTTTACCGGGGTCAAGTAAGTTACGGAAATGCGGATAGCTGCCGTCGCCACCTGCGATTGCACCACTCATTGCTGCATTGGTTATTGCTGCTAATAATTCATACGCTTCAACGCGGTAACGCTAGATCGTTGTAAATCAATATCAGTACGGTCAGCGCTAAAAGAATACAGACCACCACCCGCAATCAAGGCACCTTGCTCTGGTGTATAAGCTGGACCACCTAATAGACTAAACATACTATCGCTATTCTTTTCACGTAATGGTTTGATGGCATAATCCAGATCGTCGGCGTACTGCTCTAAGACGGCTTTATCTTCAGGTTCTTCAGCGTGTTCGGCTAGATTACTGACATAGGTTTGGGCGTCGTTATAGTTAGCGATAATTTGTTGTACATCATCTTCAGATTGATAACGTGGTAACTCTGCATACAAAGTAGGTAATTGGGTACGCTTTGCGGTAAGGAGAGTATCAGGCGATTGGGTGGTTAACCGTGTTTTGATTTCGCTTGCAGCTTGGCTGATCTCTTCACTAGAAGGGATAGGATTAGTCGCACAACCTACAACGGAAGTGATAGACAGTAATAATATCGTTGGATTATGCAATTTCATAATAACACCACTAAAAATTTTAGAGTGACGATAGTAATGCTTAGATATGGCTGTACATATGTTGTTTATGAAAAAAAATGGCTAAACGAAATATTTTTAAAGATTTTTATTGTTTTGACGGCTGGTTTTATTCATTTTTCGTTTTGTCAGTTTATGCTTTATTACATTTGCAACGGTTAGTGGACGATTCGTGCTCTTATCGATTAATTGCTGGATATCCTTAGGCGTAATGTCAGAGTAGCCATCATGTGCCATTAATATCTTACTGATGTTTAATTGCAGCAGTTTGTTGAGTGACTGCTTGTAGGCATTGGGCTGATAGATAGGGAAGGGTGAGGTAAACTTGTTTTTTAGTTTTAAGATCATATCCCCTACATACATTTGTTGTGTTGGCTGATGTAAAAACGACAGATCCCGATCGGTATGCCCAGGGGTAAAATGTACCATCCAGTCGCTAAAACCAGGTACACAGGTTTCATGTTGTAAAATAATATCGGGCTTAAGGTCGGGGTGGTAATAAATGTTACGGATATTTTTACCTTTACGATGGGCGACATATAAAGACAACATAAGATCAATCGTATGCGCGATTCGACCATTAACACCTTGATACCACTGACGTTCAAAACCAACTGACGCAATTTTACAACCAAATTGTTTACGTAATAGGTGCGCACCGCCAGCGTGATCGGGGTGCATATGCGATACTAACACTAATTTTAAGTCAGTGAGCTCACGTTGCAATGTGTCGGTAATGAAGGTTTTTATCACGGGCACATCACATCGACAGCCGCCATCAAGTAATAATAGCTTGTCTGGATACTCGACTAACAGAATAGTTTGAATATAGCCTTCAATGTGGTGTATTTGCATAAACATACTTCTTCTTTTTTATTGAATACAGTGGTTTAGTTGATCAGCTATTCTCGCACAAAAACACTGTTATGTTAAATGTTTGTAACTTAAGTGATTAGGACTAAAACAACTGGAAGTAAAACTAGTATTTATCTACACTAGCGATAGCTTACATTTACCGCTAGGAAACAAACGTTTCATGAAAATACTGCACACTTCAGATTGGCATCTTGGCCAACATTTCATTACTAAAAGTCGCGCTAACGAACACAGTTGTTTTATGGCTTGGCTACTCGAACAGGTAGAACAGCATCAAGTGGATGTGGTTATTGTCGCGGGCGACATTTTTGATACCGGTACACCGCCAAGTTATGCCCGCGAGTTATACAATAGTTTTGTTGTTGCCATGAGTAAAGTGCAGTGTCAGTTAATTATTCTAGCGGGTAATCATGATTCTGTGGCGACATTAAATGAATCAAAGCAATTATTATCGCAGCTTAATACCCGCGTTATCTCGAGTGTGTCACTTGATTTAGAGCAGCAGGTGTTAGAGTTAATGGATCGCCAAGGTGAAGTGGGTGCATTACTGTGCGCGGTGCCCTTTGTACGTCCTCGTGACGTGATGCAAAGTGAAGCATGGCAATCAGGTACAGAGAAACAGCAGCGATTGGGGTCGGCTATTACCGAGCATTACGCGGGTTTGTATCAGCTTGCACTGCAAAAACGTGAACAACTTGGAAAAGCAGTCCCTATTATTGCCACTGGTCACTTGACTGCGCTGGGCGTATCGGTCACAGAGTCGGTACGCGATATTTATATTGGCACACTGGAAGCATTTCCGGCCAATCAATTTCCTGCGGCTGACTACATTGCCCTCGGTCATATTCATCGCGCGCAGAAGGTCGCCAAGTCAGAACATATCCGTTATAGCGGCTCGCCAATTCCACTCAGTTTTGATGAAGTGAAACAGCCAAAGAGCGTTAATCTTGTCAATTTTGTTGACGGTAAATTCGATGCGGTTACTGAACTCACCATTCCACAATATCAACCGATGCAGGTACTAAAAGGCAACCTTGAAAGTATTGAAGCGCAGCTCGCTGAATTTAAAACACACGATGGTGAGCTGCCAGTTTGGTTAAGCATTGAAGTGCAAGAGCAAGATTATTTAACCGATTTACAAACCCGTATCGAAATGATGACCACAGACCTGCCTGTTGAAGTATTACAAGTGCGTCGTGCCCGTAAAGACAGAGATCAGCATTTGCATAGCCAAGTCAAAGAAACCTTATCAGAATTGTCGGTGAATGATGTTTTTCAGCGTTGTTTAGCAGGTGTTGAGTTTACCACTGATGCCGAAATCGCCCGTAAATCACGTATTGAACTCGCCTTTAGCCAAATTGTGGAGCAAGTAGGACATGCAACACAGGAGGACAAATAATGAAGATCAAACGTCTTTCCTTTAAAAATATTAATTCGTTAAAAGGCGAGTGGCAGCTTAATTTTGACCAAGAACCGTTTTTAA
>SPKZ01001468.1_pt1 | contig 11563 bp, 8 predicted proteins | sample 2456571 | NCBI WGS metagenome assembly SPKZ01 (sample SAMN11192286, study PRJNA482655) | marine metagenome | biome: ENVO:00000447; feature: ENVO:00000244|ENVO:00000211|ENVO:00000569|ENVO:00002023; material: ENVO:00002151; isolation source: ocean water from marine abyssalpelagic zone ...
AAAACTCAGACTAAAAATAAAGCCAGAACCAAACCGTCAACGTTACTAGTGAAAGGCTATTATTATGCCGCTGTTCAACCAAATTCAGGCCCTAAAGCAACGGGATCTAAAACCTTTAGAGGCAGCTCTAAAGGTAGCGAAAAACTTAAAAAAGCACTACCATCAGGTTTTATTGAACAAGGAGAAGTGCGTGAAGGTACTGTGTTGTTTCAGGTGTCGCGGGCATTTGTTGGTGATAGTCTGTATAAGTTGCAATTAAAGTACTCGATGAGCCGACGCTGTCAGCTAACCCTAACGCGTAGCTAAAAAAAATGAGCGCTAGGATCTGGCGATTTAGGTAAAACCTCGATGGCGTAAGCCATGAGTAGCGGCGAATTTTTGGTGCTCATATTCACTTGTTTAAGCGCTTTTTTTTCGATCTGCCAGCTAATCGACTCGTTATTATTTTCATTAATAAATTCAAATTCTTTGTTGATTAATACTGTGCCATCTGCATTATTTAACTGCAATAATATTCTACTCAGAGTTCTAATTTTTACTATTTGATGGCCGAGCGGTTGCCCTGATTTGTTGTGAATAAAGCGAGATGAAATATTGACCGTAAAGTGAATAAGCTGAGGTTCAATTTCTAAAAATGAGATGGCTCTTTTTTCTAACAGCTTCGAATGTTCGAATAAGGATAACTCGAGTCTAATTGCATCGATGGTTACGCTTGGCGGTAGCTTAATTTCACCTTGGATAGTTATTTTTTTCGTTGCCGCTGCCATTGGTGAAACAGTGTGATTAATCTTAAATATTTTTTTGAAAAAATTGAATAATTTGGCCACTCTATTCGTTGTAACTTGAGTAACCTTAGGCGTATTGGTTTGCTTTACTGGTATTGGCGGTGTCTGAACAATTAAGTCGCTGTCACAAAAAAAAGCCGCTTCCTTAACGAAAATAGCATAAGTTGCAACTGTCGGTGCTAGCCCGCCGCCTTTGCCATCAGACATCTGCTTATTCGCACGCCAATATTTGGCATTAAGAAAGTCTAAACATAGCCATTCTCGATTTAACATCACCACTACATACGAAAACTTAGCCTTGGTGATGTTCTCCTTAATATGATTGATATCGTTATTTGTTACCTTAAATAGTTGCTTAATTTGTGGTGTAAGGGCATCTAATAATTCGCGCTTATTTAAGATAATATCGGTCCAACCATGATGATCTTCAGGATTAATTAATGGTGATAATGGATGTATTTTTACCTTGGCAAACTCGAGTGCTGAAGTTAATCGTCCTTGTTTTCTTGCTGCTAGTATTGCCAGGTAATTTAATCGTTCGTCTTCAAAGCTGGCATTTTTGTCGCCAGCAATGGCGATGCTAATCATTTTCTCAATTTTGTTTTTTTGACCAACATAATGCCATTCAGTTGTTAAGCGTAAGATCTTTAAGTTTAAATGTTCAATATGTTGAGAGTCATCAGCGACACGGGCATTGTTTAAAGCTAAATTTAATTCGGTTATTTGGTTGTCATATTGTTCATAAAGTAAGTATGCAGAGCTCTTAGTCATCATACCTTGTTGGTCGGTGGGATATAGAAACTGTCTAACTTGTTGTAATTCATCATCGTCGATTAATACGTGCCCAGCAAAGGAGGAAGTACGGAGCATGTCTTCGTACACCTGATTTAAGATGCTTGCGTTAAAATTCAGGCTAATCTCATGTTGAAATGGTGGCGATATATTAAGGATCCGATCATGAAAGTCGGCATTGGTGTCATCCATCAGTTCATCAAGATGAGTAATGTGCTCGGCCCGAGTATGATCTCCTTGCAGCATTTTTTTTATTGGCAACAGGCTATCGGCCACCGGATAGCCTAGTGTGCCATATTTAACCATTGTTAAATGCGGTTGACCGACTAAATGGCCATGTTTGGCTAAATTAGCATCAGCTAACGGGAAGTCCTGCCGCTTAGAAATAAGCTGTGCGAAAGCGGCGCGGATAGTTTTTTTGCAGCGATAAATCGTTTTATTGTCCAAAGAACAACCTTATATCCATTGATCTTTCGGAAATGATTCAAAATCTGGATTGGGTGATTTTTTCAGATAGACACTCGCCATGCCAATTAAATAAGTACCATTGGCTTCGATAGTACCTGACGTTTCATCCGAGGTGCACTGGGTTGTTATGGTGGTCTTTTCATGTGAGCCTTTTGCCCCCCAACCAAAAATTGAAACATCGGCCTTACCGCTAAGAGATGCCTGTTCATCTTTCGACATTTTAGCTAAAGATTTTGACGTTACTTTTAAATTACGAATGAAATACACGGTATTAGGTATTGCTGGCACCATCCCAGCTTTGGGTGGGATACCACCATCGGAAAGTTGAGTGATCTCCATGATGGGATCAAGGGCTTTCTCGGTCTTAAGGTCAACCGTAGTGTAGGCACGACATTCGACAAAGCTTCTATTAAACCATTGCTGACGATCGATTAATCCCTGTACTATTTCGAAACTGATGGTGAATTCATGTTCAAAAAATTTATCCTCTTTATTTTCTTTGCTACGATCGCCTCCGCCACTAGAGCGACCAAATACCCCAAACATCGGAGCCTTGACACCTGCGGAGCTCTTTGATGATTTAAAAGACGACCAAGTGGCGCTATTTTTATTAGATAAACTGACTTTTAAATGACTTGGCGCGCTTAACACTCCGTTAGGGCGTAACGCGGTATAATATGCACTTTCGGCGAGTAGACTACTGCCAAACTCTTCATCGGAAAATATTGAGGCGTGCATTTGACTGCCGGCAAAGCGATTTCTAAGATCTGCTACATATTCAACCATGCCGCCTTGTGATAAATGCTCAATGCGCGCTAGAATACTTTCGATCTTGGTTTTTCTGCCCTGTGCTTCCCAGCGCTGCTCTGCAGCACGAATTTTCTTTTTTAATAGCTTGATCCGAACACTGCCATTTGGATCATTCGGGCTGACTTTTTTTAACTGATCTAAGGCAGCGAGCAATGTTTGCTCATAATTATTCATTAAGGCTTCATAGAGCTTCATCGCGACTGTTGGTAGGGATATCGCGTTAGGATCGGCAACAATATCCAGTAATGAAGGCTCGTCACCCAAAATATCATTTAAATCGAAGTCGCTTTCATCGTCATCGAATCCAGCTAATAAATCATCATCGCTGAGTTCTTGAGTTGCCGCTGGGTCTTGCGTAGCTTGGGTTTGCGTATCAACATACAGCAGGCTTCTTAATTTTTTTAATTTTTCCTTATCAGCGTCAGAGCGTTCATTGTTAAATACTCTACAATTTTTAAGTATCGACTCATAGACGTTAGAAAGTATGATGCCGCTACTAGTCAATGCATTGATGTCAACGATGTCACTGCCGGAATCTAGATGATTAATTAATGGAACGCAATCGACTATCGCCGCAAAATTTATCGCAGAACGCATCACATCGTTAACAGTAAAGCCTTGTTCGGTGAGCTTTTTGGCTTGGGGACCTATTTCCATAAAGGACACCAACTCAGGGCCAAAATTAATCGGGGGCATAAAATATTGAAACGCCACGTTTTTTGGTGAGTTTCCTTCGATCATTTTTTGAATTTCACCATACATAAAATCACGCATGTCTTCTGCGGATAAATTTTTAACTTTATGTTTATCTAGTGCTGCCATGATTAATATTCCTTATTTTTCATCCTAATTTTAATGTCGAACCAACGGCTATCTGTTGTTAGATTAAATAAGTAGTGAGGATAAATCCTTAGCAAAACCTTGCGATTTTCTTGTCTTTTATTTATGTTTAGGTGGCACAACGGTGACTTTTTTATCGATTACTAAAAGACAAACTGGTTGGAGAGTGAGTTGTTATGAAGTATCAAGTTAATAATTATGAGCTCAATACGGCAACGCGTGAGTTGTCGAGTAAGGGTATTGCTCTGAGCATTGAACCTTTAATTTTTAGTTTATTAATCTACATGATTGAGAATCCCAATCGTGTGCTATCTCACGATGAGCTCATTGATTCGGTGTGGAGCGCTAAGCAGATTTCTAATTCTGCACTATGCGCGGCTATTTCAGCAGCTAGACAAGCGATTGGGGATAATGGTCGTCGACAACAGTGTATAAAAACAGTGTCAGGCCACGGTTATCGTTTTATCGCCGCTGTGGCTATTGGTCAGCAAGATGCTTTAGCCCTGCCAGAAAAACCATCGGTAGCGGTGCTTGATTTTCTCGATCAAGGAACCAATGATCAGGGACTATTATTAGCCTGCGGATTAACGGTCGACATTACTGCGTGTTTGGCGCGGTTACCACATTTTTTTGTGATAGCTCGAGGATCGGCGGCTAATTTACAGCTGCTATCGCCCGGTGAGATCAGTCAACGATTAGGTGTCCGCTATTTAGTGCAAGGGCGAACACAAAGACTAGCAAACCGTGCTCATATTACGATTTCAGTGATTGATGCGATCGCGAATACTGAAATCTGGTCTGAATTTTTTAACCGCAGCTTAGATGATATTTTTTTATTACAAAGTGAAATTACGACTTCGGTGGTTTACGCGATTGATAAAGCGATTGAACAGGCCGAAATTGATCGAGCATTATTGTTGCCCGTTCTAAATTTAAATGCCTGGGAAGCTTATCACCGTGGGTTGTGGCATATTGATCGGCCGACCATTGAAGATGCTTTTGTCGCTCACCAATTTTTTAGTCAGGCAGTGGAACTCGACGCTAATTTCTCGCGCGCCTATGCTGGGCTCTCTATTATCCATACCACCAAAATTTTTGTTAGCGCCGAACCTTCCATTGCCGAGGACATGGCGTTGGCTTTTGACTATGCTCAGCAAAGTATTTCATGTTGCAGGCGGGACACTCTTGGTCATTGGGCATTAGGTAAGGCATTATTTTTATCGGGTGAACATCATCGTTCATTGGCTTCTTTTGAACAGGCGGTCAGTTTAAACCAAAATTATGCCCATGCTCACTTAGCCCAAGGAGTGGTGAACTCGCACAATGGTCATGATAGTCAGGCGTTGTTAAATCTGAATCAAGCTCAGCGCCTGAATCCTTACGATCCATTACAATTTTCATCAATGACTATGCGCGCTATTTTGTTAGTAAACCAAGGCGAATTTGAACAAGCTGCTGCCATTAGTGTTAATGCCGCAGATGATCCGAATGCTTTTTTCACCACTTATGCGGTGTCGGCCGCTTGCCTTGAGTTAGTCGGTCAATCACAAAAGGCGCAACAATATGCGAAAAAAGCATTATCGTTGCAAGCGCAATATTCCGTAGAGCTTTATCAACGAGCTTTCCCCCACACCAATGAGTTAATCAGACGATCTTTTATTCAAGCAATGTATAAAAGTGGCATTCCATTACATAGTGATTGGCATGACTGATTATAATATTAATGGCTTGGCGATACCGCTGTTTATCGTGTTGATAACCCTTGAGTATTTGTTTCTCAGATTCCAAGGTAACACTCTGCATCGTTATAACGACTCGGTTGCCAGTATCTCAATGGGGTTGTGTTTATTAATCTCAGATGCGTTGTTAAAAGCTTATACATTTGCCGCTTTTGTTTATTTGTGGCAGCACCATCGGCTGTTTGATTTTGAGATCCAAGAACCTATTACTTGGCTGATATTCTTTGTGGCGTTAGATCTTTGTTATTACGGCTTTCATCGTGTTGCTCACGAAATTAACGTGCTGTGGGGCGCTCATGTTGGGCATCATCAGAGTGAAGAATACAATTTAACCACGGCATTAAGGCAAAGCGCATTTCAATATGGATTCTCTTGGGTATTTTATTTGCCATTGGCGATATTGGGTTGCCCACCTTCGGTATTTTTAGTGTTATTTATTCTCTTGAAGGTCTATCAATTTTGGTTACACACTCAAGTGATTCAACGCATTCCAATGATTGAAGGGATTTTTTCAACGCCGTCGAGTCATCGAGTACATCATGCTAAAAACCCTATTTATATCGATCGTAATTATGGCGGTACTTTAGTGATATGGGATCGTTTATTTGGCACTTGGCAACCGGAGTTAATTAATCAACCATGTCATTATGGTACGACTCGCCCCTTAGATACATTAAACCCGATTAAGGCCAATTTTCAGCATTGGCTTATGCTGGGTAAAGACAGTGTACACACGAGTTTATGGCGCAATAAAATAGGCTTATGGTTTCAGCCGACAGGTTGGCGGCCTGAAGATTGCAGGGATAATGGAGCAAGACACAGTACATTGCAAAAAACCGGAACGACTGAACGTGAAAAATACGATCCGCAAGTATCTACTAGGATCAAAATTTACTGTGGCCTCTCTTTTGCGTGCATCGTTATTGTGTCGGTGATGTTTATTTTCATGGCACCGAGCTTGCGTGGTGTGACGTTGGCTATGGGTTCAATGATCATTGTTTATGGACTTGTGGTGGTCAATGATTTTATGGAAGGGCATAAAAGATTAGCGCTGATGGAATTGGTGCGTGTGCCGCTGACGCTGTGGTTTGCAACATCAATGATTTAGGCGACCGTACTGAATTTGAATGAACGCTTTGGTGCGCTTGAAAGTGAAAATAGAAAACGAGTATCGAGATGACATCGATACCCGTGGCATATCCTATTAGAGAGATTGATTTTTCTTAATGGAAATTAAAAATAATAGCCAATATTAATGTTAAAACGTTTATTCCAATCATCAGAATCACTTGCCATTGAGCCGCCGATAAATGGTTGATTTTTTGCCATAATAAAATCTACGTAGGCATAAATACCGCCAGCGCTGATCGCAACACCTGTGACGTTCATTACCGTGTCTTGCTTTAGGTCGCCAGATTTGTCAGTGACTAGGTTGTAATCATTATAGAAAGTGAGGTTGGTAATCGGCCCGATAGCCACCGCTTTATTATAAGACAAATTTAAATTGTAGAGCGCGGCTTCTGCTGGAATAGTGTCATGGAAAGCCCAAGCTCCGACCGCGACAAAGTTCGAGCCGTTGTCCAAATCATACTCGTAGTTGGAATATTGGAACATGATCCCGATATTATCGATTTTACTTTTAACATGGAAAGCATAAGCGTTGTGATCGCCGACTGAACCATCTTTACCTTCAAGATCGCCAGACAGCAATGATACACCGACTTCAGTATTAGAGAAATTATAGGCATATCTGAGATTAAAGGTATTACTTTCAGCCATGGCTTGATCGGGTGCGCTCCAAATACCTTCATTGTTGTCAAAATCCCGGATCCCAACGACATCATAGGAATAACGCTTGGTTCGATCGCCAACATAGCCGTCAATGCCACCTTGCTCGTCATTTTTGAAGAATGCTAAACGAATATCATGCTGATCAAATTTACCGAGTAGCGAAACACCAGTATCAAAATCATCTTCCAAACCGGCATAAAAACCAGAGCTAAAAAAGAAGCTATTGGAGTTATAGTTAAGAATGCCAAAGGGCACCTGGGTGATCCCAACTTGTCCCTGCCAATTCTCGTTAAACTGGTATCCGACATAGGCATGATGGATCACGTCCATGTATTGATACCAACGATATTGGGCTGATAAAGTCACGTCACCAATGCTGCCGTTTACATCGAGACGAAAGGTGTCAAAATCAAAGTCACCGCCGCGGTTTTTATTGGCTTCGTTGTAATCTTCGTAACTATATTGAAAACGTACCGCCCCGCCAATTTTGATCTTGGGCTTTAATGATGACGTGGTCTTTTTATTGGTTGTTGTTGCTTTTTTTAGTTCGGAAATTTGTTGTTCTAATTGTTCAATCCGCTGGGTTGTAGAGCCTTCAGCGGGTAGATAATCTTCAGCGGGTTGAGTGCCTTCAGCCCATACAGAAGTTGAAGTGGCTAGTAATAAGCTAAGCGCAGAAGTAACAAGCGAAGGTTTAAAAATTTTCATGATCATATCTCCAATGGCTATTTATTTTTATTTTAATGATTAAGGTACGGCAGCATACGCAACCACTTCACACAGCATTTCTTCACGGGCAAGGCCAGCGACAATCATCGCTGCGCGATTTGGGTAAGGTGGTTGGAAGTACTCTGCATACACTTTATTAAAAGCAGGCAATTGGTCACGCGCCGTGACATAAATAAGCACCTGAGTGACATCATTCATGGTTAACTCAGCAGCTTCGATAGTATGTTTGAAATTTTCCATCGTTTGGCGCGCCTGTGCTTCGATGCCTCCCTCGACCACATTACCTGCTTGATCGATAGGAATTTGTGCGGTTGATAGTGTGCCATTGGCAATGATGGCCCACTCTAATGGTGCTTTAGATGCAAAAAGATCAGTTTTAACGGCTTGTTTCATGTTGTTTTACTCTTTGGTTACGAGAGGCTCGAACGAACCTCTCAAGTTGTTGGTTTATAAACCTTGATCCTTAGCCATTTGTTTGGCAATGCGAGGTGCCGTCCAAAGTGAAGGTAGTAATATTAGCGAGACAGGAACAGCAGTGACGACAATGAAGGATTGCAGCGCTGAGATCCCGCCAGACCCAATTGAGATTAAGATCGCTGCCACAACTCCCATCATCACTCCCCAGAAAATTCGCACACCACCGTTTGGATGATCAGTGCCGGTCATTACCATGGAGATTGAGTAGGTCATCGAGTCTCCGGTGGTTGCAACGAAAATAGTGGTTAAAATTAAGAATAATATTGAAATGATTCCGCCAAATGGCAACTGCTCTGTAATCGCGAGTAATGCTGCAGGGAGATTAAAGCCGGTAAAGGGTTTTGAGATAACGCCAGGGTCAGCCAGTTCATAAAACAAGCCACTGCCGCCGACAATAGTAAACCAAAAACAAGTAACCACCGGAGCGACAATTGAAATGGTTAAGATCATTTGACGGATAGTACGACCACGGGATATACGAGCAACAAACATCGCCATTAAAGGGCCATAACCTAAAAACCAACCCCAGAAAAATACGGTCCACCAGTCTAACCAGGCAGGACTAGCACGGAAGGTTGCCATTGGCACGAACTCACTAATATAAATACCAAAGGAATGAACATAAGCATCAATAATGAATGCGGTTGGACCAAACAACAGAATAAATGCCATAAGCAAGGTCGCTAATACAATATTAAAACTACTAAGGAGTTGAATACCGCGGGTGACACCGCTAACAGCTGAAAGGGTATAGATAACAATCAAACCAACTAGCACAGTCACTTGGGTGGTATAAGTGTTTGGGATGTCGAATAGTTTTTCGAGTCCGAAACTCACCTGTAAGCCAAGAAATCCGATCGGACCAACAGTACCTGCGACCACGGCGATAACACAGACCGAATCAACAATAGCGCCAAAAGGACCGGTCATGACTTTATTGCCAAAGACTGGATAGAGTAGGGTGCGTGGTTTAAGTGGCAGTCCTTTTTCATAATGCAAATGCATTAATACTATGCCCGTTAGGCTACCTAATATCGCCCAAGCTAGGAATCCCCAATGCATAAAGCTTTGTGCTAGTGCATTATAAGCAGCATTGGTGGTGCCAGTTTCGCCACCAAATAATGGTGGCGGTGAGGTAAAATGGGCCATTGGCTCTGCCGCGGCCCAGAAGACACCACCACCAGCAAGCAACGTACACATGATGATTGAAATCCATTTAAAGGTTGTTAACTCAGGCTTTTTTAAGCCGCCGAGTACCACTGAACCAGTACGCCCCGTGGTTAAAAAAAGTCCAATAACGAAAGTTAGCAATAGCAAAATTTGCCAATAGGCACCAAACAATTTAGTGGATGCGCCAAAGGCGCTGTTGACCCAGCTAGACATCAATTCAATGTCATATAATGCCAAAGCAACAAACAGTAAGATTGCGCCACCACTGATGAAAAAAACAGGCAAGTCTACATCGGCCAGCCATTGACCTTTTTTCTTGGCTGCACTCTCATTAGCAGCTATAGGGGTATTAATACTATTACTCATTATCGACTCCTGTAATGGAACTCTTATAATTGATTCATATTGGTGGTTTTCAGTGGAATTTGGGGCGTTACAGTCCCTCAACTCTTAGCTGGTGACCACGTTAGGTTGTAATGCGTCGTCAAGAAAATTGAGCCAATTGAGCCCCATTACCTTCGCGACGTCTTGATCATTAAAGCCCCGTTCTTGCAAGCCTTTGGTGATGTTTGGAAAATCTCTGCTGTCACGAAACCACGATAGTGGTCGCGGCCAGTCAGCGTTAGCTTTTGAGCCTTCGCCATAATCCATTTCTTTTGACCAGCGGCCATTACGCATCCATTCAAGAATGGAGAGCGGTTGGTCCTGACAGAGATCGGTCCCAATACCGATATGGCCTATCCCCATCAGATCGGCTGTGTTGGCGACCATGTCACAAAAATCATTAAGACTACAGTCTGAGCCATGTTTAAGATGGAAAGGATAAAGACTAAAGCCTAACAATCCTCCCGACTGCGCTAACGACTTAAGTACCGTGTCGGATTTATTGCGTTTGGCGGCGTGAAAGCTATTTGGATTGGCGTGTGAAATAACGATTGGTCGCTGCGATAGTTCGATCGTTTCAAGAGTACTCCGCTCGGCGCTATGACTCATATCGATGACCATACCCACGCGATTCATCTCTGCGATCACCTGTCGACCAAAGCGCGTGACGCCACTGTCGACTGCCTCATAACAACCGCTAGCTAATAAGCTTTGGTTGTTATAAGTGAGCTGCATAATCATTAAATTAAGTTCACGCATTATCTCAACCATACCAATGTCGTCTTCAACTGGTGAACAATTTTGAGCGCCAAACATAATGCCAACTTTGCCAAGTGTTTTCGCCAGCCGAATATCCCCAGCGTTTTTCACTGGCATAATCAGATCGCTGTGTTGTTCAAATTGGCGATTCCAATCGCTGATCCGCAGTAAAGTTTCACGGATCTGCTCATGGTAGACAATCGTGACATGAACCATGGTAACGCCGCCAGCTCGAAGCTGTTCGAAAATTGTGCGGTTCCAGTTCGAGTATTGCAGACCGTCAATGACAATAAGGTCTTTATGCAGCTGAGTATTCATCGGTTAGCTCCCGTTATGCGCGGATATAAGTCGTTTTAACGATGGTGTAAAACTCTTTGGCATAAGTGCCTTGCTCGCGCGAGCCAAAGCTTGAGTCTTTGCGACCACCAAATGGCACATGGTAATCAGTGCCAGCCGTTGGTAGATTTATCATGACGCAACCCGTTTTAGCACGACGCTTAAAATCGGTGGCATATTTTAATGAAGTAGTACAAATGCCACCCGTTAAACCAAAGTTGGTGTCATTAAGAGTCGCCAACGCTTCCTCGTAATCTTGAACTTTTATCACACAGGCGATTGGCGCAAATGCTTCATCGCGATTAATGGTCATGTCGTTGGTGGTTTCGGTGAAAAGTGCCGGCCGCATGTAATAGCCGTCGGTTTCTTCGGTGAGCACGTCGCCACCGTAAACGAGTTTTCCACCTTCTTCTTTAGCGATAGCCAAATAATTTAAGTTTTGTTCCATTTGACGGGCATCGGCGACTGCACCAATATGTACCC
>SPKZ01008739.1_pt1 | contig 11563 bp, 7 predicted proteins | sample 2456571 | NCBI WGS metagenome assembly SPKZ01 (sample SAMN11192286, study PRJNA482655) | marine metagenome | biome: ENVO:00000447; feature: ENVO:00000244|ENVO:00000211|ENVO:00000569|ENVO:00002023; material: ENVO:00002151; isolation source: ocean water from marine abyssalpelagic zone ...
CTCCATGCGTAACTCTTTATTTTCTTTACGCAATTTTGCTAATTCAGCCCGCTCATCAGTATCTAACTTTTCACCGCTGGCTACCTGCTCAAAATCTTTATTCCAGCGACGTAAATTATTTTCGCTGACATCCCCGCTTTGGCGGCTTTGCTGATGCTGTAGCCTTGCTCAGTGACTAGGGCTACGGCTTCTTTCTTAAAGTTGGTGTCGAATTTTCTACGTTTATTTTCAGTTGTCATGTATCACCTCGTTGAGTTATTTTAACTCTTAACGAAGTGTCCGGGGTAATTAGACCACTTCAGGTCTAAATATTGAGACAATTTTTTACAGGGAATGAGAGTTGCTTGCTGTAAAACGGCTTGGGAATGGATATAACGCTCTAACATGAGAATTCTCCTATTGCTAAGAGTGTGTTCCCAGATTATGCGGACATTAACAGGGCATGAATGCCAAGTTTTTCAAGTGTGAAGGGCGGAATGAACGTAATGTTTCCATAATCAGGGTGTGCACATAATTACGATTATGTGCATATCCGCATAACCGCAAGAACTGGATGTTTAGCAGCAGTCAGGACGGAGCTAAGGCGAGCGCTATGCTTTACAGTATTATAGAAACGGCTAAGGCTAATAGGTTAGAACCCTACGAGTATCTGCGAACGCTATTTACACGCTTGCCTAGCTGCGAAACTGTAGAAGACTTTGAATGTTTGTTGCCCGGAAATGTGGAAATTGAGCCTGCAACAAAAATCTAGCTGGGGTTTATGGATCGCTTACCAATTATCGCCCCCTGATCTCCATTTTTAGTTTTTGCTAAACAATGACAACCATCCTGACACAGGGGCTAGACGGCCAGCTGTCGCATACCGCGGGAATAGACATCGATTGTTCTTTCGCTTTAGCTTGAAGCGTTAGTTCGGTGAGATAGTTTTTATAAAGTAAATCGAAGAGTGCTTGCTCTTGTTTGTTCATGTGTATCTCCATTTACCCTTCGGAATTGATGGCAATGGAGAGTAGACATGATTTTTTATTCTGCCGCTTAGCGGCTTCGTTCAACAAAGTGTCCAATTAAAATTGGACATAACAAAGCTCTTTTAAGCACTCTAAAAAATAGCTTACTCTATTTCAAAATAGATTAATTAATTTCCTCACAAACCTCCTTTTTATACAAATTGTCATAGTCACTGCACATCCTTTCTATACTGTAATAATCTTCCAAATGCTTCATCTGAGAATCAGCAATTGCAAGGAGGTCAAGCTTGATAAAATTTTGTAAATTTGTTGCGAATTGAGAAGAAGAATTAAATAAACAACATCCCTTCAAATCATCTGATAATATAAGTTCATGAGCAGGTATGTCTGATAAGAAAACAGGCAGACCGGCGGCCATTGCTTCTAAAATGGAAATAGGAAGACCCTCAACCCGAGCTAATGACATAAAAATATCATTACTCGCAAGAAAATCTTTAATATTTGCTACCTTACCCAAAAACTTTATTGATACATTGTCAAGATTAAGTTTACTTAAAGCTTCAACTATTGATTGATCCTCAATAGACCCCGCAATATTGAGTTCGAACTTTGTCCCCATATTATCCATTGATTCAGCATATTCAAGCAGAAGATCATATCCTTTTCTATGCTTAACATTTCCAACAAAAGCAACTTTTACTATTTTTTCGACAGTATTAAATTTGATTTTAGAATTTTTAAACTTTTCTATATCAACTCCATTTTCAATTATGTTGAGTTTACCTTGGTATTTTTTACGAAACTTAGGGAGGTCTTGCTTTGATATTACAACAACCTCGTCAAAAAAATACTTAATCAAAAATGTATGTAACTTACCAATACATCTATTGACTATCCCTCCCCCATAATAGAAATCAAAATTATTATGAATAATACATACAAGCTTAGTATTAGGTATCACCCTACAAAAAGATAAAAGTCCAATTATAATGTCTGCACCTTTCAATTGACTTTGGATAACGGAGTAATTATTTTCTTTAATTATTCTAATCAGACGCATTGTAACTTTAACTAAAACACCTAAAGATAATGGTTTATCAGAACAATGCCTTACCTCCCCGCTATGTTCAAATGCCCAAAAATCAGCTTGTTTATTTTCATGTCCCCATAAAGTTACGACATCTGCATTTGTAAAATAACTATTACACATGGATTTAATTAATGCTTCAGCTCCACCCACACCATTTGAATTTAAAACAAATAAAATTTTTCGCATAAATCACTCAAAAATAAACACATAATTAATTAGAGGAAAAAAGGGGAGGCTCTTTCCTTACAGAATTTCACGACTGTATCAGTCATATACATCAAAGCTGACTATTTATCACAAAAATAGGATTAAAAAGGCAATAGTAATTAACTTTTACTCAACTATTATTATTAATCCAAAATATACTATCCATTTTCTTTTGCCAAATCTAAATACTCCTTCACTACAACGCTACTTTCAAAACGCTCAAGTTTCAAGGACTCCGTATCTAAAAAACTAGCGGTCAATGCCTTATCAATTGTTACCGCTAACAATTCCGGATTTGCGGGCTCACATAGATACTGACTATGCTCACCAATTAGAATTTCTCTAGGGCCAGAAGGACAATCAGTACTTACTGAATTTACACCACATATTGCAGATTCGATTAAGGCTGTAGGTAAACCCTCAAAATCAGACGATAATACATAAAGTCTTGCCTCTTTTATCCAAGCAAAAGGGTTTGACTGCCATCCCGCAAAAATAACTCTATCAGAAACTCCAAAATCTAGTGCTATCTCCTGCAATTTTTTCAACTCGCCCCCCTCACCAAGTATGACCAGTTTAACATCTTGCTTAAGATGACTTAAAGCTTCAATAAGATTATCAAACCGTTTTTCTCTGCAGAGCCGACCTGCAGTTATAATATAATCGCCATCAAAAGGAAGGTTTATTTTTATATTAGACAGTGCTTTTATTTCAGAAAAAACAAAAGGGTTATATATCACTTTACTAAATACGGGAGTAACTCCGATTGATAACAAATCGTCTTTTACGCCTTGTGATACGCATATAATCCTTTTATTCCGATACAATAACTTTGCCAACCTTTGCTTTAATCCTAAGAATATTTTAGAAAAAGTAGAATGAAAAACTATATATTGATTCTTTCCAGCTACGATAGAACAAACAAAATCAGCCAAAGGAAGATGGGAAAAAACTAAATCATACTTATTTATCCCCAATTTTTTTAATAGAAAAAATGCATGAAATATCATGAGGGGTAAATCAACAAAACGATTTATTTTTTTATTCAATAACTGATGCACTTGAATATTTTTATCACCTCCTAAATCAAATGCACTGCCCGGATAAAGAGTTATTAAATCTACAGTTACTCCCTCCACCTTAACCATCTCCTTTGAAAGGGTAGCAACAATTCTTTCTGCTCCGCCTCCTCCAAGAGAGTTGATAAACATCAACACTTTCATATTCGAAGCCTCATAACATTTTTGTTATTTCCCACATCAGTTTTCAACATAATTGGCAATAAAACAATGATAAAAACAATATAAGGAAATGGAAGCAAATCTGATGTACACATTAAAAAAATCAATACTGACAATAGTAAACGATAACTTGCATTATCTTCTTTAAATCTATGAACCAATAAATATACAAAGATAGATAAAACTATAATACCGTGATCAACAGCTATAGCCAAAAAAGTATTATGTGGTTGAACATACCAATAGCCCTGAAATAAAAAGTTTGAACGTACAGCACTTATTCCCCAGCCAAAGATAGGGTTATTGAGGAATGCTTCGAAGGCAACGGACCACATCACAAAACGTGTACTCATTGTTTGCAGTAGTGACATCAGATCTAAAATAAAGGGTATTGAAATAACTATTAGCCCGAAAACAGCAGGAAAAACAAAATAAATTGCCCTACTCACAATTAAAAAATAAAAAACATATGAAACCACTAAACCCAAAATAACAGTTTTTGAGAAGGATAATAATACCCCTAGAATTGCGCAGAATAAAACTAACAACTTAGTTCGTTTAATTCCAGGTAATGCATATGAAGTATAACCCCATATCATCATGCACAAAGTTGCATAATTTGCATCTTCAGAATATCCCGCAACTCTAACACCAAACGGTGAAAGCACAGCACCTTCATGCACGGCCCTAACATCCTCATTTGAAAAGAAATATATATCGATACCACACAAAGCGGCAATCATACTTAGCAACAAGAAAAATGCTGAAAAATGTACTGATTTTAAAAATATATTTAGTGAAAGTTCCTTAAAAAACAAAGTAAAGAAAGCAACGGACATGAGGTTATATATATATAATATTATCAAATTAAAAAAGGTATCTTTATCCATTATTAATGGAGAGTTCAACCACGTTATGTTTGATATACATACAGCTATAATTAAAACAAAATATATAAATAAATTTATCTTACTCGTTGCCAGTAAAAGGTTTCTATTAAAAGCTACCTGCGTAGCTTTTAATAGAAGAAATACGACCTCAAAAAGACAGATAAATATACGAAGATCAACAAATACTGTAAATTCTCTATTAAATAAATTAAATATAAAGAGAAATAATACGGCATTAACTCCCCACTTCATTGTTAAATGCCTATCCGATCCTTAGCAGACAAAATAAACCTATCTAACTCCGCTTTGAGAGAATCTAAAGTCTCATCGACTAATTCATATAAAGCTGGATTTTCTGCATATTTACAAAGCTCTAAGAACTCTTCCAAATTAAAATTTTCAGATTCATACCTGTAAAGATTATCTAACAATCCAAACATCTCTAATAATGAATATTTTTTTGTTTTTTCATCTCCATATTGTGCCACTTCATCCACGCTTACAAAAGGAGCATTATTCTTTAAACAAAAGATTGTCCCATGAAACCTATCAGTAATAGTAAGATCGAAATAACGATATACTTCAGCCCATTCATCAGGGTTTATATGTGGAGCTAATGATATATCGGCAAACTTATTATAACGAGGCGCAACGATCATATAACCCTTCGCACGATAATGATCGGTAACGACCTTACTAAAGCGATCATCCCCAACATGGATTCCCAGAATAGGCTTATCAACATCAACTCCTAAACTCCCAAGTTTATCCCGAACTGCCGTTTTCTTGATCTTCAAATAAAATGTAGGATCCGGCACTCTACAAACTTTACTGAAATCATTAAGGCCTACAAACTTTAAGACTTCCTTGGTATAATCATCTCGGGATCCTATATAATCAAACCCATTAACACACTCTCCAGCCCATAACCTCTGTTCTTCTGAAAAATAATCCAATTTAGTTTTATCAGCTGAAACAGCAAATCCAATCTTCTTACATTTTATCTCTTTAGGTAACCAAAACACATTGGGAGGGGCAGGAACAAAACTTTCCAATCCTTTCTTGTATTCAAAAACCGTATCACTGCCTACAAATATTACATCGTAATTTTGTTTGTTGATAAAAGACGTTGCTTTATTAAAATTATTGGTAAATATTCTTTCTTTCGAAATAGGCATTACATTTTGAACATACCTATGAAACTGGAGAAAATATTTCATACCACCAATTAACCAATACAAACTTTTCGGATAAAGTGCTACCAGCGCCTCTTTAAGAGGACCATGTACTGGGTTGTAATCTATTATCTCAACTTGATCATTAGGAAAGTGTTCTTTTAAGACTTCATAGACACCCATCGCTTGTAATTCTGATCCATAATTTATCGTCCGATGAAAAGTTAATATTCCTATTTTCATTGCATAACCTCTTTGATTATTTCATAAGCCAGAGTCAAATCATTTGGATGATCTTCACGACTAAATGTGCGACCAATATTATGAGAGACTACAGGACAACTTCCTTTTATTCCAGAATGTAAGTCGCTATCAAAATCTTCAAACCCCTGATCATACTTAGAGTTAAGCCGTATAAGATCCCCTGTCATAGAGAAATAATACTCATCATCATGCTCAATCCAAATATCAGGTAGTAAGTCTTCGTAGAAAGACCCTTTATGATTCTTTCGATACTCTTTTGCCACCAGACGATGCTTTTGCATAGATTCTTGAGAGTTAAATTTTCGAATAATGTCTTCAACTAAGCCGTCGACATCATAATCATCTACAATGCCTTCAAATCGCTTAGTATCATTTATAAAAATACCAGGCACATAATCAACAGAAAAAGCTTGTGATTTTTTCCAGTCAATAGGAGGAAGTTGTACAAACGACGCGGCTTTTGGAAACTGTTTTTTAAGCCTTGACTTATATGACTGAGGTAAAATATTTGCGATTGCCTTTAAAGTAGTTTTGGCTACTGAAGTCCCTTGAGTTTTTTGTAATTGGAAGTTTTCTTCATCCAGAAAACGATTTAAATTAACATTATATTTATATGCAGCAGAACCATGGTCAGATAGCAAAAGAATTTTTTCAGGATTAACCGCACCTAGTAATTCGGCCATATTCTGATCAAAAAAAGTATATAAATCTAATATTGCACTCTGCGCGGTATTCCGAGCTTCACAGTTATTTGAGATTAAATCTTCAATTTCACTAAAATATAAATTTTGAATCGATCTCATTGTCATATAAGCTACAAATCCGAAATCCACATTAATGTTGTTTACAAGCCTCAAAAAAGTACGTGTTCTTATTTCAGTCATCTCACGATAACGATTACAAAGTTCATTGATTTCTCTGATCCCTGAGCCCAACACTCGAGTGTCAAATATATAGCCCTCTTCTTCTAATACTTCTTCAATCTTAGAAGGGTAATAAGAATTAACTGGAAATGTATTAGAATCTCCCATCCCACCTCCGGCCCCTGAAACGAAAAAACCATCTACTTTAGGAGCTGGATTTGTAGTAGGAACATTCATAAGCCCTACTGTATAACCTCTTTCATTTAGTAACTCCCATATAGGCTTAACATTTTCGTTTTTCAGATAGTCCTTTGTATTGTATTTTTGGCTTACATCTATAAATCCATCCTTACTTCTTACTGGATACGTATAAAGTCCGCCACTCTCTTCCCCACCTACACCGGTTAAGATCTTAGACCAGCCTCTAGAAAGCAAATCCTCTTTCACATTTTCACTAATGTTATCATCGAGTATACGTGTTAGATTCGGTAACCTAAGCCCTCGAATTATTTTTTCATCTGCAGCATCAATACCTAAAACTAATAGTTTCATTTAGTTTCTAACACCTTTCTTAAAATTTTAAAATCAAAAAATAATCGTAGAGTAATAACACCAATTAAATGTACCAATGCCATTCCCATTGCACTTACGCCAAATACAAATAAATATAATAAACACGGCACCCGAATCAAAACCAGAAGATTCCTTAACCTAAGTAAACCGAGTTCAAGCCCTACAGGATAAAAAGGTACAGAAACTAAAGTTAAAAATGCTGCAACCAATAATACTAACGCAATCGAAGCAGCAGATAAGTATTCTTCATTTGAGATGATCATAATTATTTCATCTATATATAAAGCAACACCTGCTCCAACTACACAAACTATGAATAATGAAGCAATAATATAAACTTTAATAAACCTTAATATTGAACTTTTTTGCCCAGAACGAGACATTCTCACTAAATCGGGGCTAATCGCCGACTGAATATTCCCTTGTAATATTATAAATGGAGAAACTATTTGTTTGGCAACATTATAAATAGCGACTGTACCTTCTGTTCCAAAAATTCCAAGAAGAAAAATATCGCCAGGGGTTGTAATTATGGTTAAATAATTGGCTACTCCGGTATCAAACACATCGCGACCATACTTTTCCCACCAAATGAATATTTTCTCTTTTGATACCCGAAACAACGCTCCCTTAAAATCAGCAACGACGCACATCAAAGCTCGAATTAGTGAAACAATATGCGTAGTTACAAGAAATACTGCTACGATTATAAGAATACCTTGTAGCTGTACTTCACCCTCAAAAACATTTAAATAATAATAAAACCCACAAACCATACCAATATTTGATATTATTTTAGGGACTATCGTCCAAGAATACTTATCTTTAACTCTCAAAATAGCTAAGTAAAAACTTTCAAATGTTTGAAATAGAAATACACAAGAAAATATATAAATACCAAAAGCTAAGTCTGGTTTGCTATATAGCTCGGCAGCTATAAACCAAGATAAGCTTGTTCCCAATAAACAGAAAACCACTCCAATAATTGCTGAGATACCAAGAACTCCAACTAAAAGCTCATAATTACTTGTAGGAGTATCTATAGAATAGAATCTGATTATTACATCGTGAAATTTAAACCCTACGATTACCGGTAATATTTGCAACAAATTAATAGAAATTACATATAGGGCGTATTCTTCCAAAGGTAATGCCTTTGTTAAAACTGCAGTCTTGATGAGTTCAAGTACACCCAGTAAAAAGAATCCAATTATGTTAATTGAAAAATTCTTTTTTGCTTTATTAATAAAGGTAAGATAGTTCATTATTTTGAATGTTAACTTTGAGTTAATATAGATAGTTTTAAATACTGGGGCCTCAAAACCTGATAAAAAAATCATTATATTTTCTCATCAACAACCATATGCTATCTCCTTTTATCCCTACCTGAAGATAGCAATCAACAATATTTAAACTTATATATCCCTATTAAAATCATTAAATTTTCCTCAGTTATAAACGTGAAATTAACATTTCCCCTACCGAGAATTTAATATCGACTTCATAGGTATTGTAATTCTTAAAAAATAAAGTTGGGCTATATTCACAACCGGCTCCTTAAATAACTAAATAAAATAATCAATAACCCTGCAATCGCCCCAAGCATCATCCCAAGAATTACTATGCCTCCTCGTTTAGGAGAAGTTTTTTCCTCAGCAATTTTCGCAGGAACAACTACCTTTAGTAAATATTCGTCATCTAGGCTCGCCATCATTAAAGTCTTTGTTTGAACTTCAATTAATGAATAAAAAACAGACTTCATTTCTGCCACGGCAGTTTCCTTTTCTTTTTCCTCCAAGAATTGAATACTCTTTTTAGCGTTATTGATCGCTGCATTCTGAAAATATAAATTCACCCTGTTTGTTAACATTTCTGTCCACTGTTTAGCAATCAAGGGCGATATATGCTCAATCGATATTTTGATAAACCCAGTGTCTTTATCCCTCTCAACACTTAAATTTGAAAGAAATTTTTCATAAGTTATCCAGCTACTATATTGCCCAGCCTCTATTTTCCATTCATTCCCTTTAACATCAAAAACATCACTATCAATCTCTAAAACCCCAGACTCTTTATCCCATCTTTTACTGGCCAATATTATTTTTTTCAAATCATTATCATTAATGAAAGATTCTAAAAATGGCCAACTATGTAAAAGAACTAGAGCCTGATCAATTTCATTACTCCCACCTCCTCCAAGGCTTATACCCGCCATAGCAGCCAATCCCCCATATTGACTAGCTAAGTTGCTCATAGCATTGTCTGACGATACTGACGGGGCAAGAATCACTTTAGATCTATATATATTTGGTAACGTAATAGCATAAATCAATGAGACTATTGTAAACAAAATAGTCACTACTATTATTAGTTTCCGCCCTTTCCAAATAACATTCCACAACTCTCGTAAGTCCAACTCTTCCTGATAACCCAAAGGGGTAACATCAAGTTGTTTTTCCTCTAAAGCTTCAATATGTGTAGTTTCTCTTACTTGAGCCATTTAATTGATTCTCTATTTTTTTAAAAGCTAGCTACAGCTGCAGCACCAAGAGCAATCTGGTAAATAATTTGTGAAACACTGGTCCACAATGTTAACGGCTTAATCCTGTCTGCATCTAACGGTACGATGATTGTGTCACCGGCTTCCATTTTGGGTGAACGACAAAGCCAGCATTTTTGGGGAAGAAATACACTGCCGTTGGCTCTTACTACGTACATTCTTTTTCCGTCGGCTTTTTGAGTGATACCGCCACTCATATCTACGTAGTCATCTGCCTTTAATTTTTTAGTAAATCTGTGTGAAGTGGCAAATTGAACCTCTCCTACTACGGTTACGGCTTGGCGGTATCTTGGAATACGCAGGCTATCGCCATCTTTTAATAACACATCATGTTCTTTAGGGTTTTCTATCAGGCCATCCAGATTAATAACCATACGGCCTACCGGTTTTACGCTGCTTAGATTTCTTAACAGATACTCAGCATCTTCTATGGCTATCTTGGAATCTGAACTTTGATGGTCGATATTTGAAGCAGCGATATCTGAGGCCAGTTGCTCTTTGTAGCTTGCTATGCGTTCTGCTTCCAGCTCTCTAAGACCTTTGCGAGTGAACACAGCAGCCTTTGCAAATGCAAACTCATTAAGACCACCCGCTCTTTTGATAACATCAGAGAGAGATTCACCACGCTGAATAGTATAAGTACCTGGGAACATGACCTCACCTTCCAGCGTGACCGTTTCTTTAGCAATGTAATTGGGAAGTTGCAGAATACGTAAGGAATCTTCTGCTTGTAATAACATATCGCTTTGAGAGCCCAGGTTTAATTTTATATGTACCACCTTTTGTAGTTGATTTTGATCAAGGTCATAGCGGGTGACCTCGGCATCTACACTGAAAGCCTTTTCGGTTAATCCACCAGCCATGCTGATAAGATCAGCCGCCTTCATCTGCGGCATAAGCGGATAGTCGCCGGGGAATCGTACATGGCCTAAGATGGAAACCACTTGTTTACGCAATGTTTTATTGGCTTGCAGGCTTAAACTGTTAACTACATCGGCAAGTAATTCACTTCTATCCGTTTCATAATCAAACAAGATAATTTTATCGCCTTCTTGCAGCACTGGGTCAGCTGCACCTTTTTTTAATGCAAAGGCCAGTGATGGGTTGAATATTTTAACCTCTACCTGCCTGGTAGGCTGCGTTTCTCTGATAATGATGGCGCTGTTTAAATCAGGATTAGGCAATAGATCATTCGCATCCTTGACGACATCGGTGAAATGCAGGTTTTCTTTCCAAGCAAAAGTGCCCGGACGCTTGATATGGCCTTCAATGGTAACGACATTTTCCATAGTTTCTAAGACCGAGAATATCTGTATCACATCGGCATCTTGTATGCGCTGTTTTTTACCTTGGCTGGATTTTAAATCCACATCCACTACAGTGCGCTCACCTTCTTTATTGATGCGCGCTATGCGTGAGGCTTGAGGGTAGGCTGTTGGTAAAAATCCGCCAGCCAGCGTTATGACCTGCTCGGTGGTTTTTTCCCATTTCAATTCATAGATGGCTGGTCGGCGTACTTCACCACTTACACCTACGGTTTTACCCACCGCAGGAATGAATATAACATCACCGGGTTGCAGACGGTGGTCTTTAGACGTATCGCCGCGTAGCAGTAGATCATAAAGATCCATGGTTGTGATAAGTTTGCCTGCCCGTTTAAGCTGAATTTTTCTTAACGAACCAATGTTACTGATGCCTCCACTGGCAAACAGTGCATTAGTCATGGTGGATA
>SPKZ01001801.1_pt1 | contig 11554 bp, 8 predicted proteins | sample 2456571 | NCBI WGS metagenome assembly SPKZ01 (sample SAMN11192286, study PRJNA482655) | marine metagenome | biome: ENVO:00000447; feature: ENVO:00000244|ENVO:00000211|ENVO:00000569|ENVO:00002023; material: ENVO:00002151; isolation source: ocean water from marine abyssalpelagic zone ...
CATCTAACCCAACGAAAATTAACCCTTTATCTCTTAAACTTGGGCCTATCTTGTTCGCGATTTCCCAATCTGTATCAGATAAAGGTCTTGCTTCTCCACGTCCGCCTGCGGCTAAATTTCCGCGAGTTTCTCCCTCGGCCGGTATTCTGGCTAAACAGTAGGGCATTGGTTGACCATCGATAATGAGAATACGCTTATCACCATTGGAAATGTCAGGGACAAAAGCTTGTGCCATGGTATAAACTGTTTGGTGTTGGGTGAGTGTTTCAATGATAACGCCGACATTAGGATCGCCAGCTTTGACTCTAAAAATCGATGCGCCCCCCATGCCATCAAGTGGTTTTAAAATCATATCTTGATGCTTTTGATAGAACTCGCGTATTTTATCTTCGCGTCGAGTCACTAAGGTTGCTGGTGTTAAATCACTGAACCATGCGGTGTATAATTTCTCATTACAATCACGTAGGCTTTGTGGCTTATTAACCACCAATAAACCGTAATCTTCTGCACGTTCTAACAGATAGGTCGCGTAGATAAACTCGGTATCAAAAGGGGGATCTTTTCGCATCAGTAAAACATCAAGGTCACTTAAGCGGATCTCTTGTTCGTTAGTCAAGGTGAACCAATCTTGAGGATCTTGCTTAACTTGGAGCGAACGAACCCGAGCATAGGTATGTCCTTGGTCAAGATATAAATCGTTCATCTCTAGATAATACAGCTCATAGCCTCGTGCTTGTGCCGCCATTAGCATGGCGAAACTACTGTCTTTTTTAATATTGATGTCTTGAATGGGATCCATCAAAATCCCTAGTTTTATTGTCATGATTTTTTCCTAAGGTTAACCTAAATCGCCAAATCTAGTTTGGAGGGCACTAATTACCGTCAGTCCCGCTGTTTCTGTACGCAAGATTCTTGGGCCGATAAGGATTTCGTCGAAACTACTATCGCTCGCTAGTTCTATTTCAATATCTGACAAACCACCTTCAGGACCAATGAGTAACCTAATACCCGCGCTTGGCTCTGGTAATGTATTGATAGAGTATGATGCTCTCGGATGCAAATTTAATTTTAGCTCATTACTTGGCTGATTTAGCCATTGTTGTAATGGGAGCGGTGAGTTAATCACCGGAATGGTATTTCTGCCACACTGCTCGCAGGCTGAAATGACTATTTTCTGCCACTGGAGTTGTTTTTTTTCGAGTCGCTCACCGCTTAACTTGACGCCGCAACGTTCAGTAAATAGCGGTGTAATCGTCTGCACCCCAAGTTCGACCGCTTTTTGAATCGTCATTTCCATTTTGTCACCACGGGAAATTCCCTGACCTAAATGTATTTTTAGCGGCGATTCAAGCGAAATATCATCAAACTGTGTAATTTGGGCTTTAACTACTTTTTTAGATACTTCTGTTAATGTCGCTTTATACTCGCCGCCTAAGCCATTAAATAAGATAATACTGGCTGCATTTTTTAGCCGTAAAACTCGCCCGACATGATTAGCTGCATCGGCTTCTAGGATAATCTCAGTGTCAGTCGCTAAAGGTTGTGAATAATAAATACGCGGGATTCTCATAGGTTTTTTAATCTTTTTTTGCAATACCATATTATACTTAGCAGGGTGTTAGCTATTCAACAAATTACGCCAATATATTCAAAAAACAAGCAGTAAAAGTGATATATTGACCGAATAATTAAATTAGATTTAATAAAAGGGAATTATGAGTCAATCATTGTATACAAAAATTGTGAGCCGTTGTTTGTTTCCTATTCATGAACACCTTAAATCGCATTCAAGTGTTAATATTCGTCAGCAGTTAGAACAGTCGCAATGGTTGAGTAAATCTGAAATATTGGCCGCAAGAGACTTGCGTTTAGCGACTTTTATTCAAGATGTTTACGACCAAGTTCCTTATTATAAAACTTTATTTGATTCGTTAAACCTTAAGCCAGGCGATATTCAATCAGTTGCTGATTTAGCAAAGCTGCCTTTCTTAAATAAAGCGATTATTGCTAAAAATACAGAAGCGATTAAATCATCTCATTGTGGACCATTAACTAAAGTGTCGACTGGAGGATCTTCTGGTACTCCGCTGTCATTTTTTATGGGAAAAGATCGGGTCAGTCATGACGTTGCTCAAAAGTGGCGGGCGACCCGATGGTGGGACGTCGATATTGGCGATAAAGAGCAGGTTGTTTGGGGCTCACCAATTGAACTGGGGACACAAGATCGGGTTCGCCAGTGCCGAGATTTTTTACTACGAACTAAGCTGCTGCCAGCGTTTGATTTAACGCCCGAGAAAATAGCGGGTTTCTTGCAGCAGATTCAATCTTACCAACCAAGAATGCTGTTCGGTTACCCATCGGTGTTTGATGTTTTAGCTAAATACGCTATCGCCAATCAACTGAAGTTAGATAACTTAGGGATTAAAGTGGTGTTTGTTACCTCTGAGCGGTTATATGACCATCAGCGAGCGACCATAGAACAAGTTTTCGGTTGCCCTGTCGCAAACGGTTATGGCGGTCGTGATGCTGGCTTTATTGCTCATCAATGTCCGTCAGGCGGAATGCATTTAAGTGCTGAAGATATTATTGTTGAAATTGTGGATGACGAGGGCAATGTGCTGCCCGATGGTCAAAGTGGCCAAGTGGTTGTAACCCACCTCGGCACTTTAGATTTTCCTTTCATCCGTTATAAAATCGGGGATGTTGCTAAAATTTCGACTGAAGATTGCGCCTGTGGTCGTGGTCTACCTATGTTGGAAGACTTGGATGGTCGTACCACTGATTTTGTGATCGCTTCAAATGGTACGATGATGCATGGGTTAGCATTAATTTATGTTTTACGTGAGCAGCAGGGGATTAGTGAATTTAAGGTGATTCAACACACTAAGCTATTAACGCAAGTGATGCTGGTTACTCAATCTGGAGAGTTATCCGGGCAATTGAAAACAAATATTATCACCGGGCTTAAACAACGATTGGGGCAAGATGTCGAGATTAACGTTGAACTGAAACAGCAAATCCCTGCAGAGAAATCAGGGAAATACCGTTTTGTTATTAGTCACGCCGTTAGCTAATAGAAATGCGACTAACCAATTTCACTAATATTATACTTATCAATTAATGAGTATAAAGTGGGTCTAGTGATACCTAGTTGCTCGGCAGTTTTAGTCATATTATGATTACATAGGCCGTAAGCGGAGATAATTGCTTTAGTTTCCGCTCTTGCTCTGACATCACGAAGAACTTCAGTGCGACATATCGTGTCATTAGAGTCGAGCCCTAAACCAGTAGCATCAATTAATGGCGTGTCAGCCATAATGACCGCTGATTTTATTTTATTTTGTAGCTCGCGGATATTACCCGGCCAGCTATGATCCATTAAAGCTTGCATCGCATCGGTGGTGAAGCCTTTAACTTTACACTGTAGCTCGATGCTGTAAGTATTGAGGAGCGTTTTAGCTAATAATATGATATCGCCATCTCGCTCTCTCAGGGCAGGGATGTTAATGCATATTTCGTTAATCCGATAATACAAATCTTCGCGAAATTGATCTTCTGTGATCATTTTAGCTAAATTACGGTGAGTCGCACAAATAATTCGGACATCGACTGGAATTTCGATGCGACCTCCGATCCGTTCAATCACTCTTTCTTGTAAGAAACGTAACATTTTGGCTTGTAATGCCAATGGCATATCACCAATTTCATCTAAAAATAAGGTGCCGCCTTCAGCACATTCTATTTTCCCTTTGGTTTGTTTATTCGCACCGGTAAAAGCGCCTTTTTCATAACCAAACAATTCACTCTCTAAGAGGTTATCAGGTATTGACGCACAATTGATTGCGATGAAGGGTTTCTTTTGGCGATCACTAAGATGATGAATAGCTTTCGCTAACACCTCTTTACCGGTGCCACTTTCACCCAGCAATAAGGTTGATACATTATTTTTAGCGATTCGGTCGACCATCTTTAATACTTTCTTCATCGCTTCACTAGTACCAATTAAACTAGATGTACTGGTTTTAAACATCGTTAATTGACGGTTTTCTTCTTCAAGTTGATGAATATGGAAAGCGCGCGCCACGACATGCCCTAATGTCTCAGGCTCAACAGGTTTCTGAAAGAAGTCACTTGCCCCCATAGCAATCGCTTTAATTGCGTTTTCACGATCATCATTACCAGTGAGTACAATCACTTTAATGTGGGGATATAAATTAAGAATTTCCGTGAGCGTCGCTAAGCCTTCGCTAGCATTCGTTGGATCAGGTGGTAACCCAAGATCAAGAGTAACGACACTTGGCTGGTGTAGTTTTACTTGGGCGATAGCGCCTTCACGATGCTCTGCAGTGATAACCTCATAGTCGGTAAAGCACCATTTTAATTGCTTTAAAATACCGGGATCATCATCAATTATTAGTAATTTTTTCTTTGATATTTTTGTCATTATTCATCCTGAGTAGTAATTTCTGGCATTGCAATAACTAAGCTGATCCGGGTTCCTTGATCAACTGCGCTTTCAACCATAACTTCTCCACCGAGAGACTCGATAAAGTGCTTGGCTTCATAAGCACCAATGCCCATTCCTGCATTACCCTTAGTTGTATCAAAGGGCTTAAATAGCCGAGTTTTTACAAACTCTGAGCTCATTCCACAGCCATCATCAATGATTGAGATAATACAATTTGAATCCGACTGAGCTAAGTCTAGTATCACTTTGCCAGATTGACTGATTGCTTGCTGCGCATTTTGAATTAAATGTTCTAATATATTACTTAGTTTATCGTCATCAATGCAAAGAGTCATCTCATTGCTAGTATATGCTGTTTGAAATTTAATCGAATATTGTGTACACAAATTGATTAATATTGGCTTAATATTAACAAGTTCAGCGGTGTTTTCAGAGGGACGTTTTTGTCTTAATTGATTAAGCATTTTATTTATTTTTACCACTGAATTATCAACTGTCTCGAACGCATCAAGAATAAATTCTGGATTGTCTCGATGATGCGTAGCATTGGTTGATATCAGTGATAGCTGCCCGACCACATTTTTTAAATCATGCACTAAAAATGCAGACATTTGATTAAATGTGTCGAACTGTTTAGCTTCAGATAAAGCAGTACTTGCTTCGTTGAGAGCGATATAATTGGCTAATTGTTGACTCGCTGTGATGAGTAAATCACGATCTTCATAGTTTACCAGTTCTTGATGACTCGGGCGCGACAAAACGTAATAACCAATGATATTACCATGATTAAAAATAGGAATAATTATTTTTAAATTCTGCCCGATAATTGAGTCAATGTGAGGATATTTTGTCGGATAAGTATCGGGGTATCTTTCGTATTCATCAAGATCAATTATCCATTGGTTTTTATCATGCTGATATTGGTTTAAAAAATTTATCCACGGTGATAAATCGCCATCGTAATTAATAGTAGCTTGAACTTTTGCATTATGATTTATTTTAAACAATATACCGTGGTTTATTCCGAATAATTGAGTAATGGCGAATAATGCCGTGTGATAATAATTTTCACTCGGTGGGTTATCAAGACAGTTATTAAGTGATAACCATTGTTGACGGTAATCATAGCGGTTAGCAAAAAAATGTTTGGTGATAAATACTTTGATTCGACTACGAATAGTTTCGTTGATAAAGAGAAATATCAAGATCACTAATGCCAGTACGGTAAAGGAAATTTGAGAGTAACTGCTCCATCCTGCACCAATAAAATTGAGATAATAACCAGTTGCGGCCATTAAGGTCAGATAAATTGAGATAGCGATCAGGATTGTCGAATGAAAAACGACTTCACGAGAAACAAAAATTCTGACGCCAAGTGATTTAAAACGTTTAACGCCAACCAGTAACACTGGGGTTAACAGGACATGAAATCCGCCACGGACTAAAAACAAATGAATATCGATATGCTGTAATAAAACGGCGGTCGAATAGAGAATAAAGTCAACGGTAGCAATGACTGCGATGATGACGGCAATGGGCTTGAATCCCCAACGGAAATCAGAACTTCCTTGGCGATATAAGTACTCAACAATAATAAGTAAACTGATCGATTGGATGAGCTGCGCTAGATACAACCAGACGGTATTATTCATCAGTTGAAAAGAGAATACTAGATCGACCGATAGTGCAATGAGCGGGATAAAGTAAAACCAATAGAGTTGATGATTAGGGGTAAACAATTCCCTAATCGAGGAGCTTTTGGTCAGTAAACTTATACACAACAACCCCCATAGACTATTTTTTATCAGTTCGGTCAGAAATGTAAAATAGATTTGAATATTGTATTGGATTGAAAAATAAACATGAAAACTCCAAACAATGCTAGCGCCAATGGCACATAACAGTATTTTTGAGTTAAAAGATTTTAGTCCTGTCGTAATGAGCAGTAATAGTAAAAGACTAAAAAATATTCCAGCAACAAAATAACTATAAACACCTACTATTTCCATTTTTATCCTTATTAGCTCAATTGTATTGGCGATATACAACGAAGCCGAGTCTTGCTAAGTTTTATTGAGTAGGTTGTCTATCTTCTGATCTAGCAACGATATTTTGTGGATCGACTCTAATAAGAGCCTTTCTAAATGAGTTTGATCCGTAATCACTGAATGTTTTTGTAGTGCTGGCTGTACCATGGATTGTGCTGTGCCTTGAGCGCTTTCAAAGGTGGTCGCTAGCGTTAGTTCGTCAGTCATTTCAGCAATTACTGCATTAATCGCTTCCATATTGAAAAATTTTATTTCCTCAATAAATCCAAATAACATCAAGCGATCCATAAAGAGGTTAATTAACCGTGGCACCCCCTGAGTCTTGCTATGAATAATAGAAAAGGCAGTAAATGATATTAGTGAGTCGCCACGCCACCCTGCTTGATTTAGACGATGCTGGATATAATGTCGAGTCTCTTCTGCCGTTAAGGCTTTTAAGTGGCATGAGGCAATAATTCGTTGTCGAAATTGCTCCATTCCAGGTGCTTGAATAATAGTACGAAGTTCATCTTGACCAAGTAAAAAACTTTGGAATAGCGGTCGATTTCCAAGTTGGAAATTAGATAACATTCTTAATTCTTCGACGGATTCTGCTGGCAGGTTCTGAGCTTCGTCAACCAGTAGTACCGCGCGTTTACCTTGCTGGTGTAAAGAAATTAAATATTTCTCAAAATCATGAAGCAGGGCGGTTTTACTCTTTGCATTACTTTTTAATCCGAACGACAAGATGATCATTTCTAACAGTTCGGTAGGATTTAATACCGTAGTGACTAGTTGGGCAGCGACAATATTGTCACCATCGACTTGAGATAACAAAGATCGGGCAATAGTGGTCTTACCTGTGCCAATCGGCCCGGTAATAACAATAAAACCTTCTTGTTGCGATAACCCATACTTGAGGTAACTAATGGCTTTTTTATGATGCTCACTAGAGTAAAAAAATTTAGGATCTGGGCTTAATTGAAAGGGTTTATTGGATAAGCCGTAAAATTCCTCATACATTAATTAAAACTCCTTAGTGAAAGCAAAAGAAATTCTGTTTTCGGTGAAGCTAGCTAAAGACCCTGTGCCGACACGTTGACTGTTTGACAGTATCGCCTTTCCTGTCGTTGTTCTACTGAACTTGTAGTGATAGCTCAGTGATACTACGCGGTCTTTACTCTTCGATTGGATCGTTTGTGCGGCGACTGTTTCGTTCTCGCGGTAGGATAAATCCACCCCAAGATTGGCTCGTGAATTAAATCGATAACTGGCTGTTAATGTTGTTATAGATTCGTTGTAAATTTTATCGGCGTTGGTGCCTAATTCATTGCGTTTACTATCTAGATGGCTGAGGGATAACCTCACTTTACGTTTGGTATAATTGATATTAGCACTAAATTTTTTCTCTAAATAAGTATTGGTATTGTTATCTGATAACGTATTATTTAGTTTGATTAATTGCTGATCTGGTTTTAGGATCGGGGATACCGCGCTACTAAAACTGCAATCATTGATATTAAAGTTTTGACCTTTAGGGCAAATTAAACTCCCTAGTGAAGGCGTTTGAAATTGCGATAAATTGTAGCTGGTGATCTGTTCGTTATAATCAATCGAAGCAGAGAAACGTTTCAGACGATAATTAACCATCGCCTTATAATAATTACCATAATAGCGTTTGCCAGTCGTGAAATATAACGAAGAACGTTTACTCGGTTTTAAGGTTAACTCGATACTAGTAAAGTCACTGTTTTTTTTGTCGATACTCTTATTGTAAGATATTTTTAAATCAATTTTGTCACTCGGCTTCCAGCGGACCCCTCCGCCAAAACTGGATGAATTTAAATCCAAGCTCGTTGTATCAATGTTATTGATTTGATCAAAATAACTGGCGAATAGCCAAAAATCATCAATCAAGCTTATACCAAGCTCGGCTTGATAATCACTAAAATCTTGGGCGATGGCAGCACTGTTTGGATTTCTAGTTAATTCTCGGTAATTGGCACTTAAATGCCAATAACTACTGGAGGAACTCGGCTGGTTACCAAGGTAGGCATTAGCGCCATAGGCTTCATTGTTTTGGGAATTAAGTCCATTATCATAAGACTTATTGGCGGTTACCCCCAGTTTATAGATGAATAAGTCAGAGACTTTGGAGCGAAATGAACTATCAATGATATAATTAGTTAAAATACTCTGATTGGGAGATATGGCATTTTGAGCTGATAATATCCCACTGGCTAAGCTACTATAACGTCGACCTTTATCAGCAGAAATCCTAGTTCGCCACTGATTATTAAATAACTTGAACAATACATCACCCTGATAATAATCATAGGTGTCATTCGAGTCATTCTGGGCTTGATATGAGACATCAGAAAGTTGATAAACTAAATTGAGATCTAGATTCTTCCCTTGACCCGACACTCTGAGCCCTGGCGTTAACTCGGTGATCCAGGATGATGTCTTGTTATCTTGATCGCCTAATAAGTTATCACTATAAGATTCGGTTAGTTTGATACTTGGAGTCACATGCCACTCGCCAGCAGTGAGTGCACTGCTGGTCATGATCATTGCAACAAAAAAAACTGATTTCCTATAGCCCATAGTAGTTACCATAGCCATAATTGTAGCCTTTTTCTCGACGCTTACCTTCATTAGACTTGTTGAGTATAAAGCCGATAGCCATTTCAGGGTCGAGTAACTTAATCGCTTCACTGATACTCGCGGTTTTAGTCTTTGACTCTTCAACGACAATAATGCCTTGACCACTCAAACTGGCTAAAACCTGCGTTTCACTAACACCTAATAGCGGTGGTGAGTCTAAAATAATGACCCGATCTGGGTAGCGCGAAGCGAGCTCAGTGGTTAATTTTTCCATCCGATCACTGGTTAATAATTCGTGAGTTAAATGATGACGCGATCCCGCAGGTAACAATTTTAGCTTGTCGATATTGGTGCTATAAATTACTTCACCAATATCATCCACGGTGCCGAGTAAATAATCCAATAAGCCACTAGTCGATTGATAATTAAGCTCATGTCCAATACTAGGGTTAACCACATCGGCATCAATCAGTAGCACCGTCTTATCTTGTTCAAGCGCAATACTCATGGCTAAATTAATCGAGGTGAATGTTTTACCTTCATTGGGTACCGTACTAGTAATTAAAATGATATTTGGGTTTTTTAACAAATGTGAGGTTTTGCCAAAAGCATTAATGATTAGCTTACGTTTAATAAAGCGATATTCCTCATTAATACGGCTACGCTCGGTACGGTTGGTTACCATATTGTTTTCAGCGAGCATGTCGATATCTATGTGAATATAGTTATTATTCTGCTTGGGCTTATTTTGTTTTATATTGTCAGCGGGTAGCTTCGAGTCTACAGGTTTACCACCTTGCTTCTTCAATGCTCTTTCAATCGTGCTCATGATATATCTCCTTGAACTAACGCTCTTATCTGAGGCATTAAAGTACCCGTCGATTCTAGCAGTAACAACGTTGAATAAATGAAGACTAAACATAAAAGTAAGCCGACGAACATTAGGTTTTTAGTGTTGTTCTTTTTAGTTAAAGCTTCATTTCCATTTAACGAGACAGCGCCTAACACCGGGTAACCAGATATTTGAGATAATTGGAATGGTGTCAAAATAACCGCTGTTAACTGGTTTAAGATGAATGCAACGGCAGTGCCGGCTCCAAGTCCCAAAATCAATACAATAGTATTTAACAGTGTTCTGTTGGGGCCTGTCGGTATTGGCAAGGTTCTTGGTGGATCGATAACTTTAAATTGTATTTCATCCACAGAAAGGTCAGCTTTTTCAGCAAGTAATGCTGATTCTCGACGTCGTAGCATTTCTTCATACTTTTGCTTAGTAATTTGATAGCCGCGATTTAATGCCGTTAACTGAGCTTCCACTTCTGGAATTAAATGAATTTTGCTTTTCAAATCATTAACTTTTTGAGTGAAATTATCGACTCGAACATTGATTGCCGCGATCTCATTTTCTAAGTTAATGATATTCAACTTCATCTCCTGAAAAACAGGATTTTGATTGAGTAAAAGAGGGCTACCAGAACCATCCGCTTGAGCAGCGCTGGTTAATTCTCTTATTTCATTATCACGCAATTTATTTAATTGATTGATCCGGTGATTTATTTCAATGACATCAGGATGCTGATTGGTATAACGTAAGCTTAATTGGTCGAGGGTTTCTTCTAATGTTGCGATTCTATCGTCATATTGGCTGGAGATACTTCGTTTAACCGAAGGGCTTAAGATGCCAAAAGAAGGAGTTTCACCTTGTAATTGTGCTTTCGCTGTTGTCAGTTGAGTCTGTTTTTCTTTTAATAATAAGCTGGAGTTCTCTAGGTCAGTTTGATAGAGCTTTAATGTTGTATAATACCCTTCACCGCCACTGACAATTAAATTGCCATTAACTTGTTTGAATTCGGTTAACTGTTGTTCACTTAATGTTAAACGCTGTTCATAGTCATTAATTTGCTGATCGAGGAAATTTCTTGCTGTTACTGTATCTGAACGGTTTTGACCGACCGTATTTTCGACAAAGACTTTCAATACGGCTCTGACCACATTCGATGCTTGCTCAGGGTCTCTGCCCGAATAGGAGATCGTGTAAAGGTTCTCTCTACGGGTCGCTGAGATTTTAATGCTGCCAGCAAGATGATCGATTAATTGCTCGAATTCTGCTTGGCTGTTGGTTAAAAGATCCATATCGACCATTCTTAGAATTTTCTCTAAGTTAGGACGGCTTAATAACGTTTTAACCATTAATTGTACTTGCTGTTGGGGATTAGCACTGATCGTTAACCCTCTAAGTAATGGCTTTAATAAAGATTGAGTATTAACATAAACACGTGCGCTAGCTTGATATTGATTTGGTAACGTTGTAATAACCAGCCAGCCGCAAATACATACTAACCAAGAGACAATAACGATGTATCTCTTTTTTAGCCAAATACCGCGAGCAACGATCCATATTTGCTCGAATAACTCTTGCATTGAAAGTCTCTCTATTCTAGATAATTAAATA
>SPKZ01011996.1_pt1 | contig 11553 bp, 9 predicted proteins | sample 2456571 | NCBI WGS metagenome assembly SPKZ01 (sample SAMN11192286, study PRJNA482655) | marine metagenome | biome: ENVO:00000447; feature: ENVO:00000244|ENVO:00000211|ENVO:00000569|ENVO:00002023; material: ENVO:00002151; isolation source: ocean water from marine abyssalpelagic zone ...
CCTCGATCGCCGTACGACCGCTGATCAAGAGGATGAAAGAGGGGCCGCTCTGCAAAGTGCAGACCGCGAACGGACTCGTTCCCGTCCGGATCTACCGCAACCCGAGGGCACTCCCGCGCGCCTTCGCCGTCCGCGTCGTCGAAGAGGTCTCCTCTCCGAAAGCTGCGATCAACAGACTCGTGTCGCCGAGCTTCGCGCCGAGCATGATGGCAATCGTCGAGCCACGGCCAGGCTCGGACGACTTCCCGTTGCCACCGATCGGCGAAATCGCGCGATTCGACGACATCGAGATCGTCGACTACGCGGCAGAGCGCGTCGAGATCCGCGCCGACCTCGCCGCACCCGGACTGCTCGTGCTCACCGACACGTTCACACCGGACTGGACGGCCAGCGTCGACGGTGAGCCCGTTGCGATCCACCCGACCGACGCGCTGTTTCGGGGCGTCGTCCTGCCCCGCGGCGAGTCGCGGGTGGTCTTCCGCTACGAGCCGCGATCGTTCAGCATTGGCGCGGGGATCAGCGGCGTCGCGCTCGCGTTGTTCGCCGGCCTCTGGTGGCGGTCGAGTCGACGCAGCTCCGAACCGGAGCACCGCGAATGAGCGAGGTCACGAACCCGAGGGCGCAGAGCGTGGGCGCCGACGTGGGCCTCGAGCACGTCGTGTGCGCGCTGTGCCGCGCCGACGACAGCGTCGTCGTGCTTCGCGGCGGCGACGTTCGACGCGGAGTGCCCGGTGGCTTCGAAATCGTGCGCTGTCGCCGTTGTCGCCTCGCGTACGTGAACCCTCGCCCCGATCCAACCTCGATCGAGTTCTACTACCCTGCCGACTACGCGCCCCACCGCCCGGGCCCGCCGTCGTTCGCGGAAGCGGTGTACTACCGCCTCTTCCGCTCTCTCCCGGAGCCGCCCGGCGCGCGCGTCCTCGATGTCGGGTGCGGTGGAGGTCGCTACCTGCTCTTCCTGAGAGAGCGCGGCTACGACGTCGCAGGCGTCGAGCCGAACGAGACCGCGGCGCGCGCGCTGCGCGACGAGTTCGACCTCGAGGTCCACACCGGACAGCTATGCGACGCGCCGCTGGAGCCCGGATCATTCGACGTCGTGACCTTCTGGTGGGTGCTCGAGCACACCCACGACCCCGCCGACGCGCTCGCCGTCGCTCACCGACTGCTGCGACCCGACGGCCTCGTGATCGTCGCGCTGCAGAATTTCGACAGCCTCGCGCGCCACATCTTCGGCGCGCACTGGCACCACATCGACATCCCGGGCCACCTCTACCATTTCGCGCCGGACACGCTGACCGCGATGCTCGAGAAGTGTGGATTCGCGGTGTCGCGTGTGCGGCAGGACCCCATCGCGAAGGATTTCGCGCCGAGCCTCGGCTACCGCCTCGGCGCCCCGGGCTCACTCGACAGCGCCCTCCCGAATCTCCTCGGCCTGCCCTTCGACGGACTCGCATGGGCGCTGCGCAGAAGCGGCCTGATGACCGCCTACGCCCGGCGCAACCCCTAGCCTCAGGACGGAGGACCGTGCCACGCCCGTGCGCTGGGAAGCGGGCGAGCTGCCTCAGCACAGTGACGCGTCACCGGCAGCCGGTGCCTTCGAGAAACGCCGCCCAGGCGGTGGCGCCTTCGAGCAGCTCTCTCATCTCCGGCCTTGCGTACGATGCTCTCTGGTGCCCGAGCGCAGAGAAGAAGGTCCGCCCCCGGCCGAGGCAGTGGCTCCACACCACCGGGTGATCTCCCATGGACAGGTCGCTGTCCATCCACAGAAGATCCATGCGCGGCGTGTAGGTGGACTCGTCGACACTGGCGAGCACCCGCCAGCCGGGTCGGTCGCGAACACTTCGATCGAACGAGTACCACTCCTCGTTGTGGACGATCGACGCCGGGAGTCGGCGCGTCGCCGGGTGACTGCGGTCCTCGACGACGAGCGTCGCGTCCTGGAACTGCGGTCCCATGGTGTGTCCGATGAACTGCGCGCCGATCAGTTCCTCGACGTACCACGTCCAGTCGTAGGACGGGTCGCCACCGGCGCCATGTACGCCCACGAAGCCACCGCCGCCCTCGATCCACTGCATCAGTGAAGCGCGCTGGTCGTCGCTCAGGACGTTGCCGCTCGTGTTGTGCCAGACGACCGCGTCGAAACGACCCAGCAGCTCGGGCTGGTGGACGGCGCTGTTCTCGGTGTGAAAGAGCGACCAGCCGCGCCGCTTCGCGATTTCCTCGAACATCGGAACACCCGCGTCGATGGCCTGGTCGTGGCGGTAGCCGTTCGTCTTCGTGAACAAGAGGATCGCGGGTCGCCCGAAATCGGCCGGAAGCTCCGGTGCGACGGTCTCGTGGGAGTTGCTCGGAAACAGCAGACGCAGCGGGGAGCATCCCGACACTGTCGCGGCAGACACCACGCACGCCGCCACCAGAGCGACGACCTGCACGCAGCGCCGAAAAATTGAAAACACAGCGTAACCCTCCGCCCTACTTTGTAATTGCGAGCAGCTGAATCTCGATATCGAGGGCGGCACCGCCCGGGACACGCGGAGTTCCGGCATCCCCCCAAGCGGTATCCGGCGGACACACCAACCGACTCCTGCCCCCGACCTTCATCTTCTTCACTCCCTCACGCCAGCACGGAAACATGCGGCCCAACTTCATCTGCCGCGCCTCGCCCCGGTCGACCGAGCTGTCGAAGACCGTCCCGTCGCGGAGCTTTCCGTGGAAGTGCACGCGGATGGTGTCGCCGTCGGTCGGCGACGGACCGGTGCCCTGGAGCAGCGTGAACAACAAGACGCCACTGTCGCTGCGCACGGCCCCGGCTTCGCGCGACGCACGCTCGACGTACCCGCGGGCCAGCTCGCGCTCACGCGCCACGGCCGCCGGGTGCCGCTGGCCGCGCAGTGCCTTGATCTTCCGCGGGTAGGCGTTCGCGTTGATGGGAATTTCGCCGCCCAGAAGCGCCGCGCGAATACCGCGCTCGACCAGATCGATCTCCGAATCGTCGAGCGCAAAGTCTCGCAATTCGTTCGCGCAGCGCAGGCCGAGCGCGAAGAGGATGCGGTCGTGCTCGGTGTCGAGCGGGGCCTCGGCGCGCGCGGAACTCGCGAGCACCGCGAACAGCAAAACGGGAAGCGTGGCGAGCCCTCGGACCCGTCCGGGGATCCATCGAAGCTGAAGTTGTCGAAGCAGTGCGCGCGACCCTGACATCGTCCTTCCAGCGGCTGGCGCAGGCCAGCATATCGTCCCCGGGGCGAGAATACGCTTCTGCGGAAGCAACGGGCAGAAGCCTGACGGCTCCCAGGGGTCTTTGGAGCGGCTGCGAGTTGACACAGGCGGAAGCGTGGGCGATTGCTTCGCTCACGATGGAGCGCGAACACGTCCCGTGGCAGCTGGAATGGCGGGAATAACGGCGGCGTCCGCAGCTCGGACCGTTGTGGGTATCGCTGCAATCGCGCTGGGGGTCGGCTGTGGACCGGAGCCGCCGCTGCCCGGACGCGTCCTGATCGTCGGCATCGACGGGGCCACCCACCGCGTCATCCAAGAGCTCTCGAAGCGCGGGCGCGTCCCGGCGCTGACGGGTCTCGCCCGCGGCGGTGGCAGCGGCCCACTCCGCTCGCACTTTCCCCTCTGGTCGCCGCGGATCTGGAACTCGATCGCCACCGGCAAGACCCCACAGAACCACGGCATCCTGGGCTTCGTCCGCGACCGCAGCCTGTATCTCAGCAGCGACCGGAAGACCCACGCCCTCTGGAACATCGTGTCCGACGCGGGTCTCCGCGTCGCGGTGGTGAACTGGTGGAACTCCTATCCGCCCGAGAAGATCCACGGAATCATGGTCTCGGACCACGTCCTGCCGGGCGTCGCCCACGACCGGCGCCGAGCCCACAAGGCGGATCCGAAGCAGGAGGTCGCTCCGGTGGTATGGCCGGCCGAGTGGCAGCAACGCGCAATTGCGACGGCGACGGGAGGGGCTGTACCGGTCGATGTCACGAACCCCTTCGTCGACAATGACGCCCTTCCCCACTGGGTGGTCACCGAGAAGCTGGAACAGATCTTCGTCGAGGACGGACGCATCGCGAAGCTCGCGCTCGAGATCGAGGCAGAGACGAAGCCCGATGTCCTCATGGTGTTCCTCCCGGGCATCGACCGCGTCTCTCACTGGCTCTGGGGCAACCTCGAGCCGAGCCTCCGCTACCCCGAGCGCCTGCGCCCCAGCTCCGACGAGCGGTTCGCCGGGACGGCCGCGCTCCACGACTACTACGTGTACACGGACGCGCTGATCGCTGCGTTGATCGCACCCTTCGGGCCCGAAGACCTCGTGCTCGTGGTGTCGGACCACGGATTCGAGGCGGGCGTGCTCTTCGATCGGCTCACGGGAATCCACGAGTCGAAGCGCGCCGTGAACGGCGTCGTCTTCGCGCGCGGTCCTGGGTTCGAACCGCGGAGCCGCATCCGCGCGGCGGACGGTCCGATGTCGGTCAACGACGTCACCCCCAGCGTGCTGTCCTGGCTCGGTCTGCCGATCGGCGACGATATGGACGGACGCCCGATTCCCGCCGCAGTGCGCGTCGCGCTTCGGAGCGTGGCCACCCACGATGTGACGCCGGTCGAACGGGTGGCAACGCACGCATCGGGGGCGGAAGAGGAGATGCTCGAGCAGCTCCGCGGATTGGGATACATCGAGTAGAGATTCGGCCGGAAGGCGGGCCGTCGTTTCGCAGCTGTCACTTCGGGCCGGTGGAGCCACCCGGCGGCGCCGTCACGAACCGACCATCCGCTACCCTGTGGGGCATGACCTCGCCCGAGGCCGCCGCGGCCTCCGAACCGAACTCTCCTGCCGTCGACCTCGTCTCCGTCGTCATTCCCGCCTGGAACGAGGCCTCCACGATGGAGGGCCTGCTCGCGGGAATCCACTCGGTCCTCGAATCCCGCGCACGCAAGGTCGAGATCGTCGTGGTCGTGCCTGCGCCCGACGACCCCACCGTCGAGCCCGCCCGGGCCGGAGGCGCCAACGTCATCGCCCAGAAGCGCCCGGGCTACGGCGGCGCCCTCCGCGAGGGTCTGGTCGCAGCGAGCGGCGATTACGTGATCACGATGGACGCAGACCTCTCCCATCCTCCGGAGACCATCGCGGACCTCTTCGAGCACCGAGACGACGCCGAGGTGGTGATCGCGTCGCGCTACGTGCCCGGGGGCTCCGCGGACATGTCTGCGTCGCGGGCGTTCCTCTCGCGGGTGTTGAACGCCGTCTACCGCCGCATCCTCGCGGTGCCGGTGCTCGACATGTCGAGCGGCTTTCGGATCTATCAGCGCCGCGCGCTCGAGCAGCTCGAGCTCGAAAGCGAGAAGTACGACATCCTCGAAGAGGCCCTCGTCAAGATCTACACGCTCGGATGGCGGGTTCTCGAGATCCCCTTCGACTACCAGAACCGCGTGGCGGGCGAGTCCCACGCGAACGTGGTCGGCTTCACGCCGCATTTTCTGCACACCCTCTTCTCCCTGTGGCGCATGCGCAACAGCTTCCAGTCGGCCGACTACGACTCGCGGGCGTTCGACAGTCTGGTCCTGCCCCAGCGCTACTGGCAGCGGGCGCGATACCGGTGGGTGCAGCAGATGGCGGGCAGCCTCGAGCCGCGCCTCGACGTCGGCTGTGGCTCGAGCCGCATCATCCAGTCGACCCCCCGCTCGATCGGCCTCGACATCGAGGCCGCGAAGCTCCGCTTCCTGCGCCGCACCAACCCGCTGCTCACGCGCGCGAGCCTGTTTCGACTGCCGTTCGACGATGGGGCGTTCAACTGCGTGGTGTGCTCGCAAGTGATCGAGCACGTCGCAGACGACGAGAGCCTGTTCGCCGAGCTCAACCGCGTCCTGCGCACGGGCGGCACGCTCGTGATCGGCACACCCGACTACGCACGTGTCGAGTGGCGAGTGATCGAGCGGATGTACAAGTTCCTGCTCCCGAACGCGTACGGCGACGATCACATCACCCACTACACACGTCACACTCTGACGGAGCTACTCGCCCGGGCGGGATTCGCGATCCGCGAGTACCGCTACGTCATGGGCGCCGAGCTGATCGTAGACTGTGTGAAGCGCGAGGACGCATCGCCCGACGCGGGCGGCGCGCCGACAGCGGTCCCTTCCTCGTCGCGAACGTGATTTCGGACAGCGCAGCGACCCGCTGGAGGAGACACGCCGCAGCGGCCGGTCTCCTCGGCAGCGTCTGGCTCCTCGGCTGCGCGTCCGGCGCGGAGCGACGGCCGAACTTCGTGGTGGTGCTCGTCGACACGCTGCGCGGCGACCACCTGGGTTTCGCAGGTGGCGCGGCGTTGACGCCCCACGTCGACGCGCTCCGCGAGCGCTCGGTCTGGTTCCAGAACGCCTACGCGAACGCGCCGTGGACGCTGCCGTCGCTGGCGTCGCTGTTCACGTCGCGCATTCCCTCTCGTCACCGCGTGGTGGTGTGGGGCAGGCCGCTGCCCGACGCGCAGCTGTCGCTGGCCGAGGTTCTGCGCGAAGCCGGATACGCCACCGGCGCCTTCAACGCCAACATCCTCTTCGACGCGAAGGCAGGGTTCGGCCAGGGATTCGACCGCTACCAGGTGGTCTGGCACCCCGACGCCCTCCAGGGGGGGGCGAGCGGAACGTTTCCCAATGCGCCGGCGTCGCTCGTGACCCAGCAGGCGGTTGCGTGGATTCGCGCGCAACGCGAAGCGCGCCCCGACGCGCCGCTGTTCGTGTACCTCCAGTACATGGAGCCCCACACGCCGTACCGCTGTCCGAGCCGAGCGGAGCCCGGCTGCCCCGACCGCGCGCAGGTGCTGAACCATCGCCTGCACGCCGAGCAGTGGGACTTCGAGCCAGAGGACCGCGCGCAAATCGAGCGGCTCTACGCCGCCGAGGTGGACGCCGTGGACAAGGGACTCGGCGAGCTTTTCGCCGCGCTCGACTCGGTTGGCCTGCGCGATGCGACGTGGCTGGTCGTGACCTCCGATCACGGCGAGCAGCTTGGCAAGGACGGCGTCTACCTCCACGGGAAATCGCTCGACCGCGAGGAGATCCGCATCCCCCTGCTGATCCACGGCCCCGGGATCGCGCCCGGCAGCGTCGATACGCCGACATCGCTCGTCGACCTGGCCCCGACGATCCTCGACGCCGCTGGAATCCCAGCCCCGCCGGACTTCGAGGGACGCAGCCTCCTCCCGGCCCTGCGCGGCGACGCGCTCGAAGACCTCCCCGTGATCGCCGAGATCTTCCAGACCACGGAGTCGCCGCCGAGGCACCGCCTCGCGGTCATGACGCGCGTGGACAAGCTCGTGCTCGACCCGGCGGGCGGCGTCGTGCGCTACGACCTCGTGTCCGATCCGCGCGAGCGCGAGCCTCGACCCGCAGAGCGATCCGAGCTCGCGCGAGCCCTCGGTGAGTTCGAGCAGTACATCGACTTCGGGGAGGCCCCGGGGGCGCCGAAGCTCGACGACGAGACCCGGGGGCGCCTTCGAGCGCTCGGGTACGACCGGCACTGACGGGTCCGCCGCGTGGTCTTCAACTCCCTCACCTTCGTTCTGTTCTTCGCCGCCGTCCTGGTGCTCCACCGCCTCCCGCTCTCCTGGACGCTCCGGAAGGGCAACCTCCTCCTCGCGAGCTACCTCTTCTACGCGGCCTGGAACCCGCCGTTCGTGGTGCTGCTCTGGATTTCGACGATCACCGACTGGTTCGTCGCGCGCGGTCTCGCGAATGCGCGGAGCCGCCGGCGACGACGCGCTCTGCTCGGTGTCAGTCTAGGGGTCAACCTGGGACTGCTCGGGTATTTCAAGTACGCGGGATTCCTGCTCGAGAACTTCGTTGCGTTGGCGGGGTCCCTCGGAATCGACTTCGAGCCCGCCGCGCCGGACATCATCCTGCCCCTCGGTATCTCCTTCTACACGTTCCAGACGCTGTCCTACACGATCTCGGTGTACCGCCGGGAGTCGGCGCCGTCGCGGTCGTTCCTCGACTACGCGCTCTACGTCACGTTCTTCCCGCAGCTCGTGGCCGGGCCGATCGTGCGTGCGACCGACTTCCTTCCCCAGTGCGAAGAGCCGAAGCGCGCCAATGCGCGACAGCTCGGCTGGGGCGCGACGCTGCTGCTCTTCGGTCTGTTCCAGAAAATGGTGCTCGCCGACGCGCTGTTCGCGCCAATCGCCGATCTGGTGTTCGCCGCCCCCGCCAGGGCCGGGACGCTCGGCGCGTGGGTCGGCGCCTTCGCTTTCTCGGGCCAGATCTTCTTCGACTTCGCCGGCTATTCGTCGTGCGCGATCGGCACGGCACTCTGTCTGGGCTTCGTCCTCCCCGAAAATTTCCGCTGCCCGTACGGCTCGCTGGGATTCAGCGACTTCTGGCGCCGCTGGCACGTGTCGCTGTCGAGCTGGCTGCGCGACTACCTGTACATCTCGATCGGCGGCAACCGCGCCGCGACCTGGCGCGTGGCGGCGAACCTGATGTTCACGATGCTCGTGGGCGGGCTCTGGCACGGCGCGTCCTGGCACTTCGTCGTGTGGGGTGGACTGCACGGTCTCTACCTCGTGCTCGAGCGCGCGCTGCGGCGACTTACGGGGGATCTGGCCGCCACCCGGGGCACCGCGCTGCGCCTCGCCGTCGCACTCGCGACGTTCGTCGTCGTCTCCCTGACCTGGATCTTCTTCCGCGCTCCATCGCTGGGGGCCGCGACCCTCTTGGCGACGAATCTCGTCAGCGGCGCCGCGAGTCCATTGGTTCCGTGGTCGCTGGTCCCCTGGGTCGGCGTGCCGATGCTCTTGACCTTCGCGCTGCACTGGACGCTTCGCGACGCCGACCTCGAGATGCGATTCTCGTCACTCGCGTTGCCCTGGCGGGCGGCGCTGCTCGCCGGCCTCGTGCTGTCGATCCTCTTCGCGCCCGGAGACGACCGTGCCTTCATCTATTTCCAGTTCTAGCGCGCTCGACGCGGGCGGCTGGCGGAGCACCGTCGGCCTCGCGCTCGTCCTGCTCGTGATCGGAATCGGCGGATTCGAGGCGTTCTGGCGCTCGCGCGGCTTCCAGCCCGCGCTGCGCGACGACGACGCGCTCTGGTGCCTGGAGCGTCTTCGCCTTCCCGTCGACGACCCCGACGCCATCGCGGTCATCGGGTCGTCGCGCATCCACCTCGCGATCCAGCCCGCCGCGTTCTCGACGTCGGGCCTCGAGGCCCCCCTCCAACTCGCGATCGCCATGGCCCCGACCACGCCCATGCTCGAACACCTGGCCAACGACTCGGAGTTTCGCGGTGTCGTTCTCGCCGAGGTGAATCCCCGGCTGTTCTTTCAGAAACAGCGGTGGCTCGACGTGAGGGTGGCCACGAAGCTGCGCGCCTGGCGCGAGTTCGACCGGGCAGACGTCTTCGAGCAGCGCCTGCGCATGGCCGTTCAGCGTGCCGCGGTGTTCCGCCTGCCCGACCTCTCGCCCGCGTCCCTGCGCCGCGCCTTCGCGACCCGGAAGCTCCCCACTCCGTCCCACATCACAATCGAGGCCGATCGCACCCGCTACGCCGATTTCGACCGCTTTGCGGGTCTCGAACGCAAGATGCGTCGGATCCGCGAGCTGCGCGAGACGTCGACAATCGCGTTCCTCGACGAGACCGGCCTCACGCGTTGGCTCGCTCGGGTCGAGGAATCCGTCGCGCGTCTCCACGCGCGCGGCGGCGACGTCTTCTTCGTCCGTACGCCGACGGCCGGGTTCATTCGGGAACACGAAGCCAAATCGCTGCCGCGCGCGTTTTATTGGGACGCCCTGGCGGCCCACACGGTCGCGGCGACGATCCACTTCGAGGACCACCCGTCCCTGCGTCACTTCGTGCCGATCGACAACCATCACCTCGATCGACAGCAGGCCGCCGCGTTCTCGCGCGCCCTCGGTGAGATCGTGGCGAACCGGCTTCGAGAGCGCGGGCGCACCTGAAATGGATCGCCGCTCGACGCGCCAGCGGTGCGCTCGGGCGGCAATCTTCGCTACAACGCAAGCACGGAGCGCGGGCAAAGGAGATCGACAGGCGCAATGGCGACCGACACACCGCGGTCCGGCACACCTGACGTCAGGGGGCACGTCGTCGCCCTCGATGGCCTGCGTTTCCTCGCCGCCGCCGTCGTGCTCGTGGGACATTGCTTCAACGTCATTGCAATTCCCGAGTCCGTGCAGAAGCTCGTGCGCGAGACGCCGCTCGTCGTGTTCATCAACGGCTACGGAGCCGTCCACCTCTTCTTCGTCCTGAGCGGCTTCGTTCTCGCGGGCTCCGCGGATCGTGTGCGCGAACGGATCGACCTCGTACAGTTCTACGTGCGCCGCGTGCTGCGCATCCACCCGCCCTACGTGTACGCCCTCGTGGCCGCTTGGCTTGCGAGCTTCGTCTACGACGTCTCTCAGAGTGCCGGCGCCGTGACCCCCTACTTGATGAAGCGGGCGAGCGTCCACCTCACGCCGGCAGAGCTCGTGTCGTTCTTCCTGTATCCGAGCGACGCGAAGCTGCAGCTCGGGCCCGCATGGACACTCGCCATCGAGATGCACTTCTCCTTCCTGCTGCCGCTCATGCTGTGGGTCACGCGGCGCAGCCATTGGAGCGTGCTGATCGTCTTGTCCCTGTTCGCCCTGTTCGACGGCCACCGACTCTGGGAACCCCTCGACTACGCGATCTTCTTCTCTCTCGGCGTAGCGATCTTCCAGGAGCGCGACCGCCTGCAGCGTCTGGCCGACGCACTGTCGAGTGCAGTGCGCTTCGTCGCGGTGGGCGCCTCGCTGCTCGTCTTCGCAGCGCCGTGGCTCCTCGACATCGTCTACGAGGCGGGCTTCGCGTACTCGCCCTGGGGCACCGCGGTGTCGGCCGTCGGAGCCGGGTTGCTGCTCTGGAACAGCCTGTGTTTCGACGGGGTGAGCCGTCTTCTCGCGCATCCCTCCCTCGCGTACGGGGGGCGCATCTCGTACAGCTTCTACCTCCTCCACTACCCGGTCATGATTCTCTGCTCACAGACGCTTCGCGCACCCCTGACGGCCTTCGACACGGTCGCCTACCTGGCGTCCGTGTTCCTCCTCACCTTCGGCGCCGCAGCGCTCTCGTTCTACGTCATCGAGCGGCCCTCGATCCGCGCGGGGAACGCGCTGTGTCGCGCCATCAGCCGCCGTACCTCCGCGACACCGCAGTTTTCCCGACTGGGGGCGTGAGGCTCAGCGGCGCCGGGGGCGCAACACGGCGGCGAAGCTCCGCGCGGGCGGCCGCCCCGCCTTCGGCGGATGGCTCGCAAAGAAGCCGGCGTCGAGCGCGAAATGGCGGCGCAGACTGCGGTCGAGCTCCGGCGCGTAGGTCGAGATGCTGGGAAGCCCCGGCCATTCGATCACGCCCCGCACCACGAGCGCCGGCGGCGAACGCCGCAGCACCTCCGCGAGCCGCCCGCCGCGATCGGCTCCAGTCTGGCCGGGATACAGCTGCGCGAACGGCCAGGCGTCGTAGTAGCGGTTCGAGAGGAAGTAGTAATAGGCCTCGTTGCCGTAGACGAACACAGGGGCATCGGGCGGCACCTC
>SPKZ01003561.1_pt1 | contig 11551 bp, 9 predicted proteins | sample 2456571 | NCBI WGS metagenome assembly SPKZ01 (sample SAMN11192286, study PRJNA482655) | marine metagenome | biome: ENVO:00000447; feature: ENVO:00000244|ENVO:00000211|ENVO:00000569|ENVO:00002023; material: ENVO:00002151; isolation source: ocean water from marine abyssalpelagic zone ...
CGCGCCGCCTTTGCGGCGGCGCGCAACTTCCGAGGCGACCCGGGCGTGGAGCTCACCCTGCGCGGCGAAGCCGTCCCTGGTCATTCCCGGGCGACCCGGCTCGCGCCGGGCGGACCGATTGACGAGAGCGACCATCCCCGGAGCTTCCGAGTCCGGAAGACCGAGCACACGACACGCGACGGTCACGGACACGGGTGCCGTGTACTCGCGCGCCACGTCGAGACGACCCCGCTCACGCGCCGCCTCGAGATGGGTGCGCGCCATCGCGCGCACGTCGGCTTCGAGGCGCCCGATCACACGGGGACGCAGGTGAGGGCTCATCGCGCGTCGAATGGCGGTGTGTCCCGGTGGATCCCAGGTCGCGAAGCTGCGATCGAAATCCACGGGCGCTGCGGCGTCCGCGTCGAACGCTCGCGAAATCACGCTGCGTTCGAACACCGGCCCCTCTACGATCGTGAACGCGTCGGCGTTCCCGATCACCTCCCAGACGTCGTCGAAACGCGACAACGCCCACGCGTCGTACTGCTCGAGGCGATGGATGGGGGAGTGGGCCCGCAGCTCCCGGTAGACGGGATACGGGTCCGCCATGGCTTCGACGGAGAACGGGTCGTACTGAACCTCGGGCATCCCTACCTCCGAAGGGCAACTCGGCCCGCTACGCCGAGAGCGCGGTCCGTTCGGATTCGAATACGCCGCCCTTCAGGACCGCGTGGAGATTCGTGGCGTCCTCGAGGCAGGCGATGTCCGACAGCGGATCGCCGTCGACCACCAGAAGATCGGCGAGCTTTCCCTCCTCGACGGCGCCGAACTCGTCGCCGTTCGCGAACAGATCTGCACCGTTTCTCGTCGCCCAGCGGAGCACGTCCTTCGGCGGGATGCCCACTTCCTTGACGTAGAACACGAGCTCGCTCGCGTACTCGCCATGCTGCAGGAAGACGGTCCCGAAGTCGTCGCCACACACGAGCTTGACACCCGCGGCGTCCACCTCGGGGAGGAAGCTCCGCAACTGGGCCGAGTCCTCCCGCATGCTCGCGAGGGTTCGCTGGAACATCGTGCTCGCGCCAGCCGGGATCTTGCCGTCCAGCGCCCCGCTGTCCATGAATTCGAGCACGCGCATCATGTAGAAGAGGCTCGGCACTACGGTGCTTCCGGATTTCAAGACCGCTTCGACGCACTCTTCGTCCATGCGGTCTGCGTGATCGATGATGTCGACCCCGGCTTGTGCGCAGTCGAGAATCGACCGCTTCGACGCGGTATGCGCGCGCACGAGAGCGCCGCGGTCGTGCGCTGCCGCGACGGCGGCGGCGAGCTCTTCCTTCGTGAGGCAACTCCGCTCCTCGGTGGGCCCCGCGTTGTGGCCGCTGCTCATACTGAGCTTGATCACCTCGGCCCCCTGCTTGATCTCCTCACGCACGATCTTGCGAAATCCGCTCGCTCCATCGGTGGTACGAACGAGCCCGCAGTTGCCGAGCTCGAGCCAGTAGTTTCGGCTCGCACCGCTCGCGATATCGGCCGTGGCCATCAGCTCGTGGCTGCCGCAGAGCATACGGGGCCCCGCAATCCACGCCTGATCGATGGCGTTCTTGAGCGAGGAGTCGATCGACTCGAACGTACTCGAGCAGACGATGCTCGTTACGCCGGCCTCGAGGGCGATCCCCAGGTTGCGTTGGGCGAGGATCGTGTACGTGGCGGGCGGATGGAGGATCTGGAGCGCAGGCGCCTCGCCGGGCACGAGATCGTGAAAGGTCGTGTGAAAGTGGCACGACACGAGGCCCGGCATGAGGGTGCGCCCACGGAGGTCGATCTCGCGGGTCGCGGGGTCGATCGACGCCCCCGCCGCCGATCCCTCGTTGGATACGAGGGCGATGCGATCACCCTCCACCACGACGGTGGACCGAGGGCGGACGGGGTTCACCCCGTCGACGACGTTGGCGTTGCGAAAGACGATTCGACTCATGGGTCCACGTTACAGCAGCAACAACGAAATGGGGCCGGTGGGCGATCGCCGCCCACCGGCCCCGAAATGCCCGAACGCGATCCCCTCTAGTTGGCGATGGACGCCGGAAGCGTCGCGCCCTCGAATGGAATCAGCAGAATTTCGATCCGGCGGTTCTTCGCGCGACCCTCGGGAGAGTCGTTCGGAACGCGCGGCGAGAATGGACCGCTCGAGACGGCCAGCAGGCGGCTGCCGTCGAAGCCCTCCTCCTGGAGGAGTCGCACCACCGAACCCGCCCGCGCGCCGGCGAGCTCCCAGTTCGTGGGATAGCGGCCCTTGAGGCGACTGCTGATCTGGACGTCATCGGTGTGGCCGACCACCTCGATGCGGGCGTCGGCGCCCAGTAGCTGCGCCGCCACGCGACTCAGCACCTCGGCACCCTGCTCGTCGAGCTGCGTAGAGCCGGAGTCGAACAGAATGTCCTGGGAGAGATTGAGCTGGATGCCGTTGCGCAGCCGCTCGATCTCCACCTTGCCCGAAATGAGCTCGTCCTCGAGACTCGCCACCAATCCGTCGTAGGTGAACTTCATCTCGTTGACCTGCGCGGTCTTCCGTTGGAGCCTCTGCTCGAGCTCCTGGTTGCGATTCTCGAGCGCAGTGCGCTCGGCCGCAATCGAGTCGAGATCGGCCGCGAGGTCGTTGTACTTGCCCGAGGACACGCAGGCTAGCGGTCCCAGCAGCAGCGTGACCGTGCCGAACTGCAGCGCGATCGATCGGATCCCCATCTTCTCCATGGTCTTTCCCCCTGTAATGAGATTTTCGGCAAAGGTAGAAGAAACTTCAGTCGTGCCAAGAATTGGAGCGGAATTCCTATGGGTAAACCACATCAAATGAACCCGATGCCGACGATCGTGATGTCGTCGAGCTGGCCCTTGCCCTTGGAAAACTCGATGAGGCCTTTCCGCAACGCCTGAATGCTTCCTTCCACACCGTGGCCCTTGGCGGTGTGGTTCTCGCTGAGGATGCCGAGGATCCGCTGGGTGCCGAACTGCTCGCCCTCGGGATTGGCGGCCTCGTTGACGCCGTCGGTGTAGAGGACCACCTGCGCGCCCGGCTGGAGTTGCATCACTTCTTCTTCGTACTCGGCGTCTTCCAGCACGCCGATCGGGATACCGCCGGCGCGCTCGTCGTGCTCGGCTCTCGCCTCTGCGGCGTCTCCCTCCACGCGGATCGGACCGGGATGACCGGCGGACACGTAGCGCAGTTCGCGGCTCTCGAGGTCGAGCACGGCGTACAGGAACGTGCAGAAGTGTCCCGACTGAAGGATCAGTTGGAACCTCCGGTTGAGCTCGGCCGCTACTTCGGCGGGCGAGACGATCTCGTAGTACGGCGGCTCGGAAAGTTCCCGCTTCAGGATGCCCCCCTGTTGCGGGTTGGGAACCAGCGCGCGGCTCAGGCTCACCGAAAGCAGCGCTGCGGACGTTCCGTGACCCGACACGTCGAGGATGTACACGCCAACATGCTTCTCGTCGAGTCGGAACACGTTGAACATGTCGCCGCCGAGGGTCTGACACGCGTCGTACACCCAGGCGAATTCGACACTCGGCAGCGCCGGGGGCGTGTTCGGCAGGTGAGACATCTGCACCTCGGCTGCGGCGCGCAGATCGCGCTCGATGCAGTCGTGTGCCTCCTGGAGACTGCGGACCCTGGCCTCGAGCTTTTCCTGGAGTCGCAGAATCCGCTCCACGACGCGAATCTGTGCGGCGAGCGCACCGGGGCTGATGGGCTTCGAGAGAAACGCGTCGGCCCCGGCGTCGAGACCGTCCGCGAGGTGATCCTCCTGGTCGAGCGAGGTGGAGAGCAGCACCGGGAGATACGGCGTGCGATCGGCCGTGCGGATCCGGCGGCAGAGTTCGGGGCCGTCGAGGTTCGGCATCACCCAGTCGGTAACGACGAGGGAAAACGACGGATCGTCCTCGAGGTGCTGCCATGCAGCTGCGCCGTCCTCGGCGCAGACGACCTCGTGGCCCCACTGCTCGAGAAGATCGGAGACGATCATCCTCGAGACCCTGTCGTCATCCACGACGAGAACCCGCACCTCCCCTCAGTCGGCGAACTGGGGCGAAGAGCTGAAGGAATATTCGAGCCTCTTTCGAATCCGCCCGGGACTGCGCGGCACCGAAATTGGGTGGAATCCGCTGGAACTCCCCAGACCAGCCGGCTCTTGCGCCTCCCTGATCAGGCAGTTCTCCACGCGAACCGCGCCGATCAGAAGCACAACTCGAGTCTCGCCCCGGAAGCGAAACGCGCAGCGAGGCGAAGCCGAACTATGCGAGCTTCAGCACCTTCATCGCGTTCTCGCGCAGGAACTTCGGCCAGACCTTGTCCTTGAAGGCGACGTTTGGCATGTCCGTCATGATGCGCTCGAGGGACAACCCCATCGGGAAGTAGCCGGCGTAGATGATCTTGTCGGCGCCGCGAGTGTTCGCGTAGTTGACGATCTCCTCCGGGTAGTACTTCGGAGCGAATGCGGAGGTCGAGTAGTAGAGATTGGGCCACTTGAGCATGAGCTTCATGGCCAGCTTCTCCCACGGCTCGCATCCGTGCCGCGTGACGAAGACGAGGTCGGGGAAGTCGTACATCACCTGGTCGATGAGCTCGACGTGCTGGCACGCCATCGGCAAGCGCGGTCCGGGAACGCCGGCGCACACGAAGATGGGCACGTCGAGTTCCACGCATTTCGCGTAGTAGGGATAGAACTTCGCGTGGTTGATCGGGACCTGCGGATTGCAACCCGCCGGAAACGCTCCGAACGCGCGCACGCCGTACTCCTCGTACTGGCGCACCATGTCGCGAATGCCCTCCATCCCCTGGTTGGGATCGACGTTGCCCGACGGAACGAAGCGGTCCGGGTGTTCCTTGAGGGCCCGAGCGCTCACATCGCCCCCGACGCCGATGAGACCGCGCTCGACGCCGAAGCGGTCCATCTCGTGGAGCGTCACGTCGATAGGATTCTCCGTTCCGTAGAGCTCCTTTGGAACGTTCTTGAACATGTACTCGACGGGAAAGTCGAACCCCTCCTTCGACTCCTCGTCCATCAGCTGGGCGCGGATGAAGTCGTACTGTGAGAAGTCGCTGGCCGGGAATCCGATCATGCAATCGATGATTCCAACGTCGGACGGCATGGGCATCTGCACTCCCTCTCGAGACCTCTCGGCGACGAATCTGCGTCCGAGGGAGTGCGATTCTATCACGCGCAGAAACCACCGTTGCGTCACCCGCGGCGCGGCGTCACCCGGTCGAGAAAGCGTCCGATCCTCGCAAAGTACGCGCGACCGCCGACCTGCACCGTGTCGTTGTGCCCGGCGCCCGTGATCGTCTCGAAGGCCTTCGGTTCGGGCGCCATCTCGAACAGCTGGCGGCCGAGCGCATAGGGGACGATGCCGTCGCGGTCGCCATGGAATGCGAGCAGCGGCGCGCGCATCCCGGTGATCTTCGACCCCGAGTCGAACATGCCCCGCGCCAGCCATCTCGCTGCGGGTCCCATGTGGGCGCCTCCCACTTCGGACAGGGACGGGAATGTGCTCTCGAGAATCACGCCGCCGAGGGCGCGGCCGCGCGCGAGGTCGACGGCGACGGCGCCGCCGAGCGAACGGCCGAAGAGCACGATCCGCTGCTCGGGAATCCCGCGTTCTTCGATCAGATGTGTGAGCCCGGCGCGCGCGTCGGCGTAGACTCCCGCTTCGTCGGGTCGTCCCCCGCTCCGCCCGTACCCCCGGTAGTCGATCAACAGCACGTGGCTCGCCTGCCGGGACAGATCGACGGCGTTGGGCAGGCGGTGCGACGCGTTTCCCGCGTTGCCGTGCAAGAAGAGGATGGCGCGATCCGCGCCAGCGTGCGGAATGAAGAAGCCGTGGAGGCTGACGCCGTCCTCTGCCTCGAGGCGAACCTCTTCGCCCACCACACCGAGATCCGACAGGCTCAGATCGACGCCGGGGCTGGGCTGGAATGCGAAGCGACCGACGACGAAACGGCGCAGCGGCGACGCCAACGCGACGAACATCAGCACCACCACGATGACCGCAAACGCGATTCTCTCCATACCGCGAGAGGATACCCTTCGCCCGCGAGCCAGACGTGGGACGGGGGAGACGCGGCGATCCGATCGCTGCGCCGGTCGGAATCAGCCTGCCGGCAGGCTTCGCCGCGAGAGATCGTCGAACCCCGCCGAGGTGGCGCGGCGGTCAAGCGGGGCGTTCTGACTTTCGGGGGGATGCGCTTTCGCGATCAGGTGCTCGGCGTTCCCGCGGAGCACGTCGTAGCGAATCCGCTCGCTTCCCTGGGTCACGATGAGCACCTTCGCGAGGCTGGCGGCGAGGTGATAGAACGGCCAGTCGGTGCCGAAGACGAGGCGCTCGCCACCCGTCGCGCGAATCATCTCGTCGAGCTGCGTCACACCCTGGCCGTGAATGCCAAGCCACGCGTTGTCGTGCCGGCGGGCCAGCGCCAGGGCTTCGTGGCCATCTCGCGCGCCCGCGTGTCCGAGCACGAATGGCAACCTGGGAAAGTTGGCCAGCGCCTCTTCGTAGTGACGCGGCAGTGCGTAGCGGTGGGTCGACTCGGGCTCGATTCCCGCGCGCCCCGTGTGGAAGAAGACGACGAGCCCGAGGCGCTCGCACGCGGCGTAGACGTCCATCACGTCGGGATCGTCGGGATAGAAGCGCTGCATCGTCGGATGGAGCTTCACCACCCGAGCGCCCGCCGCCGCGAAGCGCTCGAGCTTCGCGACCCGCTCCGGATCGCGGGGATGCACCGACGCCCCCGGAATCAGGCGATCGGAAACGCCGGCTGCTTCGATCGCCGCGAGCCAGCGCTCGCTGAGATCGTCGCCGAAGGGGAGCCCGAAGGCGATGGGCAGGATCACGGCCTGACCCACGCGCGAGGCATCCATCTCCGCGAGCAGATTCGGAATGGTCTGGGTCTTTGCCGCCGCGCTCCCCCACAGGCCCTGAGACACGGCGCCCCACCACAAGTCGCGCAGATCGGCCGGTGTGAAGTTTGCGTTGACGTACACGTCGAGATCGAGATCGCAGCCGGGATCCTCTCGATCGCAATCGAGCAGGTGTCGCACGCGCGGGGTGCGCGCTTGCAGATCGATCTCGGGTGCGAAGAGCATCGACATGCCGAAGTGACAGTGCACGTCGATCGCGGTCGGGACATCGTCGGCGACGCATCGGAGCGTCCCGTCCGCGTCGAGCTCGAACCACGGGAGCTCGGCCAGCCCGCGGTACCCTCGATAGCGGTGCACGCCGAACCGCCCCTTCCCGGATCGCTCGAGCTCGCTGGCTCGCTGGCTCGCGAGGGCAGCGACGTCGGACTCCGTGTAGCGACGGGGGTCGTCGCTGCGGCAGCCGCCGAGTGCAGCGCCGGCGGTCGCTGCCGTGAGCAGACTGAGAAATTCGCGACGCTCGATCGACCTCGCCATTGCGAAACCGTAGCGATTCGAATCCAGGGTGCACCGGCAGCCCGATACGGAGGTCGCCTCGCAGGTCGCCGGGCATCCTCGCCCACGATTGCTCGGTGCACGCCCACCCGAGAGCGTAGAATGCCGGCGGCGAAACCGTTCCGCCGTTTCGGGAACGTTTCGCCTCCGCCGGGTCGCTTCGCCGACGAAATGCGCGCGGCACTCGCAACCACGATGAGGCTGCAGTGAACGCACTGACCGCAGAATTCGTCGGCACCGCCGTCCTCCTGGTCCTGGGAAACGGTGTCGTCGCCAACGTCGTCCTCCGCAAGACGAAGGGCGAGGACTCCGGGTGGATCGTCATCACGCTCGGGTGGGGACTGGCCGTCTTCGTTGCGGTGCTCCTCACCGCGCGATACAGCGGCGCCCACATCAACCCGGCGGTCACCGTCGGTCTCGCCACGGCCGGCCGCTTCGCCTGGGAGCTCGTCCCCGGCTACCTGGGCGCACAGATGCTCGGCGCAGCCCTCGGCGCGACCATCGTGTGGATGCAGTACAGCGACCACTTCGCCGCCACCGACGACGCGGACCGGAAGCTCGCCGTCTTCTGCACCAGTCCGGCCATCCGCCATCCGCTGCCGAATCTCTTCTCGGAGATCGTCGGCACGTTCGTGCTGGTGCTGGCGGTACTCGGCATGGCGACCCCGGAGGTCGGCCTCGGATCCATCGACGCGCTGCCGATCGGTCTGGTAGTCCTCGCGATCGGACTCTGCCTCGGCGGACCGACGGGCTTCGCGATCAACCCCGCGCGCGACCTCGCCCCGCGCATCATGCACGCCATCCTGCCGGTCGACCGCAAACGCGACAGCGACTGGTCGTACGCCTGGATCCCAGTGGCGGGACCGATCCTCGGCAGCTGGCTCGCGGCGGTGGTCTTCGGGGCGCTTACCGCTACTTCGTGATCCCGAAGCGTTCCAGTCCGAACGCGCGAATCGCGTTGCCGCGCATCAGCGCGTAGATCTCGTCGGCGTCGAGGCCCGCGTTGCTGCAGATCTCGGTGGCGACCTTCTCCGTGTCGGGAAACGTCGAATCCGCGTGCGGGTAGTCGGTCTCGAAGGTGATGAGGTCCATGCCGATCCGGTGGCGATTCGCGAGGCCCGTCTCGTCGTCGAAGATGCAGCCAAGGACGCGGCCCTTGATGTAGGAAGTCGGCGCCTCGGGGAGATTCGAGCCGAAGGAGTTGTCCACTCGCTCGGCCCAGAGCTTGTCCATGCGCTCGAGCACGTAGGGCATCCAGCCGACCTGTCCCTCCGAGTAGGCGATCGTGAGGTTCGGAAACCGGGCCAGCGTGCCCGAGAAGACGAAGTCGATCAGCGACCCCATCGCGTTCTGGAACGTCAGGGTGGAGCTCACGATGAAGGGCGCATCGGGCGTCGTGATCGGCATCTTCGACGACGAGCCGATGTGCATGCAGACGACCGTCTCGGTCTCCTGGCACGCCGCGAAGAAGGGATCCCAGTAGCCCGAGTGGACCGACGGGAGGCCCAGCGGGTGGGGGTTCTCGGAGAACGCCACGGCGTAGCTCCCCTTCGCCGCACAGCGGTGGATCTCGTCGACCGCGAGTTGCACGTCCCAGAGCGGGATGATCGTGAGCGGAATCAGACGCCCGTGACCGTCTCCCGCACACCACTCGTCGATCACCCAGTCGTTGTACGCCTTCACGCACAGCAGCCCGAGCGCTTTGTCGTCCCGCTCCATGAAGGTCTGACCGCAGAAGCGCGGCAGCGTGTTGGGGAAGCAGATCGACACCTCGACATGGTTGGCTTCCATGTCTTCGAGCCGCTCCTTCTGCTTCCAGCAGCCCGGGCGGATCTCGTCGAAGGTCGTGACGCCGAAGGCCAGGTCGCCGAGGCCAACCGCGGCCGAGAGCCGGGAGAAGGGAGAGACGAGGTCGTCGTAGTACCAGATATCGGCCCACTCGCCCGACGGATCCGGCGTCCAGTCGAGTCCGGTGGCGCCTCCGAAGCGCCCCTTCTCCCGCTGGATGCGCGGCCCCCGGTCCAGAACCTTCGCCGGTAGCCGACTGGACCACAGGTCCGGCGGTTCCACGACGTGATCGTCCACGGAGATGATCTTGGGTATCGACATGGGCTCACTCTTCGCCTCGTTGCGTCGCGCCATCCTACCGCAGCGCACCCGCAACCGGTCGGATCGGTCGGCACATCGAACCGCCGCCTGCGGACATCCGCCAGTCCTGGCGCGAGGGTCCGATCGCGGCCGTGATCGGAGTCGAAGGGCTGGAGTCGCAGGCGAATTCCTACGAGTCCACGGGCTCGATTCGAATGATCTGGCTCCCCGAGCGGTGCTCGAGGAGGATCACCACCTCCCCTGCCGGACCGACCTCGATGTCGCGGAAGCGGCCCAGGCCCTCGATCAGGGTCTCCGTGTGCTGTTCTCCGCTCTCGTCGACCACGAGTCGCCACAGGTCGTTGCGCCCGAGGGTCGCGACGAGGAGGTGATTCTGCCACTTCGGAAAGCCCTTGCCGCGGTAGAACACGATGCTCGAGACGCCGGGCGAAGGGGTCCAGTCGATCTTCGCCGGCTCGAGATCGGCGGGGTCGAACTCGAGCCCGTACTTCTTCGCGTAGGAGATCGGCCGGCCGTCGTAGTCCACACCGAGACTCACCAGCGGCCAACCGTAATTCAAACCGGCGCGGATGATATTGCCCTCGTCACCACCGCGGGGGCCGTGTTCGGAGGACCACATGAGCCGCGTGTGGGGGTCGAAATCCAGTCCCTGGGGATTCCGATGTCCAAGGGTGTAGACGGATGCGAGCGCACCGGGTTTGCCGACGAAGGGGTTGTCCGCTGGCGTGCGCCCGTCGTCGTGCATCCGGTGGATCTTCCCGTAGGGCAGCCCGAGGTCCTGGACTCCGCGGTAGTCGCCGAATACGCCGACGCTGAGATACACGTGGCCTTCATCGTCGAAGGCGATACGCGCGGCCGCCCCGTTCTCCTGGCCGTCCAGATAACTCTGTTTGGGGGCCTCCCAGATCGTCTCCTGGTCCGTCCACACGCTGCCCTCGAGGCGCCCGCGGATCAGCTTCAACATCGTGACCGGCCGGCCGGTACTCCGACTGACCTCGTTGCAGCCCTCGCAGCGATCGCCGTAGGACAAGTAGATCCAGCCGTTGTCCTCGTAGTTGGGATGCAGGGCGACCTCGTGTGCCCAGCCGCTGCCCGTATAAGTGGTGCCGCGCAGAACGCTGTCGTCGTAGAAGCGCGGCGTGCCGGTGACGCGTGTGGAGGTCGAACCGTCGGCGGACACGATGCGAATTCCGCGCATCTTCTCCGTCACCAGGATGCGTCCATCGGGGAGCGGTGCGATCGAGTACGGCTCGCTCAATCCGCCGAAGACACGGCGCAACACGAAGCGGTGCAGCTCGCTCGAGATGGGTTCCGTGGGGATCACAGGAGGTTGGCCCACACCGCGTTGCGCGTCTCGGTGCTCGCCGACGCGCTTCTCGAGGATATAGATCGAGAGACCGCGAATGTCGTCGGCGGGCAGCGTGGCGCCCCACGCCGGCATGCCCTTTTCTGGAGCCCCGATCGCGATGCTCGCGACGACCTCGTCGACGGAATCGCCGTGAATCAATGTCTCTGCCAGAAGCGAAGGCCCCTGTGCGGCTCCCTCGAGGTCGGCCCCGTGGCAGACCGCGCACTGCTTCGCGTAGATCCCTCCCATCTGATCGGGAAGGACCCACGCGTCACGCGCCGGGTCTCCCCCACTCTCTTGCTCCGCTCCGGCTGCGCAAGCGATGAACAATGCGGTACACGCCAGGGCAAGCAGGGTCGCGTCGCCGCCGAGCGTCCGGGCAGATCCAATCGTCATGGTCACCAATATACGGTTTGGAAGCCCGGACCGGTCGAAGCTTCTCGTGAAGCCGATCTCGGGACCGATGTCGTGGTACCCCGGTCATCGCGGCCCGTAGGCCATGCTCGGGAGCCAGGTCACGAGCTCGACCCAGAAGAAGATCACGGCCAACCCCAGCAACTGGATCGCGATGAACGGCGCGACGCCGCGGTAGATGGTGGCGACGCTCACCTCGGCCGGGGCCACGCCCTTCAGGTAGAAGAGCGCGAACCCGACG
>SPKZ01020180.1_pt1 | contig 11551 bp, 13 predicted proteins | sample 2456571 | NCBI WGS metagenome assembly SPKZ01 (sample SAMN11192286, study PRJNA482655) | marine metagenome | biome: ENVO:00000447; feature: ENVO:00000244|ENVO:00000211|ENVO:00000569|ENVO:00002023; material: ENVO:00002151; isolation source: ocean water from marine abyssalpelagic zone ...
AAGCTATGTCAACGAGCCCATCCTAAGCGAGATTTAAAGGATGGACTCTATCAATTTGGGGTGATTTCACTGGTGGATATTTGAGTGCTGTTCAAAAAAAAGGCTTATGTACCTACATATGAAACAGTGTTAGTAAGCAGAATTCTTTTTTCCGCACCATTATCTTCACTCAACAAATGACCTTGAGCGAGTAAGCAGGCAAGTGCTAAACGACATTCATGCGGTTTACCTATAACGACAGCTTCAATTTGAGCCAAAATAGTAAGAAGTGTTTTATGCATAAAAAAGTCTACCTAAATATGTTTAAGTAGACTTTTAGCATGATTAGCTGGTTTTTAATAGCCAAAGGGGCTTGATTATCAAGCACTCAGACTTATTGAAACGAGCATCTTCAAGTGGAGCGGGTATATAATTAAGCAGTTCTTCTTGCTGTTACCGCAGCAGATAACTGCGCTAATAAAGTTTCAGTATCATCCCAACCAATACAAGCATCGGTAACACTTTTACCATAAACTTCCGCTTTACCATTAATTAGCTTTTGATTGCCTTCAACCAAATGACTTTCGACCATTACACCAAAAATATTTTGATCACCTTGGCTAATTTGTTTACTGACATCAGTAGAAACTAACATTTGATTCTCAAATTTTTTGCTTGAGTTGCCATGACTAAAGTCGATCATTATTTTAGTATTTAGCTCACTTGCTGCTAGCTGTTGCGTTACCTCTTTAACGCTGTCTTGGTCAAAGTTAGTTGTTTTGCCACCACGTAAAATTATATGGCAATCACTATTACCTGTTGTTTCAATAATTGCGGCATGACCAAACTTGGTAACCGACAAAAAGTGATGTGAAGCCGCCGCAGAGCCAATAGCATCGATAGCAATTTTTATCGTGCCGTCAGTACCATTTTTAAAACCAACCGGGCAAGAGAGCCCAGATGCCAACTCGCGGTGAACCTGTGATTCGGTAGTACGTGCGCCAATTGCGCCCCAACACATAAAATCAGCCATATATTGCGGAGTGATCATATCTAAGAACTCTCCCGCCGTGGGTAAACCTAATTCATTTAGGTCAAGCAATAATTTACGGCCTATACGCAAACCATCATTAAGTTTAAAGCTATTATCCATATAAGGGTCGTTAATTAGCCCCTTCCAACCAACCGTTGTTCGTGGTTTTTCAAAGTAAACTCGCATAACAATTTCTAAGCTATCTTCATACTTTTCACGCAGCTTGACTAAACGCAGGCCATATTCAAGTGCCGCTTTAGGATCATGAATGGAACAAGGTCCAATAATCACCAGTAGACGATCATCTTTATTATTAAAGATGTTGTGAATTGCCGAACGACCAGAAACAACTGATTTAGTTGCTTGCTCTGACGCTGGAAATCGTTCCAGTAATGCGATAGGAGGTAATAAGTCTTTGATTTTATTGATGCGCACATCGTCAGTTTGATACATAATTGTTCTCTTTTTTCAGCTCAAATAGAGGGTTTGATATTTAATACGTCTAGACGCCTAAACAGATATTTTCAACGCCAATTTACCAGTGTTAAGGCGTTAATACTAGTATATTCAAATGAATAAAGAAGAAAAAAGCGATATAATTACTGAATAGATAAAACAAGCTAAGGAAAAGAAATGATTGATGATACCTTGCCATTGCTCGATTTACATCGGCATCTAGATGGGAATATTCGCCCCGCTACTATTTGGCAGTTAGCTGAGCGAAATGCTATTACCTTACCAACAGCTAATTTTGAAGAATTTATCCCTTATGTGCAGGTACAACATAGTGAAGCCGATTTATTAGCTTTTTTGAAGAAGCTTGATTGGGGAGTTGCGGTATTAAAAAATCTTGATGATGTAAAGCGAGTCGCTTATGAAAATGTAGAAGATGCCTTTAATGCAGGTTTACATTACGTCGAGCTACGTTTTTCCCCCTATTACATGGCCATGAATCACAACCTATCGATAACTGACGTGGTGGCAGCAATTATTGACGGTGTACAGGCTGGGCTGAAGTCATTCAATATAAAAATCAACTTAATTGGAATTTTAAGTCGCACTTTTGGTGTTAAACAATGTCAACTAGAGTTAGAAGCATTACTGACTTTTAAAGATCAACTTGTTGCTATTGATTTAGCGGGTGATGAGTACAATTTTCCCGGTGAATTATTTGTTGAGCATTTCAAGCAGGTACGTAATGCGGGCTTACAAGTAACAGTACACGCAGGAGAGGCTGGTGGGGCCAAAAGTGTCTGGCAAGCGATAACCGAATTAGGGGCAACACGTATTGGTCATGGCGTTGCAACGATTACTGATCAGCAGCTAATGACTCACATGGTCAATAACAATATTGCTATTGAGTCATGTTTAACCTCAAACTTTCAAACCGGTACGGTGAACAACATCAGCCAACATCCACTTAAAGAGTTTCTTAACTTTGGCATAAAAGCTTGCCTTAATACCGATGATCCTGCCGTGCAAGGTATCGAGATTAAACATGAATTTGAAGTTGCTCAAAAAATATTGCACTTTAGCGATAACGAAATAAAGCAATTACAAAAAAATGCGCTTGCAGTGAGTTTTCTATCAAACAATGATAAAGCCACTTTGTTATCTAACCAGAATACATAAAAATGAAAACAGTGACTAAAAAATAATAAAGGAGCAATAACAATGGCAGAAGTCTTATTGGCGTTAGTAACTGGTGCATTTGTTGGTATTTTATTTTCAGTATTAAAACTCCCCTTACCTGCGCCTCCGGTTATATCAGGAATAGCAGGCATTGCAGGAATTTACCTTGGTGGCATCGGCTATCAATGGATAATAGCGCGATTTTTTAGCTAAAGTATCTGATAAAGTAAGCTAAGCTGTTTAATTTAGTCTTGCAAATTGATAATATTAAGTAACAAATGAGTAAAACACCCTTGCTAGCAGTATCTAAATTTGTCCATTTATTTAGTTCAGGTTAGAAACTTACTGATTTATTTCACTCTATAAACAACGCACAAGGGACATTTCATGAGCACACCACATATTTCAGCCAATGTAGACGAGTTCGCCAAAACGGTGTTAATGCCGGGCGACCCACTGAGAGCTAAATTTATCGCGGATAATTTTCTAGATAATGCCAGATGCATCACTAAAGTACGTAATATGCTCGGTTATACTGGTAGTTATAAAGGGCAAGAAATTTCCGTTATGGGCTCAGGGATGGGTATACCGTCAATTTCAATTTATGCCACCGAACTATATAAAGACTTTGGTGTTGAAAATATTATTCGTATTGGCTCATGTGGCGCAGTACGAGACGATATAAAAATTCGTGATATTATTATCGGTATGGCTGCAAGTACTGACTCAAATGTTAATCGACAACGTTTCAATCAATGCGACTTTGCCGCCACGGCTGATTTTTCATTGTTACATAACATGGTTAATACCGCACAACGTCTTAATCAAAAAGTGCATGTTGGCACTATTTTTACCGCTGATTTATTTTACACCCCGCAACCTGAAATGTTTGCATTAATGGAAAAGTACGGAATTTTAGCCGTTGAAATGGAAGCTGCTGGTTTATACGGTGTTGCCGCAGAGTACGGTAAAAAAGCATTAACAATATTAACGGTGTCCGATCACATTAAAACCGGCGAACAAACTACTGCAGACGAACGTGAAAGTACTTTTAAAGACATGATGAAATTAACACTGGAAAGCGTTTTATAAACACGCGTTATTGTTTCTAATTACTATTGAGTTTATGGCGATAATCCCTGAACTCGATTATCTATTTCAAAAGCGGAATGTTCGTGAATTCTCGCTGATAAGACATTGCCTTGCAGAGCACTTATCGCTGGCGATTCAACACATGAAAAGTCAATAGTCCCTAATCAGTTTAACTTGCTCGTCACTAAAATATTTTATTCTATAAAGTTGCCAGGGCTGTTCTTTTTCTCGGCACATACCGAATCGAAATGAAGGAATAATATTCGGCCAGTGGTAACGTAAATCACTAAACCAGACACAAACTTTAGTCGACGTTTTTTGATATTGATAAAATACCGGATACTCAGCGAAGTCTCTAAAAGTGGTGAAATTTGTATGCTGCCAAACTAGGTTAGCATCTCTTTGCATGGCCTTATCTTTGGGCGTTACCGACTGCTTGTGCCAGTGAAGTTGCGGGGCTAAATAATAACTATTTTGGTAAACATCAAATCCAAGAAATTTGCTTACCTTAACGGCGATAACATCATTAGCTAATTTTAAATATGCCTGATTAACACCTTGCTCTGTTGGTTCGATAATATGCCAGTAAAGAGGAGAAAATGGTTGTGGCAAAAGAACTCGCGCAGAAGAACTTTTACTATCCGTCTTTTCGGGGGAAGGAAGTTGCTGGTATGCCTGCTGTTTAAATAGCAAAACTAGCAATAAATAGCACAAAGGTAATATAAATGAGTAAAACCGATAAGTGCTATTGCGCAAGACTATAATTAATATCAGTGTGCTCAAAGCCATTAACGTGAAGTAGACATCAATGACAAAGAGCAGATCCCAGTTAACCCGGTAGTCACTCAACGGAGCGAGCCATTGCGTTCCAAAAGTGGTTAAACTGTCAATCAATACATGAGATAAAATTCCGGCCAGGCAGATTTTGAACATCAATATTGGCGGTTGATGGCAATCATAAAATCGTATTAAAAGTTTTGACAGCATCCAGGCCCAAAGCGGAGCCAAGAGTAGCGAATGCGTCTCAGCTCGGTGCCAATAGGCAACAAACTCCAAGGGATCCCAGAAAAACAATAGGTAATCAATGTCAGGAAATATTGCTGATAATGCACCGATTAGCGCACGCTGTTTCCAACCTAATGAAACGCTTGATTGAATTTGTTTTACTTGCTGAGGCAATTGAGCCACCGAAGCACCGACAAGCATGTGTGTTATAGCATCCACGCTATTAACTTACTAGGTAGTAGAGGTGAGACACCCAGCCTTGTGTTCGGCTAATCTTTCGTATTAGTTGTTTGAGCAAGGTTCGGGTGTTTTTATGATCATCACTTTGATCTAATAAAAAAAAACGGAAGCTTGCAAGGTAGGCACTGGTTACGGCTATTTCGTCGGCTGTTCTGCATATACCTTTATGTTCTCGGCCAGATACTTCTAAAAACCACTGTACGGTTCGGCTGATACGAGTAATGCTATGTGCCTGTAGATGAAAATGACCAAGCTCTAATTTATAAGTAAGTATTTCTCGTATCAAGTTTTTGTCTGGAGCCAATGTTTGAAACCAGCACATAATGCATTCAAGTAAACGTTCGTCAACCGAGAGAGTAAAATAACTGTTGGCTGATGTCATGGATAACATGGCATCGTCGGCTCTATCAAAGAATAGTTCAGCGATATCATCTTTTGAACGAAAGTAGCACTTGATATCGCTCATAGAACAATTAAGAGCAGTGGCTAGCTCTATAATACTAAACGATTGCCATGAACGGTGGTGTGCAAGCTCAACAGCCCTCTGGAAGATGATGTCTTTATCTATTAATTGCTCAGCCATAACAAATATTCAAAAATAAGACTATTAATATTATAGACCACTTTAGCAATAGCAGAAAAGCCACATTTTGATTTGTTTGAGTATAGAGTGACTATATACGCACAAATTTCACTTGTGCTAACATCCCTGACATAGCTCTGAATTGACTCATTCATTATTTCTATTTGGTATTAGTAGCTTTGTGGTAGGAACGGTGCGACAAACTGGCAGTATTCAGTGCTCAGGTCTAAAATATAAGTAAGAAAGGAGAATGATATTTCCACTCAGAATTTTTGAGTGAAAATATCAAAGGTAATTCCTTTTGGGGTCTTGTATAAGACGTATATCGAAACTGTTTCCACGTCTCTACGAGATCGATTCTAGCTTATAGAAGATATAGATCAAACAGGAGAAACTGTCATGTACAAGACTTTTACCGCAACCTATACAGATAAAATAGCCCTTATAAATGTAGCTGATGAACTGATAAATAAGAATATCCCAAGGGAAAATTTTTTCATTGATGAAAAAATTTCACAGGTCAAGGTAATGATGCCAGAGAATACAGAAGCGGAAATAATTGAGATTCTCAATCGTCATGGACCGACTGAAGTTCACTAAACAAGTAACTGTCAATAGCTGTCACGCAGTGTAGCCTCTGACAGCACAATATTCGTATGAAATAAGCACATGATCTGAACACCTTAATTATGTGCCTATTTCGGTCGGACCGATCATACTTCTAACATTAATAAGGCGTATAGGTCATTAATAACCATATAATTAGTAATATAATAACAGCAGTAGAAAAACCAAGTCCGGCTGAAGCAACTGGAAGTGCTAGCATTCCTGCACCTATGGATGTCCCTGCTATTATTAGGATACTATCTATTATTTTATTTTGGATAATGAGAAGACCTTGTTTGTTACTAAGGTCAATGATATGTATGATATATCCCTATTGTTATTTTAATATGGCTATTCCTAACCTTCATGAACATAAAAACTATAGGTAATAACGTGCCGTTAAATTTGAATACCTTCTTCCCTTATCAATTTTCGGTATTAGCACAACAGGTGACAGAGTTTATTGCTCAAATATATGAGAAATTCGGGCTCTCCAAAATGGAGTGGCGTGTTTTGGCGACAATTGGTTATCACTGTGAAATATCAGCTCGAGACATATGTAAATTTACTCACCTTGATAAAATGCAGGTGAGTCGTGCTATTAATAAACTGATTCAGTCTGAACTTTTATTACAACAGATTAGTTTGGAAGACCGACGAAAGAACTTACTAAGCCTCACTGCTAAAGGGGGTGAACTGTATCAAGAAATTATTCCATTAGTTAAAAATAAAGAACAACTGTTACTTGAGGGATTAACTGCTCAAGAGTGCGAACAGTTGAAAATGTTGACAGTTAAGCTCAGTGCACAATTAGAAGTGTTTAGTAATAAAAATTTTCTTAAGGGTAGCCATAATGATGCTAGCAAGTGTTAGTGGGATGAAAAAAGCAAACTCTACTGGAATAAGCAAGTAATAGAGTTTGCTGAGCAATACAAGCCCTTGAAATCTATGTATGATCTTTTTATTGTGTGATTAAACAGTCTGCTTGATTTTCTGGCTTAGCTTTATCAAAGGCATTTATAGTGTTGCAAGCTTTATAAATGGTTAAAATTTTAGGGCATTTTTCCATCGATAATTTAAAGCGCAAAGCGTTGTATACCATAGGGATCAAATAAACGTCAGCTAAAGTTACTGTTTTTGCCTAAGCAGTTACCCTACAGAAGGAAGTACCGTACCTAATACTTCACCAAAGCCAATACGTGCAGCACCTTCTTTTTGGCAGTAACCACGCATAACCACAGTATCACCATCTTCTAAGAAAGTTCGTTTTTCACCATTGCTTAAAGTGAATGATTCTTTACCGCCACGAGATAACTCTAACATTGAACCCGCTTGCTCGTGTTCAGGGCCAGATTGTGTTCCAGAGCCTAATAAGTCACCAGCATTCATTGAACAACCGTTAACACTATGATGTGTAACGAGTTGAGCTATAGTCCAGTAGGAATATTTAAAGTTAGAGTCACTGATCTTATCCGCTTTTTCATTGGCATTTCGCATTTTCTCTGTCTGAATAAGGCATTCGAGGTGGATGTCTAAACCGCCAAATTGACTATTATTTTCACTGGTTAAATAAGGCAAAGGTTGAGGGTCATTTTCAGGATGAGAAAAATTTATTCTGTATGGCGCTAATGCTTCTATTGTTACAATCCAAGGAGAGATAGTTGAAGCAAAGTTTTTTGCTAAAAATGGTCCTAGTGGTTGGTATTCCCATGCCTGAATATCTCTTGCAGACCAGTCATTGAACAAGCACAAACCAAATATATGGTCTTCTGCATTTTCAATATCAATACGTTCTCCAAGTTTGGTACTTTGGCCAATAAAAATACCCATCTCTAATTCGTAATCTAAGCGCTTACAAGGTGCTAATATTGGTGCCTGGGCATCTGGATCCTTAAGCTGGCCATATGGACGAGGAAATTCTTGCCCAGAAACGTCAATCGTAGAAGCTCTGCCGTGATAGCCAATAGGCACCCATTTATAGTTGGGGAGTAACGGATTATCTGGACGAAATAGTGAGCCAACTGCTGTTGCATGGTGAATAGAAGTGTAAAAATCAGTGTAGTCACCAATCTGGCAAGGCATACCGTATATAACATCACTTTGTAGAACGAGGCAGTTAGTGAGCTTTTCTTCTTCACAAGCACCGCTCCGTAATACTTTTGATAAAGCTAAACGTAATGCTGAATTGGCATCTTTACCCAATGCCATAAGTGCATTTAATGTTGGCTGTGCAGCTGCTTCAGCGGCCTTTTGAGCAATACCTGTCAAAATTCCAAGTTGTGCAACCGCTGCCATGTCTAAAACATAGTCGCCTATAGCCACAGCACCTCGATTTGTTTCCTCTGAGCCTTTTTTACGAAATGTGGCAAAAGGCAAGTTTTGAATTGGAAAGTCACTATTGTTATTGGCTGATGTTACCCAACTAGACAAGGTAATGTCGTGCGTTTCATTTAATAAAGTCATAATATAGCTCCGTAATTAATCTTTCTGATGTAACCAAGCGGCATGATTTGGAGCCACTTTAGTTTCTGCCCAATCATCAATCATTATTTGAGCTACACTGTGAAGTTTTTTAAATTGCTCTGGTGTTCCGGTATTTGCCGCAAGCTCTAAACGATGCCCGTTGGGATCAAAGAAATAAATAGACTTGAAAATAGTGTGATCTGTAGGGCCCAAGACCTCAACACCTTTACTTTCAAGCTCAATTTTAGCTTTAAGTAAATCATCAACACTGTTAACTCTTAATGCTAGATGTTGAACCCAGATAGGGGTGTTCTCATCTCGTCCCATATCTGGTGAATTTGGGATTTCAAAAAATGCTAATATATTCTCGTTACCTGCATTGAGAAAAATATGCATATAAGGATCAGGCTCTTTGGTTGATGGAACCTCATTTTCTGCAATCGATAGGACTAGGTCCATATTAAGTTTTTCTTTATACCATTGTGCGGTTTCTTTTGCGTCTATACAGCGATAAGCCACATGATGGATTCTATCTATTTTTATCATAACAATAAGTTCCAATTATTAAATAGTGGGTTTGGCCAGTGGTGTGAAGGGGAATAATTTATCCCCCTTCCAATAAAAATATTACTTTTCGTTACCAATAACACCACGTTCAAGCTGTTCACGTTCAATAGACTCAAATAACGCTTTAAAATTACCTTCACCAAAACCATCATCTTTCTTACGTTGAATAAACTCGAAAAATACTGGCCCTAGCGTTGTTTCTGAAAAGATTTGTAATAATAAACGAGGAGTGCCACCTTCAGTAGTACCATCTAACAAAATGCCTCGCGGCTGTAGTTGGTCAATAGGCTCACCATGACCAGGTAAACGCTCTTCCAACATGTCATAATATGTTGATGGAGGCGCCGTCATAAACTTAACGCCTGATTTTTTCAAACGATCCCAACAACTAATAAGATCATCACAAGAAAAAGCGATATGTTGAATACCCTCACCATTGTATTGCATCAAAAACTCTTCAATTTGACCACCTCCGCCACCTGCTTCTTCATTTAACGGTATACGGATTTTTCCATCTGGTGCGGACATTGCTTTTGACAGTAAACCGGTATATTCACCTTTAATATCAAAGTAGCGGATTTCACGAAAGTTAAAAAGATCTTCATAATATTTGGCCCAATGATCCATTCTGCCGCGGTAAACATTATGTGTAAGATGATCTAAGGTATGAAAACCACAACCTTCAGGGTTTTTATCTACCCCTTCAATCCAATTAAAATCGATGTCGTATATCGACTGACCTTCAGCATAGCGATCTATTAAGTAAAGTGTCGCGCCACCGATGCCTTTAATGGCGGGTAATCGTAATTCCATCGGCGCAGTTGGGATATCTACAGATTGTGCACCTTTTTTAAGTGCTTCTGCATAGGCAAATTGAGCATCTTTAACGCGAAAAGCCAGCCCGCATGCAGAAGGGCCATGCTCTTTTGCATAATGATAGGCATGGCTGTTTTTTTCATAATTAGTGATTAAACTGATATCACCTTGTCGCCATAACGTTACATCTTTAGATTTGTGTGTTGCGACCATGGTAAAGCCCATTGCTGTGAAAGCTGGTTCTAAAATCCCTTTTTCTGGCGCCGTAAATTCTACAAATTCAAAACCATCTAATCCCATAGGGTTTTCAAATAAATCAGACATTTTTATCTCCACATTTCGCTATTAATATTAGTAACAATTGTTACTAGATTGTTCAAATCTTAGTATCATTTGTTACCAAAGTCAAAGTTATACAGAATATATTTAAATTTTTTTTAAATATATTCTGTATAACTTTACAGTGCCTGAAGTATAGGTAGGTTATTAGTAAGTAATTAACTAACTAAGAAGATTTTTATTGTAAGAGCTACGTATATGAATGTAGAAAGCATAGTTTATAGTGACATTAATTTATACCGCGTTAAATAATTAAACCATAGAGTGACTATGCTTAAATTATTTTCCTTACCTAAAGCCATTTTAATTGCCACTGAAATCCTGCACTTTGATTGGTAACGGGTATATAGGATTCATATAATAATTATTAATTGAGATTTATATATTGGATATCAGAGGATAGGATAAATTATATTCATAAGACAAAGTATATATCACATTTTGCTTTGACTTTGATAACTAATGATAATAAGGTTGCTGACATTGGTAACACACGTTACTAATATCCAGTAATATCAAATATAATGTCTAATTTATTTAAAAATTTAATGGGGTTAACTATGATTGCGACGTATAAATCTAAATAAATTTTTCACCACTAACATATTTGATTTAAATAAAAATAAAAATACAACGGAGAAAGCTCAATGATAAAAACATGTCAACTTTGTAAAGTAACGCTCGCAATAGGTATTGCCCTGGGAACTTCGGCTCTCTCTGTACAAGCAGCCGAGGGTCCTGTAGCTGGTAATGATGCTACTCAAAGTATTGAAACAATCAATATACTTGGTTCGCGTGTTTCTAGCCGTACCTCAACAGAATCGACCTCGCCAATTGATATTATTGCGTCTAATACACTCACCAAAGGGGGCTTCACAGAGTTGGGGCAATCTTTACAAGCAACGGCACCCTCTTTTAATTTTAGTCGAACTCAAGTATCTGACGGCGCAGATTTGTTTAGACCGGCAACATTAAGAGGTATGCAACCTGATCAAACACTGGTTTTAGTGAATGGAAAGCGTCGTCATAATCAATCTATTTTTGGAATTTTTGGTACTGTCGGTGGTGGCGCTGCAGGTACTGATATGAATGCTATCCCATTAACAGCATTAAAAAACGTACAAGTTTTACGTGATGGCGCTGCTGCACAATATGGCTCAGATGCTATTGCAGGGGTTATTAATCTCTCTTTGAAG
>SPKZ01004399.1_pt1 | contig 11548 bp, 15 predicted proteins | sample 2456571 | NCBI WGS metagenome assembly SPKZ01 (sample SAMN11192286, study PRJNA482655) | marine metagenome | biome: ENVO:00000447; feature: ENVO:00000244|ENVO:00000211|ENVO:00000569|ENVO:00002023; material: ENVO:00002151; isolation source: ocean water from marine abyssalpelagic zone ...
AACGTCAGGCGCTTGGGCCGGTCCCGATAGCGATTGGCAAGCCGCGTGGCCACCGAAAGCGCCGTTGCATCATTGCCCACCTCGCCAAGCCAAGGCATAAAGATTTCCACATGCCGGGGCTGATTGTATGGGTCATCCGCCGTGACAGATGTCGCAAGTCGCTTGTAGTTGCTCGGATCCGTCAGGCTGTCAGTCGGATTGATGACGCCGTGATAAAAATAGACCTCGGTTAACCGCTGTTCTTCAAGTTCCTCCACCGACATCGTTTTTTCAATGAACGTGTCATTCTGGTTAATTCTGGCGAAACTTTCGGAAAATGACGGCGGGCGATTGGCGCGCAACCTGATCTCCTGCGCCCCGTCATCCCACCAGAAAAACAGGCCCAAATCGGCAATCTCGCCAAGCAAGGCGCGCACCGCCGTGGGCTTTGTCACGATCCGATTTAGCCGCACGGATGCAAGCCAATCGTCAACCTCTGTCGTCCAGTCCGCGACGGGCAAGAAAGACGGATCCACCCCGGCAAAGTTCTGCAGCAGATCCTCTACCACGGAATAGATCGTGGCATTCGTAGAGACAAAAGCCTGCTGCGCGGTGTCGTTGGTGCTATGGCTAGCCGCGTCCGTTCCAAACTGCGCCCGCGACGTGATGCTCAGGGTGTCGCCCGATCTGGTAAAGCTTAGCACCTCCGACCCAATTGTTAGGTAGCCGCTCGTGTCATACTCTGACCCAATGCCTGCCGGTGACAGGTCAACCGTGCCGGTATATGTGTCCGTGATGTCAGCCGCCAGAACGCCGCGCGACGGGGCAGGGCATAGAGACAAATCATCATCGGCCAGCTTTAGCGGATCCTGCGCGACCACCTCCACATTGCCGTTTGCATCCGGCCCGATAATCTCGGTCACGATGTAATTTCTCGTAGGCATGGACGCGATGACATCGCCCACATAGCCCTCACGCACGCGCAGATTGGTGCCGTACCAATAAGGCCAGCGCGCCTTTAGCTTACCCCAAAACGTGCCCTGCTTGGCCGGATCATAGGCCCGTGTGCCCACATAGGGATCCGTGCCTTGGTCGCCCCATCGGAAGTCTTTAAACCCGATCCGCACGCGCGCCCGCTTACCCAGAGAACCAATATTCCGGTCCACAGATGAAAGCGTGATCCGCGTTGGATTGGTGCTGACCGATTGCAGCGCCGGAAAAACGATCTGCCCGAAAATGCCGGTCTTTTGGTTCTTGGAAAATGTCAGAGTTTGAGTGCTGGCCGAGTAATTGGGCGTGTCCTGGCAGGTGACCAGCGTGTTATAGCATTCCGTTCCCGCCGCGCCGCTGGCAGTGCATGGCGCATTGCCGAACGTCAGGCTGCAAAAGCCTACGTCCATTTCGACAAGCTGAAGCGGTTCGCGCCCAAGGTTAGACATGATACATCCGCCCGGCCATTGTGAAACTCATGTAGTCCTTGGGGCCGCTGTTGGTCGGGGCAATCGTGGCATCCCCTTGCTCGCGCCATGCATAATTGAGGTCGCCATATTTGGCCGGTCGCCATGCAAAGAGCGTGCCGAAGCCGCTATTCCATCGCCGCTGAAAACTGGTCCAAGTGCTGCCCCGCACGAATGCAGGGGTCAAGTGGTCAACCGTCACTTGGAACCGCGTGCCGCGCACTGTGACCGCCGATCCAAGCAAGTGCGCGCCCTCTGAAACATTGGTATTCAAGTCCACCACATTGGGCGTGATCGGTGGCGTAAAGCCCTGATAAACCCGCTGCGGAATAACAATCTCGTTACCGATAAAGATAATGCCGCATGACACGTTGCCCGTGGTCAGGGTCGTGCGCAGCTGCCAGCGTTGCGCAGTGATTTCGGACGTGCCAAGTCGCTGCATGCATGCCTCGCCATCATCGGGCATGAATGACGCGCCCGCATTTTGCCATGCCGCCCCGTCCCAGTACCGGAACCGCGCCGATCCGCCACTGGCGGTCACGGACGTGCCAAAGTTATGCGCCGCGAACCCTAGAGCCGTGGGCGTGGCCGGTGCGCCTAGATCCACTTCCCAGATGCACCCCGCGCCGGGATTGGTCGCCGTCCACTGGTCAAACGTGGTGCCCGTCAGCGCATTGGATGCCGCCTGCACCTCTGTGCCGGTGTCGGTCGTGGCAGTGCCTGTCAGCGTCGCAGGGGTCACGAATGGGTTATTCTCTTGCCCCGCCGCTTCAAGTTCCGTGGTCCGTGTCGCGCTGGTATTGATCGCCATATCAGGCCCCCAAAATCATATAGCCAGGAAATCCACGGTCTCTTGCTTCCTTATTGAGGTAGTCAAACAACCGCCCGATGCCGCCGCCCTCATAGAGTTGATCTGCATTCAGGCCAGCCAGTGACACTTGCAAAGGGGCTTGTGATTGCGCTGGGGCTGCGGACACAGGCGCTGCGCCGCCTGCGCCGCCGGAAATGGCCGACGCCGATCCCGAATTGATCGCTTGGACAAACTGTTTGCCCGCAGAAAACACGGACGCCGCCGCCGCGATTTTTGCAAACGGGTTAAGGCCCGGGGATGCCAATGCCTGCGAAGCCGCTTTGGCCGCGTTGATAAATGCCTCTGCCGCAGCAATCTTGCGGTTTTTGGCAAGGGCCGACTGCGCTTTTTGCGTAAACTCATCAAACACGCCCGCGCTTTCCCTGATTTGGTCTGCGCCGCCTTGGACCCCAAGCGCAAAGCCCTCCGACACCCATCCACCGATCTCGCGGAACACTTTTGACGGTGATTGCGTCCTGAATATGCCGCGCACCCCAGCCGTGAAGTTTTGGAAGGGCGACATAAGACTATCTTTAATCTCGTTAAACTTGGTCGTGATGCCCTGCTGGAAGCCGGTAATCACGTCCTCGCCAAATTGCACAAATCGGGCCGGTAGCTCCTGAAACCACGTCACCCATTCGTTAAACGTGTTGCGGATGCCGTTGATTGCACCTGTGACGTTCTCGCGCATAGTGGAAATGGCCGGGCCTACCTTGGAAAGCGCTTCGATCACAGACGCGATGGCAGGAATGACCTTATCCACCAAAACCGGGATAACCACATCCACAAAAATCGGGATTAGCTTTTCGCCAATCTCTGTCCGCAGCCCCGCCATGCTGGATTGCAGATCCTGCATCCTATCTTGAAATTGCTCCGACGCTCTGGCGGTGTCTTCGCTAATAACCGCACCTGTATCCCGCGCGGCTTGGCGCATTTCCTCAAGCCCGTCCGCGCCACCGGCCAGCGTGTTAATAAGCCCCACACCTTCGCTATCAAATAGTTTGAACCCGAGACGCACCCGATCAGATTGGTCAGCAACATGCGCCATGCTGTCAGCAACGGCTTCAAGCGCCGCGTCCGGGGTCATCGTGGCCAACGCAGCGGCGTCCAATCCCAGTTCCTCAATGGCGTCCTTGGCAGCGCCCGAACCTTGCGCAGCCTCCGCAATGCGCCGCGTCATCCGCTGCAAGGCAGTGTCAAATTGATTGGCGCTTACGCCAGACCGCTCAGCCGCAAAGCGCAATTCCTGCAGCGCCTCGATCCCGATCCCCAGCCTGTCTGCCGTCTTGGCTGCGCTGTCGCCCGCCTTAGCCGTGGACGATGCCAGACCAAAGCCCGCCGCAGAGGCCGCGCCTAGAGCCGCAGTAACAGCCGCCACTGGCGCAGCAAGTTTTCTTATAGCTGCGGCGCTAGATACAAACGCGGCCTTTGTATTGCCGACTGTTGTGCTGGTTTTGTCCAGATCGGCCCGGACATTTGCCATAGCCGCGCGGAAGTCGTCAAATTTGGCGGTGACGTTTACGACGAGATCAGGTAGCGCCATTGTACTGCATCCATTCTTGATCGGTCATTCTGGCCACTTCCCAAAGATCGTCAACGTCTGCTTGCGTCAGTTTGCCCGCAAAGTCTCCTGGCATTTCAGGCCGCCGCATCTCCGCTTCCAAAAACCATTCCTCCAGCGTCAGGTCCCAAAAGTCCGGCGGGGATATACCCCATGACCTTGCCGCTAGATACATGCCGCCCCAATCGGTTTTCGACCACTCGCCGGGGCTGATCGCTTTCACCCGGCGGGCTGGGCGTCGGGCTTTTTTGGGTCAACGCTCGGGGCCAGAGCCTCGACAATGGGCAACACGACATCATCCCAGCCTTTGCCTGACATGAGCATGTCGTAAATCGCCTCTTCGGTTGCGTCATTCGCCCCGGCTGCCGTCAAAACCTCCGAAAGCAACATGCACGTCATGCCTATTTCTGGGTCACCAGTTCCGTATTTATCCAAGAACCTGGATAGACTGAAATCGCGCACTTCGCATCGCTGCAAAATCCGCATAGTGGGCGTGCAAGCGTAGTCCTTGCCGCCCCATGGAATGATCCGCTCACGCAATCCAGCCATACGGATCAGGTCCAGGTCATCGCGCCCGCACTGGTCAAAGTGCAGGAAAACGTAATTGGATTATCGCCGTCCTCGCCCGTGGCCGAGAAATTGGTGATTAGGAAATTGCCAGCGACCGTCGCAAGGCTGCCAATGGCCACCTCGAAATAATTCTTGGCGTTGCCGGATCCGTTGGCCTTGGCCAAATCCAACAACGTGGTGTCCGTCATCACCCCTTCGCAGTTCAAAGAAAGCGACTGCGTGCCAGTGTCATCAAGGTAATCCATGATGCCGAGATCATCTTTGTCGGTGATGTCGATAAACGTGTTTTCAATGGTCACGCCATCGGTGCGCGCCCCTGCAATGACAGCGGCGGCGGTCCCGCCTGCGCCGTCAGCGTCGTATTTTATGCGCAGATTGCGCCCAGCTGATGCAGCCATTTTGGCCTCCTGTTAAATCCTGTGCCGACATTAGCACATTCATTCGTCGCGATACAGTACCCGAAACGATGTCACGCAATGGTGGGTCCGTCCGTCCGGATCGTCAAAGCTATCGCTGCCTTCAAAGACGCATTCAACCACGTTTGCCGTGCCGACCGTCAACAGGCCAGTGCGGTGCAGCGCGTTGTATATGTCGTCCTCAATAGCGCGCCACGTCAGCGCCGATTGGCTGCGCGACCAGATATGCACCTGAAACAGGACGTTGACGCCGTTTACGCCTTTATCCTCGTCCCGGTTCACATTGAACGGGCCAATCGTCAGATACGGAAACGCGCTATCGTCCTCTGACTGCGCCGCCTGGGGCACGTCCGTATAAATCCCGGTCACAGCCCCCGTGATAGCCGCAACGCTATTAAGGCGCGTGTATACGCCGCGCTGCAAGTCGTCGGTCATCATGACAAGGCCTCCGCAACCGCGCGCTCAACGCGCTTGTAAAGCTTGACCCGTTCCGCTTCTGCCGCAGGGGTCATAAACGGGCGCTGCGCAATGTCTCGCGTACCATATTCCAGATATTTGGCATAGACCAAGCGACTGCCGACCGTGGCCGTCAAAACGCCCTCACGGTCAAAGAAAATGCTATTGGCTAAGCGCTTCGTGTCCGTGGCTGGGGCCTCACCCGGTGCAGATGCCTGATGCACACGGCGCGGGTTGTATTTCTGATAGACCGTGCCCGTTTTCGGGCCCCGATGGATGCTGCGCACCGCACGCTTGCGGATCTCCACAGCCGTGCCCAAAACCGCCTTACTGACGCCCTCGCGCGCCTCGTCCCCGATCTGTTCCAAAGACCGTCGCAGCGCGGCTTGGCCTTCCAGGCTCACCCTCATGTCGCCGCCCCAATCTCCGCGTCGATCTCAAGCCACCGATCCTCAAAGTCCACGTTGTTGATCCGCCGGATCTGGCACGGCCTGCCGCCCACTTGCACGCGGTCAACCTCCGTCAGCCCCGCAAAATACCGCACGACAATCTTTAGGTTTGCCCGCGCCTCTAGTCGCTCAGACACGTAAATCTCGCGGCCCGACATATTGCGCACATGCGCCAGCGTAGGCGCGCCAGAGATAGCCGCCCATGCCTCCGTGGCCCCGCCGAAATTGTCCGACGTCCGCGTCAGACGCTCAAACCTGACAGGCTCGCGCAGCATCCCGGCATTGTATTTGCAGCAGTTTTTCATGGCGTATCCGAAACAATGTCTGATGCAGTCATATTATACATCACAAATGTGGCCGACCCAATATTGTCTTGGATATTTGGATAGGTGTCGCCGTCACCCATGCGCCACCAGTGTGCAGGCGGCGCGCTCAAAAGCGAAAGATCATGCGTGGCCCCGCTGTTGTAGATGTCGGAGATGTTGCCGCTTTGATCCGATGACCAAACCGCTAACTCGTCAACTCGGCAGTTATCGCGCATGTAAGTGCCAGACGCGAAACGGCCTACGCGCAAGTTCTCACCCGTAATCGCGCCAGAATATCCATAGTTTTTGTTTGCGTTCGATAGCGGTTGCAATGTGCCATCAATAAAAATTTTAAAGCGGCTATAATAGTCAGAAAGACTTCCTGACGCCGCGCCAGTCGTGCCGCCGTCATATGTGACAAGGATATGGTTCCATGCGCTATGCGTTAGCGAATTTGTCGCCGTCATGGCTTGGATGTAATTGTTGTTTGAGCCATACCGCAGGCGCAGCCGGTCGTTGTTGCCAATGAACCTTATTTCAACAAAGCCCGAATTTGTGACGTCGGCCGCGCCGAAATAAAAAATGGTCTGGCCATTTGAACTGGTGCTTGGCTTAAACCAAAAACTGATCGACCATGCGTCCCCTGCCCCAGATCCGTTTGCCGACCGGCCCAACTCAGCGTCAAGCGCCGCAGCGTTAGCGCCGAGATAATCCTGATTGACAAAATTCACGCTTTTCGTGTCGCTAAATGGTGGACTGCTGACCGTGATTGTCAGCGTCTTTTCATCAACGCCAAAATAATTCACGGCGCGCATTGTCGGCGTGTAGGTGCCCGCCGCCAAAGTGCTGCCACCAATCAGCTTGCGCACGTTTCCTTCAACCGTCAAAACACCTGACGGCAAATTGTCCCACTCGTACCCAACGCCGCCGGTCGCGGTGAGTTCGTAATTCAGCGTATCCCCGACAGTCAAAGATATACTTGTGGACGACGTGATAGAGGGCGCGCCGGATGCCGTGCCAGATGTCGTGAAAATTGCGTTAAGCGCGTTGCATACATCTAGCGCAGTCGCGCCATATGTGCTGTCGGTCTGGTCAACAAATTGGTCAAACTCGACTTGATAATAAACGTAGATGCTTCGCGCTAGATCCGTAATGTCGATTGTGGTGTCTGCCGGATCTTCCATTGACGCATGCAGCGAATTGAGGAACTGCGCGCCGTTGGCGTCCTCAATGAAAATTGCGTTGGCTGGCGCGTCTTTGTAAATCGTGATTGTCATCGCGTCACAACTCCGATTGCCATGCCTGCGTTCACGACCGTACCCGCCGCAGAAAGTTTGACTTGCAGCGTAATTGGATTGTCGCGCGTGTTTGTGTCGCCCACATAAATCATATGCGCCTCAAGCGCGCGGCGGTATGGGATGCCTGCGCCAAGATCCAGACGCCCTTCATTCTTTTCCAGCGTGTAAGCCCCCGAACCAGTGCCCAGCTTGTAACGGAACTCCAAGCTGGCGTTGTTCGAGTTTGGCGTGATGGTGTAATCTGGACGCACAACAAACCAAGAGCCAAGGCTAAGTCGGGAAATGTCAATCTGCCCAGAACCCGCCAGCATCGGAAGAGCGCCCTCGGGCGCGTATGTCGTATTTGTAAAAGCCCCTAAGCCGTCATTTGTGAGCGTCGTCCATGTGTCGGTTAAAAGCGCAATAGGGGATGCCGCCGTGCCTGCATCGTTGTAGTCAACAAGCCCCATCAAATCTTGCGATGCCAGCGGAATGGTTATGCTTTTGCCGTATGTCATCGGACGCCCAATATTTTGTTGTCCCCGCTCAGCGTTTTCACCCAAACCATTTGACCAGATGGCAGGCCTAATGCGCTAAAATCCCAACCGGATGGCCAGCTTTGGACCGCGTTCCCATCCTGGCTAGCGTCGGGCGTTGCGCCCTCGGTAAAATATACCCGAACAGGGTTTGAACCGACGACATCAAAGGCAATATTGGCACCGCCTTGCAGCACCTCTGTCCACGTCGACGAAATTGACGCAGTAAACGACTGCATTACAACCTCGCCACCGAATAGCGCGCCAAGATTTGCTTGACGCCCGACATCAGATCATCGGCGTCACAGCCATCCCCGCGCGATTGATAAAGCCGCGCCGCAAGCTGCTTGACCGCGCGCCGCAGGCCCTTGGGAACATCAGAAGCGTTGTCACCGTAGCCCGCCACATAGGAAATCTCGACGCCATTGGTTGGGCGCGTGGCCACTGGCCATGTCTGCCCCGACTTGAGCGCCAGACGGCCAGGGCGTTGATAGGTGTCCACGTCAAACGTGCTTTCCAAGTTTATCACTTCCACCTTAAACGATGTCAAAGCGCCGTCGAAACTTCCCGTGGTGTCAAGCCGCACGTTATCCAGAACGCCGAGATCCGTATAGTCCACGTCAACAACTTGCGTGCCGTTGGCATCCGCGCCGGTAAATGTGGCCAGCGTGTCGCCGCTGCCAAACTGCAGAGTGATCGAACCTTGCGTTGCACGCACGATTTTGAACGTGATCCGGTAGCTTGTGGCCGTGATGCCAAGTCCAAGATTGAGCGCAGATGCGGTGGATCCAGAAAACGCCAATTCGCCGCCGCCAATCGTGGCATCAAGCAAAATCCATCCGTCATTGGCGTCAAAGGTCGTGCTGTAAAGCGTGGACTGCACAAGCGTATCCGTCGCCGTCCCCGCCTCGTTGTAAACCGCTACGCCCGACACGCTTTGAAGCGGATAGCGGGGCAGATACACCTGCCCATTGCACCCGTAGAGGTCAGGAATTGAGCCTTGCCGCACGCCATCCCACCACGGTTCCTGTTTGGTGCTTGGCCAGTGGTCCAAGGCCATCATCCACGTCTGCGTAATCAGGGCCAAACCGGTGCTTTCCTCGATCAGTTCCCGCGCCTCTGTGATGAAGTCATTTGCGTCATCGTCAGACAGGCTTGCCGATGTCTCGCGCAGGTACGTGCGCAACTCGTCAGCCGTCACAGGCTCCACGGCAGGACCGGTGACAAGCGCATTGCCGCGGTACGGTGTCAGCTTGGGAATGGGTCGCAGGGCCATAGGTTAGCCTTTCGTTTCAAGGGCGGATTGGACTTTGGTGCCTTTGCGAGGCTCATTGATCCGGCGCGCGTCTTTGCTGGCGATTGCCGCTCTGGCCATGTCGCCTTCCAAAACCGTGCCAATGGGAAAGGTAACCACCGTATGACCTTGCGGCGCGCAGCGATACCCTAACGGATTGGTGACTTTCGCTTTCATGAGGCCTCCTAGTCTTTGTAATGGGGCAGGCGAACCCGCCCCATCGGCAAAGATCAGGTCCGCGCCACGGCGGTGCCGACATAGGTCGTCGGTGCTTCATACGGTCGGCCCAGATGGGCGATGATTGAAACGAACGCCGCCGATCCGGTCGTGCCGGTCACGCTGATGCCGATGTAACGCTTGCCGCCGAGGTAGCTAAGGCCACCCACGACAACGTTATCATCATCGTCGCTAGTCACGGTCAGAGCGTTCGCGCCGTCCACGGTGTCTGTGGTGGCCACGGTGCCCGCACCCGCCGCCGTGGTGTCGTCGCTCTCTTGCAGAGTGATGGTAAACCCCGAGGCAGTGCCTGCGTCAGTCACGGCGTTGGTGGTCACGATCAACGTCGCGGCATCATAGCCTTGCAGATCGACATAAGCCGAAGTGGCGGGCGTGGTCCCCGAGACTTCAACGCGGCCCAGATGAACCATCTGGCAGTTTGACAGTAAATCACGCATTGTTAACCCCTTATGCGCTAGAGTGATCCGGGCGGCAGGTTCACCGCCCGGAATGCTGGCTTATGCCTTGAAAGCCACCAGCTTGATTGCTTCGAAGTTCAGGACCGCGCCGCCGGTGCGTTTCACGCTGTAAAACTGCACGTATGGCTTGGCGCTGTACGGGTCACGCAAGACGCGGATCCCTTGGCGGTCCACGATCTGATAGGCTTCGCGCCAGTCAGCGATAGCAACCGACAACGAACCCGTAGCCGGATCTGGCATATCTTCGAAAGGCGCAACCGGATAGCCAAGCAGCGTTGCAGGCTGACCCGCTGCGATGCCAGGCGACCAGATGTAAGTGCCGTCGCTGTCCTTCAGCTTGCGCGTCAGGGCCGTGGTGGCACGGTTCATCGCCCACGTGGCATTGGCGCGATACTGAGCCTTGAGGCCGTAAAGCGCCGTAATCAGAATGTCGCCACCCGCAGGCGCAGAGAGATAGCCGCCATCCTGGCCGGTGTCGAATTGCTCAATTTTGCCGTTTTCGAAGGTGCCTGCTGTGGTCCAATCCGCATAGGTCAGGAACCCGCGCGGCTTGGTGATGCCGTCGCCGTTGGTAAACGCCGCATTTTCAGCACGGGCGAATTTGTCCGACACCTTGCGGGACAACCATTCCTCCATGTTAATTTCTGCGTCATCTAGCAGCTTTTGCGTGGCGCGCGGATTGGCGTACATCTCATGAACCGGGATGCGCCATGCGCCGAGATCGGGCGTATCCGTTTCGGGACGCGATGCCGTTTCTGCCACCCATCCGAAAGCCGCTTCGTCAAGGTCATACAGGCCTTCCAATGCGTCGGTGGAAATGGTCTGGGTCGATGCATAGGCCCGCAGGGGCGACGTCTCAAAGACAAATTGCACCATGCGGCCCGACATATCCGGATTGACGACATAGCCGCCATTCGGATCCGAACCAACAGAAAGCGCCTTAAACTCTGCGTCAGAGATGGCGCGCTCGCCCTTGCGGAAATAGGCGTCCATAGCAGCGCGATAGGCGTCCATTCCCTTGGCATCAAGTTCCGCGTGGCGGTTGCCCGTGGCCGACTTGACCCACTTCGCCGCTTTGGCGTCTAGGTCAATTTCCTTGCCGTCAGCGTCCAGCGCCAGCCGCTCGCGGCGCTTTGCCGCCAGAACCGCTTCGTCAGCCGCTTTTTGCAGCGTGTCCATGTGCGCTTCGATTTTGCTGATCTTTTCGTCAATCAGCGGATCCGCCGCGCCCTTTTTCTCGATCTCGGTCAGCCGGGCGTCATTGCTGGCTTTGAACTCGTCAAAACCCTTGTTGATGCCCTCAACCGCTTTTGCGACCTGTTCAAGGTCGAATGCTCCGTCAGCCATTGGTGATGCTCCGTTGTAGCTGGGTCATTTGGTCAAGCAGAGCGCCAAGCCCTGCCGGTGAACCGGCTTCAACCTCCACAGCATCCCGCTGGTCAGCCAAACCTTTGAAGCCATGACCGGCAATGGCCGTGGCCTCTTTTCTGGAAAACCCGGCATCCCGCAGGGTCTTTTCCAAATCCCGAATTGTTTTGATGCTTTTGACGTGCGCCGTCGCCGCGTCCAGCATGGGCATGGTGACAAGGCTGATCTCAAACAGATCAATCTCGTCTAGCGACCGCACGCGGCCTTCGCCCTCTGCGCTGGCCTGGATCACGCGATAGCCAATTGACAGGCTGTCCATTGCCCCGGCTTTGAAT
>SPKZ01004620.1_pt1 | contig 11542 bp, 7 predicted proteins | sample 2456571 | NCBI WGS metagenome assembly SPKZ01 (sample SAMN11192286, study PRJNA482655) | marine metagenome | biome: ENVO:00000447; feature: ENVO:00000244|ENVO:00000211|ENVO:00000569|ENVO:00002023; material: ENVO:00002151; isolation source: ocean water from marine abyssalpelagic zone ...
CTTTGCTTGAGCAAATCAACACGATCAATCAGATCTTTCCACATGAGATATTTAGCGAAGGAGAAAGACCCTAGAACAATGTCTTCAACCAACTCAAATCCTGGTTGTTCTTTTATCGCTTCGCGAACTACTGCCCAGATAGCTTTGACATCCACTCCTGATTCATCCTCAGGGAGGTCGTGTCGAAGTTTATCTAAACTAATGTCGTAATCTTTTTGTAGGAATTCGATAAGAGTGAGATTGAAGATTGGCTCTTCGTCCGGCAGTTGGCGTAGGTATACTGATGCTCCCGCACTCTTACGTTCTAGCTTTACTGGTAGAAGTATAAGTGGGGCTCGATATGAACGTTCCGCATCAGGAGTTTCCTTCCAACGCAACATACCTAGAGCTAAATAAAGCGTGTTACTACCACCCTCTTCTAAATCATTTTTAGACTTACGGAGCAAAGCAATCAGTTTATTATTCAGTCGTTTTGATGGTTCATTAGCAATCAGGATTTTCTTGTTGAGCTGCTCTAATGCGTACTGTATATGGAGGCTTTGACCAGTCTTCATTAGGAAAGCACCGGTATCACGCTCCGAATCACATAACGGGCTATCTTCAGCAGTGATAAACTTAAAGTTTTTTCCTGCTGCTAACTCATCCTCAAGACTACTCAAGTCTGGGCAGAACAACTTCATCGCCGACGTTTTAACATTTAGAAGCGGGTTTCGTTTTGTCAAATCAAGTAGCTTACGCTGCCACATATCGACGCGCGTTTCTGGCGTCTCATCAATCGCACTATCGTCCGCACGTACAGGCGGCAATACAGGCACTGTACCTAAGGAGATTTCAATACCATCTGACTCGCCTTCGACTTCGCTCTCAGAAACACTCTCAACGACACCTAACGGTTTAATCTGACGAGCTCGAGCCTGCTTAATATCGATAAGCATCACAAATTCATCTTCGTGCTCTTCAGCGAGCAGTACCTTTGCCCTCGCTTCGGCCTCCTTGAAGCTCACAGGTGCATCGTTAGCAATTAATGTTGTCTCAAACATCACCAAATCTGAAACCGCAATGCGCTTTCGAAGGTCCATTGCATCATCATTAGTCAGTACAGGAAAACAGTTATCGATTAACCAGAATCCTGCAAAAGCGTGCCCCTTTGTAAGTGCTATAACAGGGTTTAACCCCATGTTCTCTAGACAACTTGCAAACAAAACCGACGTATCTAAGCATGCTCCCATTTTGTTCTTCAAAATATCAGTTGCGGATCTTATACGCTGACCGGAATCAGCCCAACCGACTGGAGGGCTTACGTAAACCAAGCGCTCATTGAACATCACTGACCACAACGCCGAGCCGAATAGGTAGGGCCGCTCTCGCGTATTAGATTGATAACCATCAACCGCACTTCCTTTGTTTGACTTTCGTAACAGTTGAGCTACTTTAACCGTGAGATGCTCTACAGCTGTAGTATTTGGCTGAACAAATGCCGCCAACAAATCTGGCTGACGCCTTTCCCCAGCCCAATAATCTGCAGGCAAAAAAGGGATCTGGGCATGCGTCTGAAACGACTCATTTTCACCATTAGATTGTTCATAAGAGACTATAAGTGTGAGGGTTACCTGTACTTCCTCCGATAAACCACTCAGTTTGTCGTAATAAGGATGCATTGCCCGCTCTTGCAGTCGGATTGTCTGGCCACTATCAATACGATCGAAAAACCATTCCTCAGCCACAAACATTTCAGGCTCAGAAGTCAGAGTTACGCGTATATTAGTGACAAAGGTCGACACTTCATTGTCCGCTGCGGGTTTAGCTGAGATCACCCCACGCTTGAGAAGAGGATAAGAATTTTGTTGTGCAGGTAATGAAAACGCTGAGGCCCACTCCGCCTGCATCGATACAAATGACATAAGTACTCCTTTTCGAAAACATCATCCGACTTATGAGACTAGAGCTTTTCTACAATCTAACCTACTACCCGGGTGCTTTTGGAAAAACCTAATAAAGGGAAGCTGGTCACCCTCATAAAAAATTTCGTAAGCTTATAAGAAAGTACTAACATAATTAGTAATTTACAAACAATATCTATTAAACTTCTGATTTCATAACTAAGTGTCATTGAAATGCGACAGCTTTATAATCAAATTAATAAAATCAAGGTGTTAAGCAGGTAATATCTGTTGTCAACCTTTCCTATATGCGTCACTCTCTTACTTCAATAAGAGTGAGGGACAGGGAAATGGTATTCTACAAGGTAAAACCAACACTAGAAAACTATTGGATCTCAGCTATCCTGTTCGGCCGCAATGTAGCCTCCTACAAGTTAGCGTTATGCGTGTGGGAGATGTTACTGCTGCAGCAAGGCTTAAACGCAAACAAACAGCTGACACTCGCGCCTTACTTGTGAGAGAACAAATCAAGCAAGCCAACGGAGAGGGAGCGAAAAGTTTATCTCAGGTCGCTGACTGGCTAAACTCTAAGGGCATTAAAACTTCGCTAGACTGTAACTGGACGAAAGTAAGTGTGAGCCGGGTTATAAAACGTGTGGCGAATATATCAGTTCATACTTGAGCTGACACTTTCGGAAATTAGTTCAGGCCCGACTGTACTATAAGTAAGGTTGGCAGTGATAACCTCAACATTATTTTAAGTGGCTGTGCTGCGATCCATTGAATTCTTAACACGAAGCGGAAGTTTAGTAACGAGAATTAACACCGCACTATGAAGGTATTCAAGATAGCTAGCGATTAAATTTCCCGAAGCAGCATCTTATTAGGGCTATTTATTCCTCTCTGGTGGAGCAGGAATAATAGAGGTCTTAATACCATCATGAACCCACAAGGACCATTGCCTTAAACTGCGTCCATTTCTTAGAGGTGATCCAGATGTCCATACCGCCCCCATTAATCTTACCCTGACTGTCCAAGTATGGGCTAATACATATAAATTAATAATCTATTACTTCAATTTGATAACTGTTATTTTGTAATCGAGCTTTTTTAATCACTAATGCAGGGTTAATCTCTTTGACTAGATTAAGAATTTTCTCCTTTTCTACTTCTGGCATTTTATCCCCAATTATTATTTCGATTAAAGCACCCGGCTCATATTCATGAAGCTGCTCATCATCTAAAGACAAAATTCTAAGCTCATTTTCATAACTCCATGCTTCTGATTTTGTCGCTATTGTCTCTGTTACTTGGTGTACATACTCGTCATTACTATGTGAATTTGAGTCAAGCGATTGGATAAATTCAGATAACTTAATGATTTGGGGGGTATTTTGATACTTTACAGCTATCGAGCGCATTATTTTCTTATCCGGCCCCACGAAACAATCTAGCAACAGGTCATGATCAAAAACCAAACAAAACCCTCTAAGACCATCTGCATAATGAGACCACATAAGGTTATTTGTGATGAGGCCCTCTAAACCATCATCAATAGACAAGCAGAATACTTTCGAGTCATGCACAATATTGATGAATAACTCTATGTCGGGCTCTGCAATAGCACGTACAACATTTCCAATCGTTAAATCTTCTTCATTTAATTTTAATATCGATAATTTAGCTAGGAAAGCCTCAGCTGTCATTTCCTCCTTACATTCCCAGTTTAATTTCATGAAAAAGCCGACCATTTCATTCATAGCTAATGAGCTGTCTAACAGGTGCATACCTTCAAAAGGGTCATTAAAGTCCTTAAGCGGTGAGAACCACAATTGACTCTTTTCAAGCGCACTTAAACTATAATCATTTACAGCTCTAAACTTTAGTAGCCTCATTACAACTCCATCATATCGGTTGGCATGTATATTATATTGTGTATTTTCAATGGCCAGTTCGGTTTTTACATTCGGCTAAACAGCACCAAACTCAGGGGCTTTACAATTATTGCTGTACTAAACACTTTTCTTAAACGAATCTCAACCCCGCCATCTGCAACCGTATCCCAACCTGTGATCAGAACGTGATCATTGGAGTAAGTCTCGCCGTTTTAGTACTTTGAATCACCCCATATCATTATCGACAGAGCTAGGGAAAATGATCGGCCAAGATTTTCCAGATGTTAGATCAGGATGACGAGATTCATCATTAAGCCCACCGTATTCATCCCTAATTTCGTCAATTTCATTTAACAATCTCGCCGCAATATCAGAGGGGCCACCGTCAGAAGTCCTAGCAAGCAGTTTCCGGCGTAGTCCTATGGAAGAAGCTGGTACAGTTTCATATGCACCTTTCCAGTTTTCAGAGTCAACTTGTTCGGTAACAACTTTTTTGATACCGTAACCAAGAAAAGGGCGCTTCAAGTCTTCTTCAAATTTCACCAGCATCAGAACACCTTCTTCATCTGGATATTCCGTAACAACTTTGATAAGCACCTCTAGTCCAATTGTGATGGATCCACCCCTCAGTATATTATAAATATGCTCACGTAAGCTCGGGTGTGTATTAATCAGCCCACCAAGTTCATGTATGAAATGCCAATCGCCTTCGACAACCTCCCCATTGGCTGTCAGATCGATGATGCGACGTGCCGAAGACAAAGTACCAAGACCAATAACAGTCTTACGCCAGCAATAGTCAATATAGAAACGAGGGTCTTCTTCAGCGAGTTTAAACAAAAACTCCTCAGCTTCGCATTCAGGTGCATAGGAGAATGCCTCAACCAATCCTTTTAAAAAATGAGGATTTTTTTGCTCAAGGGGCATACCCCGAATAACACTTAGCACCTCTTCTGGCTGATCAACAAAAGGCAACAGATGCAACCACATTCTTAATTCATAACCATCGCTCTGTTCAAGTATCCATTTCTCCACCTTCGCAGCCTCAAAGAGATCTGCTATGCCATCGAAGACTACTTTTGAGCTAATGCTCTCACCGGAGAGAACCAAGTTAAGGAGCAATCTCTCTCGTACTCTCATAGGTGCTAGGTTGATAAGTTTCTGAATGGTGCTGTCACGTTGACCGTGCGGTAACCGAGAGGCTATTATTCCAAGTTCAACAACAAGAGTCTTCTGCTCTTCAACAAGACCTTTCGCCATTACCGACTCAATAACATCGAAAATCATTTCCGCTTCAACTGAAGTCCCATCAGGGTCAGCAGCACGCGCCGAACGCTTTTCTTTCACACCCGAAAAGTCAATCCCACCAAAATAATAATTACTTTTATCCGATTCGCTTGCCCTTATCCATTGGTTTGCAAGCACCCGCGCAGCATGCATTCCAAAGTACTCGTCCGTTAAATACTGCTGCATCAAATCAGTTGTCTCTGGTGCTTTTATTTCAGAAAAAGCACGTTCATATTCATGAGTCAGTGACGATTGTGCTTCGTTAACAACATCACACGACTGCCAATTTTTTGCTTCCGCTTGCTTGAGAAGATTTCTGTGGAGGTGCAATTCATTGTCTAGAAGCCGTTTTAAAATAGGCAAAAGACTTGAGGAGGGAGCATGGACCGCAAGTGCTGCAATACTAGCTGCCTGAGAGCGACTCGCATTAGCCGAAGCTAGAATTCGACTCCCCCAGTCTTTGATGAGACTCTGAATAACGTCAAGCGAACCCTCGTCAAATATTCTATCAACACCGGAAGGATGTGCCAGTGCAAGAAGTTCAGCCATACAAGCCATCTGCTCATTATCAGCATCCCCTGCCTGTGACAGTACAGCTTGGACAAGGCTCTTACTTGGCACATGCGCTATTCGAGCTTGTAACCTACTGTAAGCCTTATTCACATCACGGTCGAATTTCCCATCCACTCGTATACGTCCTCTCATATCAAGAAGCAAGCGGAGCAACTGAATGACAGACTCCAGCCCGAGTACAGACGCTGCAGCAATCGCTCGGTCACTACGACAGGTAAGGTTTTCCAGCACCAATTGCACCAACGTATCATTTTCCAGAACTAACCCGGTAGCCGCAAGAATATCAGCCACACCATAAAACAGTTCACGACCCGCCAGTACACGCGCAAGCAAACCGTCTGCAACTGCTTGGGGATAGAGACTTAGCGCCTCAGTAATGAGCGCAGCCCCAGCTGCACCTTCTCGCTCAATGTCCATTGTGCTAATAATTTGTTCCACTTCTCGGCTATAACTCTCCGTATCGCGAGTGTACAGGATTGACCGCAATCGACGATCGGCGGACGTTTCTTGCAGTGACTGTCGCTTTCGAGCAGCTACTATCCTTTTAGTAATCTGTTCGTTGCGTACTTCATCGACAAAGTTCTTACTCACAAGTAAGTCAAAAGTTTTATCGCACGCTTCCAGCAACACATTGACTACATGGCTGTCAGCGCGTCGAAAAGCAAGTTCATCGATCACAGATGCCTGCACTTCAGGGTCAGGATCATTCTTTACTATGGAGCTTACGAGATCAAAGCCGTCCATGCCGCTGTTCGAGACCATTTCGCACAATAGTATTATTCGTGTGTCCCGAGGCAGAGCCTTGATCTTTTCCTCAATATTATCTCCGAGGATAGACGGTCTGAATTGGCTACAATGACGTAACGCTTCAAGGCTGATCTGGTCATTTTCATTAGTAATAAGAGGCCAGACAGCCTCAAAAAACTCGTGACGACCTGATGTAAGCATAAAACGGAAAGCCCGATCCACTTTCCCTGATGTATGCCACCTACCTATGAATTCCTGAACGGTCACGGAAATTTTCGACCAAACCTCATCTGTACTTCGAAAAATCATCTCTGCTGCTAGAATAGGCGCAACCTCAAAAGCAGCAATAATCCCCTTCCCGCAAGCATCAATTTCTAATTTCCCACCTCGCGACAAACGTTCAACCGCAAAGAGAATAGCCTCTTCCCATACAGGGAGATCGAATATTTCTTGCTTCAGAATTTCCCGTTCATTGGTATTGTCAATCTCAGCTATAATCCGTTGTTCAACCGAATGAGAGGCAAACCATTCCTGAAACTGTTGATGCTGAAACGAATAACCCGATGAGCCTCCTGCGCTAATCAACACATGGTTATTAACCAGCACATCAAGTATACATTTAGGCTGCGGGTTAGTTGCGATCTGGCCATCATCAACGAGAACTGTCGCTGTTTTGCTAATTGATAGCCGCGCGTTACGATCAGAGATAGCAGTGTTTGCCGATTGTGTTGCAGAAACAGCCAAACCGTCTAAATAACTCTGCTGAAAACCTTCTGTGACAGCAAGAAGAACCTCTGCATGACAGGGTGTGTTTTCGTGAATGTCCACGAAATGTCGCAGCACCTCTTCCTTAGTGCTAGGGAATGGTGCGTTCTTAGGAAGAGAGAGCAAGGTCGTTAAATATAGGGGGATCGTCACCAATTCGCGTAGGCCGTACGTACGCCACGCCTGTTCGAGAATCTTTGCACCAGAATCTCCTTGCATTTCAACGGCGATCAACATTTGTTGCTCTTCATTAAGCGGCATTAGATCAATTCGCATTCCTTCGAAGGGCACGTCGAGTGATTGCTTACGTGTAGAGATAATGAGCCCAAGCTCGGGCAGCTCTGCTTTGAGAGCCTCAACCTGTACACGCGCACGTTTTCGCGATGCAGAATCCAGTTCATTCCAACCGTCTAGCAATAGCACGAAGCCGGGCTGAGAAACTGCTTTTCGAAAACATTCCTCCGATATTTTACGAAATGCTGGGCGTTGAAGAATCACATCCAGAAGAGTGGTGTTGCTCGTCGCCCAATCACCAAGCAGCACTACGAGAGGGACACCATTACCATTCGACAACATTTTTTCCGCAACCTGAAAGATGGTCGTAGTCTTACCCATCCCCGGCGATGCCACTAGGATCAAATCATCCCGCGACAGAACTACATCGGCCAGAATACTGGTCGTCACGGGCTCGTCGGCTCCATCCATTTTAAGCATAAGTGAAACTGATGTTGACGGCCATTTCGAAGTTTTACAAAAAACATTAATATCTGTCTCTGCGGCACTCCGGATTTGTAACACCAACTGAACTTCGGAAGCAATGACAAATTCGTGCAATGTCTTACCATCCAAAACATGCTGCAAAGACTCATTTTCTGCCTGCTGCTTCCATTCTCTTAACTGATCAACAGTAAATTGCGAATCTTTGGAGTTGATAGCCTTACCATGACTTTCACACATCAACATACCATTCCTAGCAGAGGAACGTTCTTCAGACGACATACTCTTGTCATAGCGTGGGCCGCCCGGCGCAGCCGCACAAATATGAGCCACCATACCGACGCTGATCACCCCCTCTTCGTCCGACGTTGCTCCAACAGTTGCAACGCGGCAACGCGGGAACGAACACAGGAAGCCAGCCCGCATCTTAATCTGCATCTTAGTCTTTGCTTTAAAGTCGTCTCTTTTATTACTCATGGCCATATATAATTGTTACGCTAACCTACTCTAATTATTAAAAATTCAGCACACTAACATATCGTATTGTTCTGATTCATTCTATAGAAACTCACTCAAGATCTAAGTCCAATTTTGTAAAAAACGAAGTATAGATTTCAAACTCAATACGGAGTAAGGATTCCTCACATCCAGGCAACCGTGAACAACCCCAAATTTCTTGTCCAGCACGAGCGCCCCGACGTGCTTTCCTCTTCACACTAATACGAACTACACTTTAGGCAGCTTGGCTCTTCAGACGAGCTTACGACGCCCTCAACAGGACTATTGATTAACGGTTCCTGCACTCCACTCAACAACTAACACTGGAGTCAATCTAACTAAGGTTATGGCTAACCTAACATATAAATGTCACTCTCCTTTACTTCAACGAGAGCAAGTGAAAGGGGAATGAAATTCCACAAGGTCGAGCCAACACTGCAAAACAACTGGCCTTCTGTGGTCCTGTTCGGCCGCATTCTAGCGTCGTACAAGTTCGAGTTGCCTACAGCTAAAACTAAAAGGCATAGTGCATCATCATGCTTCAGTGTATTAGTGTATTAGTGTCATTATCAAGGGAAACTGGCTGGCTAATTACCAAGCGACCTTTTCGTAAAACCTTACTGAGGTTATTGCTAACGCAGACATACAACAGTCATCGTTCGACTATTTCTAGTAATGTCGATCCGTGGAATCGGGGTAGAACCAACTTATCCTCAACAGACCAATTGTATTAATATCACTTAAAGTGTCGCTACTTATAATTGCCCCTCTTACTTTCCCATTCAGCCAAACGCTTTTGGAAATCACTCCATGTTACACCACTAAAATCTAGCTCTGGATAATCCAGTTTATTAATAGCCTCATGCAGAATTGAAATATCATATCCTCCTTCATAGTCCTCATGTGCTTCACCGCCCCCAATTGAATGGCCAACTAGAGACTTTCGGACTTCTCTCGGTATTTCAGTTCGATTTTGTAATCGCTGCACAAATGATTTTCTCAAGCTATGAAAGCAATATCGACTATTCTTTTCGTATCCAATTTCTTTTCTGCGAGTGTCACCAAACCACTTAGTCACAGCAAAGCCATACTTTTACTTTGCATTTCGGTTATTTAGCTCTGGAAATAATCTAATTTCACCTCGTTGACGCAGCTCTTCTACTTACTCCTGAAATCCAATACCAATCAGCTTGTCATGCATCGGTATCTGTCTATGTGAACCTTGTTTTTTTATTTTGACCTCTTTACCAACTCCGTCAAGGTCTGCATCTGTAACACTAATTACTAAAACTCCATCCTCTATTATTATATCTTGTAGATAGAGCTGGCATATTTCCTCTAAACGGGCGCCGGTAAACATACCGAGTAATGGAGTCCAAAATTTAAAAGGAGACATTTTGTGTAATCGACTAGGTAAACTGCCTTTGTATATATAGCAGGCTATAAGATTAATTAAGTGATGCGGTTCAAAAGATTTATACCCACGTGTCCCGGCGTTATCAGATGTATTTACATGTTTTCTTTTTAGAATTTCAGATAAATTATGATCAATAAAACCAGAAGCTAAGGCTCCCCAATCTAATAGATTTTGTACAGACTCTATCCTCTTCTCAATAGATTTTTTGGATAGGAGGGGTAATTTTTGACTATTGGCTATCTAAGCAATCTCCACCAAAGATTTCGAATGAAGATATTTTTTGTGGCTTAAACTCTTTGGTAGTTGCGGCACCACTCTTTTAAAATTTCTAACCAGTTCAGCTGTAATTTCACTAAACGGGGTTTCACCGGCAAAGCTGATAAAAATTTCTAAACCATATCTCAATTCATTTAAGCTTTGATTGGCCATTGTGCCTGTCTTTTCCCCAACGAAAATGTCGACTACTTCAGATACGGAAAGCAATTTTGTGCTGGTGGCCTGCGATATTTTATTATAACTAGTTTTCACCCCTCTTAACTTTTCGGGACTATTAGAAAATTCAGTTTGAAGTGCAGTGTTCTTTTTCTCGATCCTGTCATATATGTCTACCCATGACTCCTGCATCTTGATTGATGCATTTAGTTCCTTCTCGGGATCACCAAAATCGATTTCGACTCAATGCCCGTGAGGATCAACCATACTGATCAGATTTACCCTCAAGCTTTCTTCTCGAGTGTTATCAGTCAGCCTCTTAAGCATTCCACTCTCATCTTGAAAGTAATCTACTGACTTAAGTACATCGTGGTAATGAGCTTTATCTCGATATTGTGCCATATGTAGTTGTCCAATTATCAACTCCCAATAGCTGATATACCATTGACTAATAGCAACGGCTCTTTTGAAATTATTAGTTTTTAAAGTACGCCTGATGTCTCGACTTAAATTGGGTAAATGTAGGCGGCACTTCTTAGAAAAAACGTATCTTACATAATAAGTGCCATGCTTGTCTTGGTATGTATAAGGAATCAATTTGGTCATCAATACACCTAAAGTGTCAGACCAAGTGTCAGAGTAAACATCTATTCTCGACTGAAACTCAACAACAACAACAACAGGCTTCTACGCTTGTTTGGTACCAGCTCCGGCTACTGGTACCATTTGTCTTTAAGTCATAATCAAGCCTCGTTACTCATATATAAATAGCCGGGGCTTTTTTATGCCTGAAGGAAAAACAAAGTGGATTCCTAATTATAACCACAGCCCACTTAATAGGCATACCTGTTAGATCCCGGCTACTGGTACCATTTGTCTTTAAGAATTAATTAAGCCTCGTTACTCATATATAAAGAGCCGGGGCTTTTTGTGGGTGAAAGAAAAACATATGGGTAGAGGAAAAACAGCGTTAAACCAATTAACGGAATCACCAGACAAGCGATAGTCAGCAATTTATCCCCATCTAGACGTCTTGTGAATAAACCCTAGTGTTTGGTTGCGTTGGTAACAGTTAAATACTTTTTCTATTAACTCGACTAGGTAATATCGGAACACCGAACAAGAATGAGCTCTGAAGGTTTACATGATAAGAATAAATGGCTGGATACATGCGAATAGACAATGACTACCCGCATGTCTTTTAATTATGGTGGCATTCTCGTCTTTCATTGAGCAATCAAACTCATGCGCCACTACCCATCATTATGGTCTACACTTATATTTGGAAAATATAAAAGTCATTAAATTTTAAGGATGAATAAAATGATAAA
>SPKZ01002037.1_pt1 | contig 11535 bp, 8 predicted proteins | sample 2456571 | NCBI WGS metagenome assembly SPKZ01 (sample SAMN11192286, study PRJNA482655) | marine metagenome | biome: ENVO:00000447; feature: ENVO:00000244|ENVO:00000211|ENVO:00000569|ENVO:00002023; material: ENVO:00002151; isolation source: ocean water from marine abyssalpelagic zone ...
CGGTGACGGGCTCACGATTGTGGCAGTTTTACAAGGCGGCGCCCTGTTCATGGCAGACCTGATTCGGGAGATCCGGCTGCCGCTTCAGTTGGAATCCATTTCGGTCGCGAGTTATCACGGCGGAACTTCGAGCAGTGGGACTGTCACCTTTAATCAAAGCCGGCTTCCTGAGGTGGAGGGGCGTGATGTCCTCATCCTCGATGATATCCTTGATACGGGCAGAACCATGGCCGCTATCAAGGCGAAGTTGGAAGATGAATGCTCTCCTCGTTCGGTGAAGTCAGCCGTGCTGCTGTCCAAGAAGATTGAGCGAGCCGTTGAGGTCGAAGCAGACTATGTTGGGTTTGAAGTTGGCGACGAATTTGTGGTGGGATACGGACTCGATTACCAGGGGCACTATCGAAACCTGCCGGTGATTGGTGTGTTGAAGCCGGAGTATATTTAAAGACTATGATTCGAGTGCTATTCTTTTCGGTGCTGAGAGACCTGACGGGTGCAGACCAGATCGATGTTGCCGTGGAGCGGGAGGGGTTCACCGTCGCCGATGTTATTCAGCAGCTTTATCAAAACCATCCACGTATCGAGGAGTGGGACAACAAGTTGCTCATCGCGGTAAACGGTGAGTTTGCGGAGAGAGACGACACGCTCAAGGACGGAGACGAACTGGCCTTGATGCCTCCTGTTCAGGGCGGTTGAATCCGTTCGATTGGTTTTGACTTCGTCCTGGAAATCCTTCATCCAAGACGCGCAGCGAAATGGCGAAATGGTTCTACACGGATTCGAGCGCGACCCGGCAGGGTCCCTTTGATGAAGGGGATTTGTTAGAGCTGAATCGTGATCGAACGATCAATGCTTCCACTCTGGTCTGGAAGGACGGACTTGAGGATTGGGTTCCGTTCGGGAAAGTCGCTGAGTCTGTTTTCGGGGGGAACGAAGAAGGTGAACCCATCGAGGTTGGTGTCTGTGCCTATTCTGGACGTGTCTTTCCTCTGGGGGAAATGATTCCTTACGGAGAGGCTCTTGTCGGACTCGAATTCAAAGATGAATTCGTCCAGCAGATGATGGAGAACGGCACGGTGGAAATTGCCGATGCTACCGGGAATCCACTGGACTATGTCGGGTTCTGGTGGCGGACACTCTCTTCCTTTCTCGACTATCTCGTGAAGATTCTTCCCTCCTATATCTTCATGATTCCCTATTACATCTTTGCGGCATTCAGTGAGGAAACGCTCGATTCCGGGAATCTGAATTTCGAGGAGTCCCTTGGTATGCTGATTGCCGCCGGTCTCGGCAGCCTTGCTAACCTGGCTTTCAGTATTTTCTATGAGACCTGGATGGTCGGAAAATATCAGGCGACTCTGGGCAAGATGATCATTGGAGCGAAGGTCGTAAACCCTGATGGATCAAGGGTGAGCTACAAGAAGGCGTTTCTACGCTGGGTTGCCAAGAAACCGTTGAACTACGTCATCGTTTGGGGACCATCGATTATTGGATTCGCGCTGGTGATTGCTTCGATCGGCGCCGCCTCTTCGCAGTCTGATGGTGCCGCCACCGTGGTGATGTCAGTGATGGTGGGAATGGTGGTATTCGCCGGGCTGATCGTCCTCTGCAGCGGAGTCTACTGGATGGCGGCGTTTGACAAAGAAAAGCGGGCGCTCCATGACCGCATATCAGGAACCCGGGTCGTTAAGAAATAATCAGGAACGATGGAAACCGACACCGGAAAAACTGAGGCCACCCTGCAGTGCCCGACTTGCAGGAACAACCTCAGCGTGGATCAATCCACGGATCGTGTTTCAGAGGATTGCCCTGTGTGTCGCAGTGAGGTCAGGATGACGATGTTCCCTCGTTTCTATCGGGACCCTCCGAGACAGATCGACTCAACGCTCGCATCTGATGACGAAGCGGTGTGTTCTTTCTATCCGGAGTTAAGAGCGGAAAAGGTGTGCGACGCCTGCGGTTGCCTCATGTCGCAAAAAGCATCGGTGAAGTGGGGTGATAAGGATTACTGTCTTCCCTGTCTCTATCGGCTTCGAGAAGAGAAAAAGGACGCTGCGTTTGTCGCCCGGGCCAGGCTCTACGATAATCGTGCTCTTGCCTTGGTGGCGTGGTTCGCGCCCTTGTCGCTCTTTACGGCTCCGGTGGCTTTATTCCTGTTGCTACGACACAGGAAGGGAAATCAATCCTTCGTTCCACGGAGCGCCGCCCGCTGGTGGCTGGCGTTCCTGCTTACAGTGGGTTGGCTTATTTTCTGGGGAGTGATGCTCGTCATCTGGCTTTCGCTCATTCTGGAAGAGTTTTCCTGATTTGCTGTGGACACAAAAAGAGCCCCGGAATCCGGGGCTCGAAAAGTTACTCTGTCGGGACAGAATTCCGACTCAGGCTTTCGCCTTGCCGACTCAGGCTTTCGCCTTGCCGACCTTGCATTGTCCTTCGAGAGACGCCCCTTCCTCCATCTGGAGACTCACCGTGCTGACGGCACCGGTGATCGTGGAAGTTGGGGAGAGGCGGCAGGAATTAAAGTCGCCATTGCCGGTGACTTTGCCTTCGATGACGGCCTTCTCGGCTTTCAAGTCACCCTGGACAGACGCATTTTGACCGATCGTCAGGCTGCCTTCGGAATTGATGTTGCCGACAATCGATCCGTCAAAGATCAGGTCGGTAGAACAGTTCAGATCGCCTTCGATCTGGATGTCGCTGGAAAGATGGCTGCTCACGGTATCTGCTGGTTAGAGGTGGAAGAGATGAAGTGCCTCGAGCGCTCGGTGCGAGGCCTATCACGCAGGTATACTACTGTTGAATGTTCAGCTTGTTGAGTCTTTTTTTGTAATTCTACCCTTCCTTAACAATCACGTGAGATGACCATTGGTGCGGTGTTGAAAACCGTGGCGCTTTCGCTATCTTTTGGAGCGGTGTGTTACGATTCCGGTGAGTGAATAAGATCGGTATCACGGACCGCAGCTAAGTGTATGGCGGAAAACATGTTATCCAATCGGCCGGATTACGGTCGGACCTTCAACACCGCCATGTGGCTGGTCGGCTTAATCGCATCTATCCAGCTCTTTGCTGTGGTCTGGGCGGTGTTTGCCAAAACGGGTGATCCGTCTCCCTCATACACACAAGGTGCTGTTCCTGTTCCCGCGGGGGCCGGCAGCGGGGTCATCCCGCCGCCACCGGAAGGAGAGGTGCTGATTCAGAACGTGACCTTGCCTCCCATCCCTGCAGAGATTACGGCGGCGATCGAGCAGCAGAAGTTGGAGTCGCACCCGTTCAACTTCCGTCCGTCAAACCCGGGTGGAAATCTTCCGGCCAATATCGGCGGCTCCCGTCCCGTTGGTGACAGTGAATTCTCGAACGCCGAGATGTTGCCGGAGCCGTCATTTTACGGCCCGAATGATGCTGCCCCGAGTCTGTCAGAGGCCCTGGCCAGTGCGGTCTTCACGGCCGAGCGAATTGAGGACCCTATCCTGGAACGCCTTGTCTCCACGGGCGAGGAATTGCGGGGTGAGGGCAATATTTCCAGTGCCCTGCAGGCGCTTCGTCAGGCTGAAGAAGCGTTACCTGATCATCCCCGCGTGCTGGCAGAAATGGCAGCAACCCTCAGCAAGATGGGTGCTGATCCAAAGGCAGATATTTACTGGCAGAAGCTGGTCGATATCGGGCCGGTAAGGGCGGGTGACTACTATGAGCTGGCGCGCAAGCAGCTTGCCGGTGAAGAACCGGCCCCGGCCGATCAAGTCGAGAAGGTGATGAGCATTGGCGAAATAAAGGTCGATGAAGCCGCCCCGGGTTCCGAGGGGCAGAAGGTATCCCTGCGGATTGTGATAGATTCCGACCCTGCATTGAAGCCGGTTGGAGATCAGCTTTCGCTCCTGGTTTACTTCTATGACCAGGTCGACGGGGAAAGAATCGATGCTTCGACCGCAGACACTTCCTATCTATACCCGACCGAGCCATATGACTGGCAGACCAACGGCACCGAAGAGATTGTCGTGAATTACGATCAGCCGGTGTTTACCGAGGAGCAGAAGCGCGATCTCGGGGAACGCAGTTATTATGGATATGCCATTGAACTTTACTATCGAGATCGGTTACAGGATAGGGTAGTAAGACCTTCGGATATAGCTCAATTGAGAATTGAGGAGTCCGGACCGGACTCTGACGCCGCTCCCCGGACCTTTGGCCCGGAGAATGCTCTATTTCCCGATACGCCGAATTTTTAGGAACCGTTTATGCAGACCGAAAGTATTGTTCTTCTGATTGATCCTTCTAAAGAGGATCGTGCTGACATTCGATCTATCTTGGAATCCCGCCCGGTGACCTTCATCGAGGCAGACACTGCTTCGGAGGCCTGGGAGAAGATAAGGTCAGCTGGTGAGCTCACCATGATGATCGCCGGAATCAGCGTGGAGACCGGCAACGAGATCCTTGATCTCAGGGACCACCTCCAGTCCGAGATGGGCTTGTTCCCCAGCGTCTATTCCAGTCGCGAGGACATGACCGAATTTTATCCGAGGATCTATGAGAACGAGCAATTGTTCTTCAAACCAGTGAACCGGGGAATCCTCGTGGAGTGGTTCGACACGGCCGTAGCGACAGAATATGAGGCGCCACGGGATGGTGAAGCACCGGCTGAGCCGGGAATTGGGGCTGGTGATCCAGTCAGTTCGCCGCCGCCGGAAATTGAAACTGCGCCCAGCGACGAGCCGCCGCCGGAGCCGCTTCCTGAATTGGAAACAGCACAGATTCAGTTGCCGGAAGATGCGCTGCCCGTCGGTACTCGCCTCGGTGACTACAAGCTGCTGCGCGAGATTCAGCGGGATGCTGACTTTGCGCTTTACGAAGCTGAGCAAACGTCCATCGGCCGTCGGGTTGCCTTGAAAACACTCTACCGGAAGCACCGTCGTGACATTAACTGGGTGCAGGGGTTTGTGAATGAAGCCAGTGCCAGGGCGTCCGTCAATCATCCGGCGATTTCGCTCGTGTATGAGTGCGATCAGGAACTCGGCGTCAATTTCTACACGCTTGAACTCGTTGATGCTCCGAGCCTCAGTGATCTCGCCCGCCGTCGCAGTGATCTGGAAGAGGCAGCGTTGTGGAAGATCCTCGAATCGGTGGCCGATGCGCTGGTTTACCTGCGCGACCAGGGGATGTCCCATCGACTCATCACTGCTCAGAGCATACTGATGCTGCGCAGCGGTGAACCTCGCATCGCTAACCCGGTGCGCGGACGGGGGGCGCCCTTGTCGGTTGAAGAAGAGCGTCGCCAGATGGAGTTCCTCTCTGACGCGGTGGCACCGTTTCTGAAGAAGTCAGGGGCTGACGCGGGCCTGGTTTCGCTTGTCGACAGGATGGGGGCCGACCGTATCGATGCGGTCAACACGATCGACGGACTCAAGCGTTCGCTCTCCCCAAGTGATCCTAACGAAGGTCTAAGCGAAGCGGAACTCGCCAAGATGTCAGCTCAGAAGAGCAACCAGACCGCGATCATTTCCGGTGTGTTTATCGGTTTGTTCATCGTAGCCGCTGCCGTGATCGCTTTCCTGATATACGGCTCCAAGCCGGACGTTCGCGAACTCGAGTCTTTTACCGCGATTCCTTCGGGTGCGTTTCCTTTCCAGGATGGTGAAGAAGTGAGCCTGTCGGAATTCTGGATCGGGCAATACGAGGTCACCATCGGTGAGTATGAGAATTTCCTGAGCGATCTCGCGACATATCCTGACAAGCTCGAAAAGATTCGCCACGCGGATCAGCCCGAAAGCAAGACGTCCTATGAACCCGACCGTTGGTCAGAGATTCTCAGTGCGGCGAAAAAGGGTGGAAAGTTCTACGGCGGAAAAATCGATATGAATTGCCCGGTGGTCGGTGTCGACTGGTGGGATGCCAATGCCTACGCCACCTGGCGAGGAGGTCGTCTCCCCACGGAGCAGGAGTGGGAGAAAGCTGCTCGCGGTCGCTCGGGTAACAAGTACCCGTGGGGCGACGAGATGGTGCCTGAGAATTTCAACAGCGGTATGGATCACGAGTCGGAAGGTGACGTGGGTGCCGGCGACATTGATGGTTTCAAATACTGGAGCCCGGTGGATGAAATGACCGCTGACGAAAGTCGATACGGAGTGATGGATCTTGCCGGTAATGTCAGCGAATGGACCGCGACCTGGGATGCTCATCCCGAGTCTCCTGACAAACGCGTTCCCTTGAAGCGCGGCGCTTCTTTTGCTACGAAGGGTGACTTTGAACTGACGGTTCGCCGCGCCAGCGAGTCGGCAGAGGAAAGAAACTTCCTCACTGGTTTCCGTGTCGCCGCCGATACCGTAGAGCCGGAGATTATCGAGTCGTCAGCGCCCGCTCCGCAGCCTGCGGAAGAGGAGGTTGAGGAAAAAGCCGAGGAACCGGCTTCTCCCATGACTCCGACCGAGACGGTCATGCCCACCGGTGACGAAGCTGAATCAACTGATGCCCCCGCCGAAACTCCGGAGCCTGCGGCACCGGAGGCTACCGATGCCGACACGGCTTCCCCGGCCGCTGAGGGGGCTGAAGGTAGTGAAGGCGAAATGGCTCCAGTAGCCGCGGAGTGACCGGCGGGCCAAATTCCGGCTCAGTCGTGAATCCCGCGCGCCCACGCGACTACTTCATCGCCCTCCGGTTCGAACGATATCACCATAGGGCGGCAGCAAATTTCGCAGTCATAGTCGACCTCTGAGGGGACCTCGTCGGGAGAGGGGAGAGGGACATGAAACTCCTCAAAACAGGTGGGGCAGGTGACGGGAGCGGTATCCATTTCAGGTAAAATCGGCCGAGTTCCTTTATTATCAGGGGTTTGGGGGGCACAAAAGAATCGCGAAAGTTCGCTGAAAATCGCTTGTTTCGAGGCGGTTTGCCCTTAAATTTGCGCCCCTCCGCCCGCTGCAGGCGCTTCTCGAGCGGGACGGGGTAACTAACTGAGAAGCAATGTCGGAAGGCAAATCAACCAAGCAACCAAACCTTAATTCAATAAATGGCAGCTACAATCACTCCGTCAAATCCGGAGCTCTTCGCTCTGATTGACCAAAAATTCCACACCCACCGCGAGAACTCAATCGTGCGGGGTAAAATCATCGAAATCCGACCCCAGGTGGTGGTCGTGGACATCGGTGCCAAATCTGAAGGCATCATCGCAATTTCTGAATTCGAGGACGAAGAGATCAACGTCGGTGACGAGATCGAAGTTCTCCTCGAGAAACTCGAGAACGACGAAGGTATGGTCGTTCTCTCGAAAGAGAAAGCCGCTCACAAGCAGAACTGGGACAAGATCGTCAAGGTTTACGAAGACGGTGGTCTCGTGAAGGGCAAGGTGAAGTCCGTCGTCAAGGGTGGCCTCATGGTCAACGTTGGCGTGGAAGCTTTCCTTCCTGGTTCTCAGATTGACATCATTCCTCCCAAGGACCTCAACGAATACGTTGGCAACGTTTACGAGTTCAAGATCGTCAAGGTCAACGACATCCGTAAGAACATCGTGCTGAGCCGCCGCGAGGTGATCGAAGCCGAGCGTGCCGAGCAGCGTGCTGAGTTCCTTGAGTCCGTCAAGATCGGCGACAAGGTCGAAGGTCTTGTTAAGAACATCACCGATTTCGGCGCTTTCATCGACCTCCAGGGTATGGACGGTCTTCTTCACATCACCGACATGAGCTGGGGCCGCATCAATCACCCCAGCGAGATGCTCGCCATCGGCCAGCCTCTCGAGGTTATCATCCTCGACGTCGACAAGGAGAAGGAGCGTGTCTCCCTCGGCCTCAAGCAACTCCAGGACAACCCCTGGGAAGCGATCGACGCCAAGTACCCGATCAGCAGCGAAGTGGCCGGCAAGATCACGAAGCTGGTGCCTTACGGTGCTTTCGTGGAACTGGAGCGCGGTGTGGAAGGTCTTATCCACGTTTCCGAGCTTTCCTGGACCAAGCGCATCACTCGCCCGAGCGACGTGCTTTCTCTCGACCAGGACGTCAAGGCCGTGGTCCTCGCGATCAACAAGGACGAGCAGAAGATTTCTCTCGGTGTCCGTCAGCTCGAGCCCAATCCTTGGGACGAAGTCGAGACTCGCTACCCGATCGGTTCTACGATCAAGGGCGAGATCCGCAACCTCACTCCTTACGGTGCCTTTGTGGAACTGGAAGACGGCATCGACGGCATGATCCACGTGTCCGACCTCAGCTGGACCCGCAAGATCAATCACCCGAGCGAGATCCTCAAGAAGGCCGAAGAAGTCGAGGCCGTGGTTCTCGAAATCGACAAGACCAACCAGCGCATCAGCCTGGGCGTCAAGCAGCTTGAGAACGATCCGTGGAGCGAGATCGACACCCGCTTCAAGGTCGGTGACCTTGTTAAGGGAACGGTCGCCAAGATCGCCAGCTTCGGTGCTTTCATCCAGCTTGAAGACGACATCGACGGTCTCGTTCACATCTCGCAGCTCAGCGAAGACCACGTGGCCAAGGTCAAGGATGTCATCAAGGTGGGCGACGACGTGGAAGCCCGCGTCATCAAGGTCGACAAAGTCGAGCGCCGTATCGGTCTTTCCATCAAGGCAGCCGAATACTCCGAGGAGCAGCTCAAGAAAGAGACTGCTGCTTTCGACGCCCTCCGTCCGAGCTCCGACCTCGTCGGTCTCGAGCAGGCATTCAACCTCGCTACCGAAGAGTGGCGTCCGGGCGAAGAATCCGGCGAAGAGGAAGCCGAGGATTAATCGACTCCCGACACGTAACGGGTGGTCGCGAGGCCGCCCGGAAGCGAATTTTGAAAGGAGCAGGGGCAACCCTGCTCCTTTTTTTGTGCAAAAACGGGCTTTCGGGAGTCACAAACGCTGACTTTACGAAAAGGAAGTATGGGACCATTTTAGGTTTTCCGGCCGTATTTACTTGGAATGCCGCCTGGAAGCTTTGTTGGTCCATGCCGCCAGGGTAGGCTCGACAGGGCCTGAAACTCATGAACCGGGAAACTACCAAGATAGATCTGCCTCCTCCGGGAATGATCCGGAAGCGAGATCCACGGGCTCCCCGCTGGATTTGGCTGGTGTTGATCGTGCTTTCCCTCGTTATGGGAACGGGGACTGGACTCTATGTGGGCCTGAAGAATGCCTCAGATCCCGGAGGCACCGAGGTCGCGGGTGGTAGCGAGGTGGCCGATCAGGAAGTTGAGCGCAAACTCGCTGAGGCGCGCCAGGCGGTCGCAGAAGGCAACTGGATCGAGGCTCGACTCCTGTATAAGGAGGTTCAGGATGTTGATCCGGATAATCCGGTGGTGCTCGCGTCTCTGCCCTTGATCGACCGGCGGCTGGATGAAGCTCGCGGCAGTATCGAAGTGGTCACGGATCCGCCGGGTGCCGAAGTGGAGCTTGAGGGGATTGGCAAGAAAACGTCTCCGTATACTTTCACTGGGGTGCCTTACGGCGCTCACGTTCTCAAGATTTCCAAGGAGGGCTTCGAGCCGGTCACTCAAACGGTCGAAGTCCGCAGTGAGGATCTCGTTGTGGTTCCGGCGATCGAACTCGCTACCAGCTCCGGCCAGATCGAGGTGGTCAGCGAGCCCAAGGGAGCCGAGTTCAAGTTGCTCAAGCTGGTTGAAAATGAGCAGCAGGAACTGGTCGAAGTCGGACAGACTCCAGCCATCATCAGTAAGCTTGACCCCGGCGAGTACCAGGTGCTTATGGCAGTCGACGGATGGCCGGAATACGCTGAGACGGTTCGCGTACAGAATGATCGCAACACTTCTGTTTCCGCTGTCTTCGCCAAGGGTGGATTCAACGTGGTCAGCGATCCGATTGGAGCTGAAGTCTGGGTGCAGTCGGAAGGTGAGCCTATGAAACGTGCCGGTATCGCTCCCTTGAGTCTGACAGACCTCCCTGTCGGACAGGCCAAGCTGGAACTTCGTTACAAAGACTGGCCGCCAATTCGTCGAACCGTTGAAGTCACTGATGGCGTTTCCCGCAATCTGGACTTTGCCTGGGAACGAAGCCTGGTGACTTTTCGAAGTGACCCCGCCGGGGCGGAAATGTGGTTAAATGATGCCCGTCTCGGCAATGGCCGCGAGGTTACTCCCTTCAAGATGGAATTGCCGGAAGGGGAGTATGTCTTTCTTGCTCGTCACAATGAACTCGGCAGCACGGGGACGAGTCACATCGTCGAGGCGGCTCAAGAGACCGATGAGGTCTTCTTCCAGTTCGATTATGGTTCGATCAAGCTCACCAGTGAGCCTGTCGGTGCGACCGTAATTTCGAGTGGCACACCGATCGGGCGCACACCGTTGACCCTGCCGGTGGTGAAGCCCGGTGTCTACACCTATGAGTTCCGCAAGGACCAGCACCGTGGCACCATGGTTTCAGGGACCCTGGAACCCGGAGGCACTCTGGACTTTAATGCCCGCCTGACCCATGACCCGGCACCGGTCACGAGTCGCGATTTCACGAACCGCGTGGGACAGAAGATGATCTGGGTCGGCGAGCTGGGCGGTTGGGTCGCTTCTCACGAGACGACCCAGGCGCAGTTCGAACAGATTTCAGGGGAGAACCCGAGTTACTTCCCGTCACCCAATCATCCGGTCGACAGCGTGACATGGTATCAAGCGGTCAAGTATTGCGAGGCGCTCACTCACGAGGAGCAGATTCGCGGGAGAATTCCGAGAGGCTATCGTTACCGCCTGCCCACTGACCTGGAGTGGGACAAGTATGTCGGCGGACAGAAGCTCGATGGCGCCATTTCCAGTCTGTTTGAGCGTAAGAAGTCAACCGCACCGGTAGGCTCTCTCGCTCCGAACGAGCACGGACTTTACGATGTCCGCGGCAACGTCTGGGAGTGGGTTGAAGACTGGTACTCCCCGACGATCGTCAATCGCATTACTCGCGAAGGTGCGACTCCCAGCCCCGACTGGGTCGGCACCGAGCGAAAGGTATTGCGAGGGGGTGCCTGGAACCGTTCTTCACAGTTCGACCTCTCCGTGGCTAACCGGATGGCAGCGCGCCCCGGTGCGGAAGACCGGTACGACGTCGGGTTCCGCGTCGTCCTGATGAAGGACTGATCGGTTGCTCCGTCGGCTACTACTCAAGCGCGAACGTTTGAGTCATCTGAGCGTCAGGCGTGGTCGGCCTGTAGTGGAACACGCGGATGGCCTCTTCATCCGGAGTTTTGGCGGCGTAGATCGCAATTTCGACCTTGGGAACGCCTCCCGAGGCACCGCCGGCGAGTGGCTTGGTGGTGATGTTGATCTGATTGCTTCCGCGACGGACGCCACCCATGATCAGTTCAGCGGTCTTGACGTTGGAGAAGTTGCCGGTTTCGATGCCGTTGACGACAATCTTCACCTCGTATCCGGTGGAGTCGACCCAGGCCTCGGCAATGAAGTCTGGAGCATTGACTGGCTGAGGAACGGGAGGCAGCTGAGGAGCCGGCTGGAATTCTTCACCCTGGAGGAAGGAGAAATCAGCGTTTCGAATCTGAAGGAGCAGCTCGGGATCGTTGCCGGTTTTAACGACGCGGAGTCGGTCGAATTTCCAGGTGCCGTCTTCTTTGA
>SPKZ01000440.1_pt1 | contig 11531 bp, 8 predicted proteins | sample 2456571 | NCBI WGS metagenome assembly SPKZ01 (sample SAMN11192286, study PRJNA482655) | marine metagenome | biome: ENVO:00000447; feature: ENVO:00000244|ENVO:00000211|ENVO:00000569|ENVO:00002023; material: ENVO:00002151; isolation source: ocean water from marine abyssalpelagic zone ...
CGTTTTACCATTTTCAAATAATGATTTATCAAGATATGCGGTACTAGTAGTCCATGTATTATCACCATTATATGTAGTAACTTCATTTGCTAATAAATCATCTGTATACCATCCTCCTGTACCATTTTCAAAAAATGGATTAGGAACTTGTTGCGTAGATGTATTGGTGTTATTATATGTCCCTCTAATATTAAAACTTGTCAGGTCTGTACTCCCTGAACCAAAATCTTCCCATGTAGTTAAATCATTTAATAATTTATAATGAGTTTCATCAGAAACCACCCATACAATTAACCCTTCATATCCAAAGTCTATTAGACTTAAATCTGAAAAATCATTTACTTGAATTCTTGAATCTATTGGCTTACCAACATTTATTTCAAAATTTGCACTTAATTTTATATCTCCATTAGGGTATCCCATTTTTAATAATCTTTTTTTTAAAATTTAAAGTCTATTTCAAAACCTACTTGTGTAGTATCTGCATTAGATGTATACACATTATAATTTTCAGTACTAGCATCTGACAAAGTGAATAATACCACAGTTTTAATAAAACTAGCAGTAACATTAAACCCATTAGGGTCTATTATTTGTGATAAATTACCATAACTAGTAGGATATGCATAAACATACCTCTCTAATGTTGGTGTAAATGATAAATTATTATCATCTGATTTTTTCCTAATCCTTTTTGTTAATGTTTTAATATTAGTCTCATCAACATCTAATATATCTAGAACACCATAATATGTAGGTGCTGCGAATTCAACGTTTGTTGTGTTATTTTTAGTACCTGTGTTTGTAAAAGTAACACTATATTGATATTGATGTCTCCAATACACAGAAGAACCGTTTGGTGAATTTACCCAATTTAAACCTTGTGTGCCTGCATAAGTACCATTATTACTTGTAGGTGTAAATACACTACTACCATTTAAATTAATGGTTCTAGTATTAACAATACCATCTTTTAAATTAACACTATATGGGTAATTGCCTGTTACTGTTAAACCTTTTTCATATAATGAACCACCACTAATAGAAACACTAGGCTCTTGGAACGGGTAAAACATTGTATCAAATACATCTGCGAAACTATCAAAATCAGGAATAGTACCTGATGTAAGACCACCTACAGTTACAACTGTAGGGTCATCTCTTCTATAAGAGATATCTACACTCGTACCACTCGTACCATTAGTACCACCCCCACCAATTAATATCCAATTCGAATCTTTAAGAATGTATAAATCTGAACTAATTCTATCTGTACATAATGAACCACTGACTATAGGCTCTCCTAAATCTGTAGTTATCGTAGTTGGAATACCATTATTTTCTAATAAAAATACACCCTTTACAGAACTCCTAATATGTAACATAAGCGTTTACTTTCTTTATTCTTATATATTAATATAGCATCATCAAGAATGAACTTTTTTAAATCTTTTCATATAAAAATTATGAGAGGTTTTAATTATACATATGAAGAAAAAAGTGGTTGGATAGAGGTTGAAAATCGTTATTATGATAATAGCTATATTTTAAGTGAGTTAGAAAAATTCTACACCGATGATATAATAAATAAAGATTTGTTAGGAAGACTAAAAAAGATTTTCAGATTTTCAGAGAAGTATAATATGATATCATGTAATACTAAAGTATTAAATAAAGAATCTAGAGCAGGTAAAATAAATAATTTTTTAGGAAAAATATCTACGGATGATAGCATATTAGCGAAAGTTAAAATAATATCATATAGATATGAAGTGAATATAGATATTGTTAAAAATAAAAAAGGTATTAATAATATTTGTACTATTACTAAGGATAACGAGTTATATAAAAAAATGGATATTAATAAATTTGATGATGATTTTAGAATGATATCAAATTTGATTTATAGAGATAGTTTTGATTTAGATTTTTTAAAAGGTACATTATTGAGTCAAAATAGTCAGACAGAAAGAAAAACTATTGATGCTATATTTAATTCGGAAATTAAAACTTTCAAAAATGTTAAATGGAGTGGTGGTACAGTCAGAATTGACGATGAATATTGTACAATGACATTATTAATAAAAAAGAAGAAAACTACAATTGAGTATATTGTTAAGTATTATACTACAATAATACAGTCAATAACTGTTTATAATTATAAGAATATAAATAAAGCCCCGACACAGATGAAAAAATATAGTAATCTGAGTGAGGTTTTAGATGAGTACGATATTAATTATCTATAAATTAGGATTTGATATAGCTTTTTCATAATTAAATAAACTTTCTAGTTTGTATTATATATAAGTTCCAAACACAGAACAAATATAATGATACACAACAGAACAAACCAAACCGAATTAAGCGGTTTTTATATAATATACGAAGGTTCAACAAACCTAGAGAAAAAAGGTATTTATGGTATTTCACACCTTTTAGAACATTTAAAATGTAAATGTATTGATGATTTAATGGATTCTTTCCAAGAAGATGGTATTACTTGGAATGCCTATACATCAAGTAATAGAGTAGTGTTTTATTTCACAGGTTTAGAAGAATTTTTATCACCTTATAGAGATGTAATAATTGAAAGATTTAACTTACCTTTTGAATCTTATGTTACACAAGAAGAATTAGACAAAGAGATTAAAATTGTTATTAAGGAGTATAACCAATCATTCAATTCTCCTGATGAAGTGTTTTACCAAAACCATATGAGAAGAAGATATTCGTCATATTCTCCGATTGGGTTAAGAGAGGATATTGAAAATATTACATATCAAGATTGTTTAGATTTTTATGATATTCAATATAAGAATCCTGATTGTATTATCAATATTTCAAGAGATTTTGAATATGTGAATAGTGAGATGGTATTTGAAGATAGAAGAGACTCTTATAGAGATGATTGGAAAGCTGATGATACTATTGAAATAGAACCACCTATTGAAACTGAGCAAACTGTAGAAGTTTTTTATGAACAAATTATAGATTTTAAAGATATACCCTATGTGAGTTTACTTAATTCTATGTTATGTTCAGGACTAAATTCGCCTTTTTACCAAGAAATTAGGGAAAAGAGAACATTATGTTATGGTATCTCAAACTACATATCTGAACTAGGTAAAACACCTATTCTTATGACAGTTGTTTCGACTTCTCCTGAAAACTTAGATGAATTAGAAGATGGAATAAATGAAATACTTAATAATAAGGAAATTTATTTGGATAGTAAAAGATTAGAGGTTGTAAGAAAATCTAGTATTATTAGTAAGAAAAAATCTCTTATTAACAGACATAATAACATATCAGATATTATTGACCCTAATGTTAGTATATACTACGATATGATTGAATCTGTAACATTGGAAGAGTTATATGAGGTATATGATAAATATTTCACTTTAGATAAATTCGAAAAGTATACAGATAAAGATGCTTTAGTATAAAACTTTTATGTAAACTCATATATAAAAAATAAAATTTATATATGAGTTTATCAAACACATGGCTTAGTGGTACTTCAACAAGTGGTACTGATTTTAATATAGCATCAATAAATATAGGCGCAGGTACATACTCATCAGGAAGTACAATAGCAATGTCTAGTTATGGTTCTACTTGGACAGATAGTTATCTAGACACACCTGATTTTTCAGATAAAGTACTAGATATAGAAAAATTATCAAGTTATACCGAAGAAAAAAGGAAGATGATTTTTGATATTTTCATGAAATATATCGAATGTACTTTACAACAAGAAAAAACTTTACTTTATAATACATTGGAGCATTATCATATTATAGTTGATAAAAAAGTGTTGAGTCGAAAAACTAAAATTAGTAGTTTATTCCCTGATAAAAAAGAAGATAATAAATAAACCCTATTTTAAATTAGACTCCAATATAACTTTTATATTTTTAAAATCATAATATGGAATTCTTAGTAAGTTAATATTATTTTCACTGCAATATTTATTCTTTATACCATCTCGTTTTTTAATAATATTAAAAGTGTTATCGCCACCATAATAATCAATTGATTTAAAGTGTTGCATTCCATCGAACTCTATACACATATTATACTCAGGTATATAAAAATCAAATAGTAACTGTCTTTTATTAACACAACCCTCAAATTTATACTGTTGAATATAATAAATTTTATTCTCACATAAATAATTTATAATGAAATTCTCACCTTTACTTATATTGATATTACATAGTGGACATGAATAGCCTCGTAAAAGTATAAGAGGTTTTCTTTCAAATATCCCATGTTCATGACATATTATTTTCACTTTAGTATGAGCGTTTACATATTCTACTAAACTATAATCATATTTATTATTATGTAAACCCTTACACTCATTAATAAAGCAATCCTGTGTTTTTAAATGAGTCCCATGACATTCTCCACATCTTTGACCATTTAAATGATTATCAGGTCTTTGTTCGAATATTCCATGTTCATGACATATTATTTTCACTTTAGTTTTATTGTTTACATATTCTACTAAACTATAATCATATTTATTATTATGTATACTGTTCGCTTTTTTAATAAAATCACATAGTTTATTTTTACTTGTACCCCCACAACTAGAACACCCATATCTATTTGAATGATTTGCAGGTACTTGTTCTAATATTCCATGTTCAGGACATATTATTTTCACTTTAGTTTGAGAATTTACATATTCTACTAAACTATAATCATATTTACCATCATGTTTCTTATTAGATTTATCTATAAACTTATTTTTTAATACTTCTTTATTATTTTCTATCATTTAATTAAACTTTCCTTTTTTCACTTTATATAAGTTTCAAAGTATTTATAAAAATTAAACAACTCCCTATGCTATTAGATTTTGAATATCGGTCAGGAAAGCTTATTACCTCTGAGATAAATGAGAAAGGTGATATCGAATTGGTATACCATAATTGGTCTCATCCGAAGAAATACCAAACATGTACATTAGATGATAAGGATGTTCATAAAAAATATACTACATGGGATAAGAAGCCTGTGAAATTAGTACCTACTCGTAGACCACCTAGATTTAGTGTATATGAATATTTAGATAGGCTACCTGAGAAAGAACAAGATAGACTTTTCGCATACCAAGAACCTAAAATGTTTTTTGTCGATATTGAGACTGAGATTTTAGATACAGGTTTTGTTCAACCAATAGATGCTATTTCGCAAGTGCTAACTATTGCAATAGTTAGAGATAAAAATGTCATGGTGTTAGGTATTAAACCATTAACTAATATTGAAATCAGGACTATTAAAAATCAAATAGAAAGTCATTTTTCTAAATTTGATTTAAATATAACTTTCAAATATATATCATTCCATGACAGGGAGAAGCCTGAATATGAAATGATGAAATACTTCTTTGAGAAATTAGTACCTAAAATGCCTGTTATTACAGGTTGGAACTTTGTAAACTATGACTGGACTTTCCTAGTTAATAGATGTAGAAGACTTAAAATTAACCCTGATTTATCATCATTCACAAGAAAGTTAGAAGCTGTATATGGTACTGATTATGAATTACCTACGCATAGACTTGTTATCGACTATATGGAAATTTATAAGAAATGGGACACATCAGTTAAAGTTAAAGAATCTAATAGTTTAGATTGGGTTTCTAATAAAATACTAGGGACTAAAAAAGTATCTTATGCTGATGATAAAGGTATTGTAACATTACAAGATTTATATAATAAGAAATTTGACAGGTATGTATTCTATAACGCAGTTGATACAATACTTGTTCAATTATTACATCAGAAACAAGGGTATATTAATATTGCTTTTTCTATTGCTAATCTAGCAAAAATTCGTTTATGTGATTTCTCATATAAAAACTTAAATACTACTCTAGTTCAAACAGAGGGTTTCCTTAGACGGGATTTTAGAGATAAGAAGAATATTGTATTATGTAAGGACTATGATGACATTGATTCTGAATCAATACCAGGAGGGTATGTTAAACCACCTAATAGGGGTATGAATCAAAATGTTGCAACATTTGATTTTGCATCACTATATCCAATGACACAAAGGCAATTCTTTATTGCACCTGAGAATTTCAAAGGTTTTGTGATGAAAAATAATCCTGGTTATGCAGACTTTAACGGAGTAATTAATAAGGTTGAAAAAGATGATGTTATATGTGTAAACGGTGCTGTATTTAGTAGAGAATACTCAGTAACAGTAAACTTCTTAGAGAAAACTTATAAAAGTAGAAAAGATTTTAAAAATAAAATGAAAGGTGAGTATAAAATGATTGCTAAAGAAAAACAAGAACTAGAAGAGCTTGAAGCTCAACTAGCTGATTTAGTTAATTAACTACAAACAATTTATCTGAAGGATTGGGGTATTTCCATTCTCCATCCTTCCATTTAATTGTGTTTTTGTTCATATCAAATTCTTTTGTAGTTTCATATTCATCAATAACTACAATTTGTTCAGGTTTTACACTTGTTATTTTAAATGAAGGATTATCATTTAAAAAGAAATCTAAGAAATCTTCAGATATCGCATAAATGTTCCCATTTACATCTTCCAATATAACAATAGGGTCAAAATCTTCTTCTTCAATCCCTGCTATACTTGGTGTTTCTAAAATATGAGTAGGATATCCTAGACCTGCTTCATTTAAGAATGCTTTTTTTGTTAATATGTATTTCATTATACTTTTTTATTTTTTTGTTATTGTTGTCCCATTTATATCCATTCCTTTAGTACGGATAATATCTTTTAATTGATTCAATTCAGAATTTTCAAATCCACTATCAGAATCTACCAAGAAATTAAATGTTTTTTCGCTGTCTTCATAATGGTGTTTTTCATTATTATATGTATTAATGAAACCCCATAATAAATCATCATCACATTTATCGAAAATGTCTAACCAAGCGTCTTCTGAAAAACTCATCCAAGTACCAACAACGTAATAATAGTAATAACCATATATGTCTTTGTAACCGTCACCTGTTAATGATATAACCCCATTTTCACTATTATTCATTTTCACTAAGTATTCATCATCAGGGAATTTGTCTACACATAAAGATATAAATTTCTTAACATCATATAAACTTTTTTCATTAGTACTAGATAAAGACTCTTTTCTAGTTTTAGCATTAGCTTTACTAACGTCATCTTTCCATTTAAGTTTTAAAACATTACTATCATTGAAATAATAAGTACCTTCAAAATTGACCGTACCATTTAATATTTGTCTAAAGGTATTATCTGTATAATATCTTACTTGACCATAGTAAGAAGAATCAAACATAATAACATCTCTTTTACTACCATCTTTCATTTTCTCTTTCTTCTCTACCGTTTTACTAGGATATTTTTTTAAAATCATTTTATATGCTAGTTTAGATTTAAGTTCTTTAAGTTCTTTCGTAGTTACATCTATATTAATTTTACCATCTTCTAAAGTATACATAAAATCTTTACCACTATCTCCTGCTTTAATATTGATAATATTACCATCTTTAATTTCATAATCATATGTGCCTTCAATAGATTTTAATAATGCTAATTTAGATTTCTCTTCTTTTTCTATGTCAGTATCATAGTTATCTGCCTCATTAATAACACCTTCAGTTATGTTAAATGATATATCGTTTGTGTTAACTTTACCTGTATCACCAACTTTTACTTTTGTGAAATCATTCGTAGTTACCTCATTATCAGATATACCTGTATCAGTTGAACTAGATGAAGATGTATGAGCTTTCACGACAGGTTTAGTAATTTCTAAATTTTCTTCAATAGATAATAACGATTTCCATGTATCATTATCAACAACACCATTTACTAAAATATTAGCATTTTCTTGGTATTTGATTGTATATGCTTTAGAGTTCTTTCCAAACCTACCATCAATTTTTAGAGTAGCACCTTTATCATTATAGATTTCTTGAACTAATTTTACTTCAGGTAAAACTTTACTTACTAACGATGTACTTAATTGTATAGTTTTTTTATCAGTTCTAATTTTATCTGCTACTATCTGTGATTCCGTAGAAACATTCAACGCATTAGTAGTTTCTTTTGAAGTTTCTTTTGAATCCGATTCATCTTTTGTTATTTTAGAATCGGTATCTGCCTTATCTTTTTCTGCTTGTAACCTAGCTTTCTCTTCAGCTTCTTTTTCAGCATTTTCAGCAGTTATTCTTTTAGCTTCTGCATCCTGTGCAATTCTTTCTAAAAAATATTTATGAGCTTCGTCTTTTTTATTACCTATATTTCTATTAAATACAGACAAATCAGATATCTCTTTAAATTTAAGTAAATTTAAAACCTCTTGGTATAAACCATCTTTAGCATCATTCCATACATTTTGACCACCTTTTCTAGCTTTTCTAGCAGGATTAAGGATGTCCTTTTCGTATTGAGCACTAAACTCTTTAATATTTTGTTGTCTAGCTTTTTCATCTGCTTTAGCTTTATCGACAATTCCTTGTGATACAGATGTATTTTTCTCATTAAATGATTTAAATGATTTATAATATCTATTATTACTCATGATAAGTTTTAATTTTTACTCTTTCCCTATATATAATTTTTCTAACCTATAATATCTAATCCGTTAGGCGTTAAAGTGTAAGTTTTTCTATTAGTATACGTAGCACCATAGCCATTATCTTGTATAGTTTCAATCATAATAAATGGGTCTAATAGTCTATCAGCAGTGAAATTGATATGTTCTAAATCAGTTTTATAATATGAATGATTTTGTACTTGTTCTAAATTAAAATTAGGAGTATCTATATTAGGGTCTGCTGAGAATGTCTTAATATTCACTTGGTAATAAGATGGTACATTTTCAGTATTTGTATTAAATTCTAAATGCATATTATATGTTTTAGAATTATTCTCAACAGGTTGTTGATAAGCTTCTAATTTATAATCAACAACAGTTAAATCTTCTCTAACTTCAAATTTAGTAGTAAACTTTAAATCATGCCAAATTTTAGTAGAATGTTGCGTATCACCTCTACCTGTAAGGTCTCTTATTCTTGTCCCGACAGGCATTATATTCTCTCTTAGCCATTTTTTTAAACCTAATAATTTAGTTATTACTTCATCTAATGAGTAAGCTAGAATATTATTACCCTCTAAATCAGTAATTCTATATGTAAGATTAAATAATCTTGTTTTTTGATATCTATTATTAGGCAATGTTCTAATAATAAAATCATTAGGAGTATACCCTTCTACTTGATTATTGAAAATATCAGGGATTTCTATTTTATGAAGTTTATTATGGAATCTACTTTGTTCATCAATGTTTAAATAATATTCATATAATTCAATATCTTCATAACCAAAATAATTAATAGCATTAACTAAAGCTTTATAACTACCCAAGTAGTTGTAAATTTCAGGATACATTGTTAACATCTCTTTTCTCTTTTCATTAAGATAAACCCAATCGATACCATTTTCTTTAATGTCATAATCATCGAATATAAATACATCTCTATGATTAATATTATACCCTTTGTTATCTAAGCTCACTTTGAATCTTTCATCTTCAATTTCTGTCTGACCTTTAATGTTTATCTTGGCAACATTAGTAGGCAATACTGTGAAGTCTACTTCGAATGCTGTTTCTTTAATTCTAAAAGGTGGTATTATACTTCTTGTAGTGGTTAATGTTGACTCAGTTTTGAAATCTTTATTAAGAGGTCTAAAACTCAATTTATTAACTAAAACGCTTTCTAAAACACCTACAAAGCCTGAATTTTTAAATGTTGCTTGATTATTCTTAGATACTATATCTCTACCTTTTATTTCTACCTTTTGTCCAATTTGGAAACCTGCTTCAATGAAATTTATTTTAGAATTCTCAGTTACTATCTCATTATTTTCACTATTAAAATTAAGAATATCTAACCAACCTTGCTCAGGGTCATTATCATCTAATAAATGAGTAGTTACTTTTAATGAAACATTCTCTAGTCTTTCAATTAGCATCGTTCTTGAATCTACACCTTCTTCTTTTGAGTTATAACCTATAAATGTTTGTAACGGGAATGGGTTAAAATCAATTTCAGTTTCAGAATCGACTAAGAATAAATCATAATACATTTCGTCCCAAATAGTTTGTTGTTTAGATGGGTTAGATACTTCTTTTAAATCTCTATTATATTCAGCTTTTAAATAACCAATATCTTCAGAATCTAGCAAAGGAGTTTCCCCATTGTAGTTATAAATCCCATTATCATTAATCCTATTTAAATCCCCATTTTTATCACGTTGTTCTATGTATAATTGGTCACCGTTAAAATCATATAAAAATATATCAGTATTCTTATTTTCTGCATCCTCATCTTCCCATGAATATTTAAATTGTATAGGGTCTTGTCCGTCAAATCTTTCTCTTGGATATCTTAAAAATTCTCTACTTGATAATGATAGTATTGATTCACCACTTGTACTCTCAATTGTATCACCTATAACACTTATTTGCTCATAAGTTGTTAAAATAGTATCATTGATATTAGAGACATATACTTGCTCATTAGAAGCCCAATTTATAAAAGTTGGTTCTAAACCACTATCTAATATTTCTTCTAAATTAACAAATCCATCATCATCAATTTTATAAACTAATACTTGGTTAGTAGATGCTGATGTTATAAAGACAGTTCTTGAAAATGGGATATATTTAATATCAGTTGAAACAGCACCTATTGGTAAATCTATTTCAAATTTTATAGTTTCATCATCAATAATTATTAATTGTGAGTCAGTAGCTACAAATATATAATTATCAAGTTTACTATATTCTAGTTGTAAAGGGTTTGAACCTAACTCTATTGTAGTTGGTAAATATGTAGATGTATTAATTAATGTTAAATTACTAGATGTTGAATTTGCTACATAAATTTTATCATTTATTTCATTGTATATAATATCAGTTGGAAATCCACCTACATTAACATTTTGTGTTAAACTATTTGTATTAGTAGATACAACTGAAACAGTTTCATCTGTCTCATTAATAACATACATGTTTCTATTATTATAATCAAATACTATTTTACTTGGGTCATCACCTATAGCAATACTTGTTAATACATTACTTGTAATACCATCAATAACATTAATAGCATCATTCCCACGACTAACTACATATACATAACCTGTAAATATGTCTACTTCGCTATAAATAGGTGAAATATCCGTAAGTACAGTTTTAATAACATTGAATGTATCTGTATCAATAACAGATACATTATTAGAAGCTGTATTAGAAACATACATTCTCCTATTAACTTGATTATATTTCATAAATCTTATATCACCACCTAAATTTAAAGTAGTTATTAAAGAATTATCTTTAGTATCAAAAATTTCCACAACATTAGATAAACTATTTACATGTGATAACCACATATAATCGTTTATAGGGTCGTATTCTAAATAATATGGGTCAGTTGTTACAACGATACTAGAAGTACCTGCTGTGGATGAATAAACAC
>SPKZ01008721.1_pt1 | contig 11531 bp, 4 predicted proteins | sample 2456571 | NCBI WGS metagenome assembly SPKZ01 (sample SAMN11192286, study PRJNA482655) | marine metagenome | biome: ENVO:00000447; feature: ENVO:00000244|ENVO:00000211|ENVO:00000569|ENVO:00002023; material: ENVO:00002151; isolation source: ocean water from marine abyssalpelagic zone ...
ACTGGGGCAACATCCTGACGGGCGACTCCGCCGCCGCCCCGCGATACATTGAGACCCGACTCTCCAAGTTCGCCAACGAAGTTTTCTTCAATCACAAGACCACGACGTGGGCGGCGAGCTATGACGGACGCAACAAGGAACCCGTCACCCTCCCTTCCAAGTTTCCCCTCGTTCTGGCTCACGGTGCCGAAGGCATTGCAGTCGGCTTGGCCTGTAAGATTCTTCCGCACAATTTCAACGAACTCATCGACGCCTGCATCTCGGCGCTGAAGAAGGAAGACTTTGAGATCTTTCCCGACTTTCTCCAGGGAGGTATTGCCGATGTCTCCGAATACAACGACGGCCTTCGTGGCGGGAAAGTTCGGGTGCGTGCCCGAATCGAGCGCGTCAAAGCTCGCCAACTGGTAATTCGTGAAGTCCCTTTCGGCACCACGGCTTCGAGCCTTTGTGATTCCATCCTCAAGGCCAACGAACAGGGCAAAGTCCGCATTTCCCGCCTCGAGGATTGCACCGCCGAGAACGTTGAGATCCACGTCTACCTCCCTGCAGGCGTCGATACCGATCAAACCCTCCAGGCACTCTACGCTTTTACTGACTGTGAAGTCAGCATCTCCCCCAACTCCTGCGTCATTCAGGACAATAAGCCGAAGTTCCTCGGCGTTACGGAGATCCTCAAGCACAGCGCCAAACAGACTCGCGCCCTGCTCAAGCAGGAACTCGAGATCAAGCTCGGCGAATTGGAGGAACGCTGGCATTTCTCCAGCCTCGAAAAAATCTTCATTGAGAATCGCATCTACCGCCGCATCGAGGAATGCGAAACCTGGGAAGCGGTCATCGACGAAATCTGGAAAGGCTTGAAGCCGTTCCTCAAGCTGCTCAAGCGCGAGGTCACCGAGGAAGACATCGTTCGCCTCACCGAGATCAAGATTAAGCGCATCTCGAAATACGACGCCTTCAAGGCCGACGAACTCATCAAGGGCCTCGAAGACCAGATCGCCGAGGTGAAGAAACACCTTCGCCGCCTCACTCAGTACGCCATCAAATGGTACCAGAACATTAAAGAGAAATACGGCAAAGATCGTGGCCGCCGCACTGAGCTCGCCCGCTTTGACCGCGTTGCCGCCAAGCAGGTCGTCGTGGCCAACGACACGCTCTACGTGAATCGCAAGGAAGGCTTCGCCGGCTACTCCATGAAGCGCGACGAGTCCGTTGAGAAATGCTCGCGCCTCGACGACATCATCGCTTTCTCCCGCGACGGCACCATGCGCGTCGTCAAGATCGCCGACAAGGTCTTCATCGGAAAAGACAACCTCATTGTTCACGTCTTCAAGAAAGACGAGCCGAAGTACTACAACATGATCTACCGCGATGGTCGCGGTGGTCGAGCCATGGTGAAACGTTTCCAGGTCACCGGCGTAACCCGCGAAAAGCTCTACGATCTCACCGGAGGCAAACCCGGCACGCGAGTGCTCTGGCTCAGCGAACACGACACCGAGGAGGAAGCCGACGTCGTCGTTCGCGTTCATCTCAAGTCCGATCTGCGTCTTCGCAATTTTCAGATCGACTTCCGCTTTGGCGAGCTCGCCATCAAGGGACGCGGTGCCAAGGGCAACATCCTGACAAGACACCCTGTTGATCGCGTTTCCCGCATTCCCAAAGCAGAGCAGGAAGAGATCACCGGAAAAAGTCAGGGAGAAGCCGCACTCGAACCGGTCTCCGAGGCCAGACCTGACGTGAAGAAAAAGGCTGCCGTGAAAAAAAAGACCGTAGCTAAAACGCCTGCGAAGAAGACGCTCACAAGGAAAGCCAGCACGCCGAAGAAAAAAGCCCCGGCAAAAAAAGCGGCCCGGCGAAAGCAGTCACCACGGGAAACCCCCGCCAAAAAAAGTGAGCCACGAAAATCCACCCGTCGCCGCGATATTTGACCCAAAACTTGTCGGGAAGAGCTTGAATTGCTCAATAAAATACAAATTTTGCTTAATAGAATATCTTCATTTCGTTGGAAACGAGTGGTCTTTGTGGCCCCTTGTCTTCTCTGAACACCGTTCGCAAGTGATTGCGAGCCAGTATTAAAGCGCTAACGCTAGTCATCATGAGATATTTCACTTCCTTCGCGGATGCGCGAATTTTTGCTGCGCTCCTGTTATCCATCGCCTTGGCCCAGTCAGCCTGGTCGCAAAGCGCCACATGGGACGGCGAAACGGATGAAAAATGGAATACCAACACAAACTGGGGCTCGGACACTGTTCCAGGAAGCGCCTCTGGTGATATCGCGACCTTCAGTGGGAATGCGACGGAGGTGAGCGATAACACCACCATCGACTTAGAGGGAACCACGCAGTCAGGCGGCATCATTTTTAACAGCAGCAACGCCGCTTCCTACACCATCGGCGCGTCCGGAGTCGACACTCTCATTCTCTCCGTCATTTACGACAACAACGGCTCGAACGACGCCGATATTGTCGTGAACAGCGACGTCGTCAACAACCAAACCATCGCCGCCAGCATTGCCCTCGGCGACGGAACGGGTACTGCCGGATTTGCTGACGAAAACCGAATCACCAACAACAGCACCAGTGCTGACCTGCTTCTTACAGGAGACATTGCTGTCGGCACGGGCGGTACGACAGCGAACAACCGCGCCAATCGCTTCTGGTTGAATGGAAACGGGAACATCACCCTCAGTGGCAACATTAACGAGACTGCCACTCCCGAAACTGATCGAATCGATCTGTTTGTTGCCAACGGAGGAACCAAGACCTTCAGCGGCACCAATACGGCGTCCAGCAACAACTACCTTCGCACCTACATTCGCGACAACGGCACCTTCACCCTCGCCTCCGGCGCTGACTACGGCACTGGTCGTATCGAGCTCCGCTACGGAACGCTCAACATCGACACGGCCACGCTGCAACTGAGCAATGGTTTCCTCCTCGGCTCGACTTCTCAGGGCGACGGGAACTCCTTCGTCAATATCGCCAACGGCAGCACCCTGGTTCTCGAAACAAACGTCGACTACGACGGCGACCAGTCCGCAGGCAACAATTCCAACGCCAACACCGCCACCATTTCAGGAGGTACAGTTCAACTAGCCGGAGCCGACCGCCTCTTTGCGATCGACAACAACACCCTCGTCGTCGGGGCAGAAGTCACCATTTCCAGCGACATTACCAACGACGGCAGCGATCGAACCCTGATCAAAGGGAATGACGGCACCCTGCTTCTCTCGGGAACCAACAACTACGGGGCGACGAGCGTGAACAACGGTCTTCTCATTGTGGCAGGCGGCAACGCTCTGAGCGATACTCATCTCGTCACCCTGAACCAGAACGGCAGTCTCGGTAACCTGCAGCTCAACAACGACGAAAGGATCGGCTCGCTCACTGGTACGGGCAACATCGACCTTCAGTCCAACACACTGACCATCGGAGACGGCTCCAGCACGACCTACAGTGGCTTGATCTCCGGCGCTGGAGGTGGCCTAGTCAAACAAGGAGCCGGAAACCTGACCCTGGCCAACACCGGTGCCCACAGCTACACCGGAGATACCACCATCAATGAGGGAATCCTCGAAATCGGTGGCTCTCTTACCAGCAACATCACCGTCGCCAACGGCGGTAACATTGGCGGCGAAGGCAGCACCTCCGGCAATCTCGTTTTTGGTGGCACGACCCACACCCTCGCCATCGATGCCGCAACCGCGGGAGCACTTGGAACCATCAGCACGCTGGATGTTTCAGCCCCCACCACGATCACCGTCGATATTGCCAATACGGGAGTGGGCAATATCTCCGTCCTTGAATATGGCTCACTCACCGGTGACACCACCAATTTCGTGCTTGGAGCAAACTCGGCCAGCGCTCGAGGAGGCAGCTTCATTGATACCGGTTCAGCCATCGCAGTCAATCTCGGCTTCGTGACCAATACCTGGACAGGATCGAATGGCACCAACCCGGACTTCTGGGACGTCAACACGACAAACAACTGGAGCAACACGGGAGGCAGTCTCACCGACGTCTTTCTCGACGGCGACTCCGCCGTTTTTGACGACACCGCCGCCAACGCCGTCTCCGGCAGCGTCAACGTCGTCCGGCAGGGCAACATCACCGCCGAGTCACTCACCTTTAACAATAACATCAACGACTTCTTTCTCGGCACCGCCAGCGGATCCGAAGTCCTGACCATCTCACAAGGAGTCACCGCGACCGGCAGCGGCGCGGTCGACGTGCAGGGTCCCGTCAGCATCGATGCACTCACCATAGATGTCTCAGGCAGCGGCTCCCTCACCTTCTCTGGTCAACTCAGCGGCAGCAACGGACTCGTGAAAACCGGCACCGGGCGCGCCATCATTTCAGCCGCGCCGGACTATACCGGAACCACGAACATCAATGCCGGAGTGCTTGAATTCTCAGGCACTGGCATTGTCACTCCCAATGACTTCAGCCACGTCATCGCATCGGGGGCAATCCTTGAATACAACACCGCCGGAGCTAACCGCAACGATACCGCACTCGATGTCAGCGGGTCTGGCACCTTCCGTAAGACAGGGTCTCAGCAGTTCAGTCTCATCTCCAGTGGCTCTGATTGGGCCCTCGATTCAGGTGGCCTCATTCACGTGGAGCAGGGCATCTTCAACTTCGGAGGAGGCACTCCAGGGCGTTGGCAAAACAACCTCGGTGACATGCAGATTGATGCGGGCGCCACCTTCGAAGGACGCTCCACCGGTATTCGCATCGATGTCCTGACCGGAGCCGGCACGCTCGGCATCGGCGGCAAAGCGAGTGGCGAAGGCTTGCGAGAAGGCCTCACCATCGGCGCTGACAACGGTTCCGGAGTCTTCGACGGTGTTATCAAGAATACCACCAATTGGGGCGGAACCGGTGCTGGAGCCTACGGCAATCAGGGAGCCGTGGAGTTTGCCATCATTAAGGTCGGCACCGGCACCCAAACTTTCAACGGAGACAACACCTACACCGGCAACACGACGATCCAGGAAGGGCAGCTCAACATCAATGGCACCAATGTCTCAACGATTACTGTTAACGCCGGAGCTAATCTCGGAGGCGAAGGCAGCACATCCGGGAATATCACCTTTGGTGGCAATGTTCACACTCTTGACATCGATGCCGGCACTCGCGCCGCGCTCGGTTCCACCGGAACCGGCTCCCTCGACGTCAGTGCGCTCGACGCCGGAGGCTTCACGGTCAATGTCGCCGGAAGTGGCGGCAACATCACGGTGCTCAACTACGGTAGCGGCGGCTTCAGCGGAAACATCAACGCTTTCGCGCTCGGCTCCAGCACCTCGGGCGTTCGCGGAGCCGGTGGCTTCCTCGACACCGGCTCCAGCATCGTCATTGATCTCGGTTACGTGACCAATACCTGGACTGGCACCGACGCTTCAAATCCGACTTTCTGGGATATCGGGACGTCCAGCAACTGGTCCAACAACAAGGACACGGTGTTCCAACCTGGAGATGACGCCGTCTTTGACGACACCGCCACCGGTAGCACCAGCCCCACTCTTCAGAGCGATATCACCGCTGGATTCGTTACCTTTAATAACAATACCAAAGAATACACCCTGAGCAGTGACAACGGCAGTCGAGCCTTGAACTCCAATAATGGATTCGAATTCACCGGCGCCGGCAACGTCACTCTCAATGTTGTCTTGGCAGGAAATGCCACCCTGACACAAAGCGGCGGCGGCACCACCACCCTTTCTCAAAGCAACAGCTACACGGGAACGACCACGATCAGTGGCGGCACCCTCGTTACTGATGCCTCAGATGCCTTTGGAAATACTGGCGATATCACTTTCAGTGGTGGAACGCTCCAGTTCAGCTCGAACGGCACCACCGCCGACTACGGAGCCAGATTCAAGAACAGCGGCTCTGCCATCATCCTCGATTCCGACGGCCAGGCCGTCACCTTGTCCGGCTCTATCGACAACACCAACACAGGTGGTCTCACTAAAGTTGGCACCGGAACCGTCCTGATCACTTCCGCACGAAACTACACGGGAACCACTACCGTAAACGAAGGCACCTTGACCCTGCGAGGCGCAGCCATTGGTGCCACCAAGCCCTACGGCCCTATCGCCTCAGGAGCGACTCTTGAATTTGATTCCACCGGGACAACGACCAACGGAGGCACCATCACCCTGACTGGCGAGGGCACCTTCAGAAAATCCGGCACAAATGAATTTGTCCAGACCTCAGCCGGAACGAATGTGTCATTCAGCTCCGGGGGCCTCTTCCACATCGCGGAGGGAACCTATCGTTTCGGAGCCGGCGGGCTTGGCAATTGGACCGCTAACCTCGGAGACATGCAAATTGACGCCGAAGCCACTTACCAGGGCCGAGCCTCACACATCATTATCGATACCCTCAATGGAGACGGCACCATCGGAATCGGGGGCACCAGCGCTGCCGCCTCCGGAGTTGGACTGCGCCTCGGCGTCGACAACGGGACAGGCGTCTTCAATGGAACGATCCAGAACACTAATGGTGATGGTGCCCTTTTCACTCTCGAAAAGGTCGGCAGCGGGATCCAGACGCTGAATGGCAACAACACTTACACCGGCGATACGACTATCGACGGAGGGCTCCTCAATATCAACGGCACTAACAACTCGACCATCACCGTGAATTCTGGAGCCAATCTAGGCGGTGAAGGCTCCACCACGGGAAATATCATTTTTTCGGGCAACACTCACTCGCTGGACATTGATGCCGGCACGACAGCGGCACTGAGCGGTAACCTCATCGATGTCAACGCCCTCGATGAAGATGGTTTCACCATCAACGTAAACGGTACCGGAAGCGGGAACATCACGGTCCTTAACTACGGAGCCGGAGGCTTTAGTGGTAATGTAAGTGCTTTCACCCTTGGCTCAAATACTACAAGTGGACGTGGTGGTGCGGGAACCTTCGTAGACAACGGCGTCGATGCTATTGTCATTAATCTGGGTTTCCTTACTGGCACCTGGGTCGGAAACAACGCGACCAACCCGACCTTCTGGGACAACGGTGTCACCACAAACTGGAACAACGGCAGTGATTCACTCTTCTTCGATGGAGACGACGTCGTCTTTGATGAAACGGCTTCCAGTTTCACCCCGACGCTTCAAGGAAATCTAACAGTCAATAATGCCACCTTCACCAGCACCGCCGCTGCCTACACCGTCAATGACAACGGCGGCGGCGAGACACTCAACGTAACGGGTGCTCTTCTCGTCGAGGACGCCGGTAATGTCACCTTCAACACAGTCATTACCGGCAGCGGCACCTTTACGAAGTCAGGTGCGGGCCTGACCATTTTCAATGGAGTCAATACCTACACCGGCGACACCTCAATCTCTGCGGGTGAGCTCCGGTTCGGCGTCAATAATTCCATCAGCGACAGCTCCGTCCTGACTCAAACGGGCGGCACCGTCAGTTTTGCCAACAATGTGGTGGAATCCTTCCACAGCATCCAGTCGACTGGGGGTACCTTCATCCTCGGCACGAACAATGGCACAGGCGTTGCCGACGTCACTCTGCTCAACGACAGCCGAATCAACACTATCACGGTGGGAACTGACAGTTTTCTGCGTTTGGCAGCCAACAAGACTTTCCTCTCTACCGGAACCATCTCTCAATTAGGCACCAACGACAGCCTTACCTTTGACATTGGCACCGGAGCTTTTGCCGAAGCTACCGGGTCCATCAACTCGGGCAGTGGTGATGGCGAAGTCAACAAAATCGGAGAAGGCACCCTCCGCCTCACCGGCAACGGCAGCAAGTTTGGAGGCGGCACCCGCATCGAAAACGGCACCCTAGAATTCAGCACTATTATCGATCGGGACCTCACCAATACCGCCACCCTGACCAGTAGCCTCGGCGACGCTGGTGGCCAGGACGTGCTCCAGATCGGTTCAGACGCCACTTCCGCCACGCTTCGGATGACCGGCAGCAATGCAAAGAACACATCAAATCGTTCTGTCCAGATCGGCGATGCCGGAGGCACTATCGAGGTGGCCGACGCCGCTCAGACCCTGACCTTGAACGGGACTGTCAGCGGAAACGGCACTAGCGGAAATGGAGCTCTCACAACCGGTGGAGCAGGAACACTCATTCTCGCCGGCAACAACACCTATATCGGAGGCACCACGATCACCTCCGGCACCCTTCTCGTGAACAATACCGTCGGCAGCGGAACCGGAACCGGTGCCGTGATCGTTAACTCCGCTACGACGATCGGTGGTAGCGGAACCATCGGTGGAGCCGCAACCATTTCAGGGACTCACAGCGCCGGAAGTTCACTCGCCAATACCTCGGTGGCTCAGCAGACTGTCTCCGGCGATCTCACCTACAGCGCGGGTGCGACGATCTCTTGGGATCTAATCGCCAACTCAAGCTCGAATCCGGGCACTGACTTCGACCAGTTCCTTGTTGGGGGAGCGCTTGATTTCTCTGGCCCCACTTCCATCGATCTCAACTTTGATGGTGGCTCAGTTGATTGGACCGACAGTTTCTGGGATGCCGGCCAGAACTGGACCATTTACTCCGGTGCCGCTTCCCTCGCCAATGCCAGCAACATCAGCATTATGGCAGAGGACTGGATGGACACAAACGGAGTCCTTTTCAGCACAGCTCGCGGGCTTCCAAACGGTGCCTCCTTCTCTATCGGCGCATCCGGCAACGACATTGTCCTGACCTTCAACGCAGTCCCCGAACCAAGCACCTTCACTCTCCTGGGGCTCGGACTGGCCGCCTTTAGCTGGGGCGCCCGCAAGCGTCGTCGCAAGCAGGCAGCAGAGGCCGTTGAGAGCGAGTAGACCTCAAAACTGAGTCTACAGCTCTTCAAGATTTCATCCCAAGGAAGGACGGTTTCCCAACCGTCCTTTTTTGGGCTCTCTCGGGGCGACCGACGTAACCACGCTCGAAACTGATGCCAGAATCCAAACTCATCCTGATCACCGGCGTCTCGCGGGGCCTCGGCCGCGCGATGGCCGAGGGATTTATCGCTCGAGGCCATCACGTCCTCGGCTGCGCCAGGAACCAAGCCACTGTCACAGAATTGAATCAAGAGTTCGGCGAACCGCATCATTTCTCGGCAGTCGACGTAAGCAATGACGCAGCCGTCGCCACCTACGCCGAGTCAATGCTTACCAAATTCGGCCCGCCCGACCTGCTCATCAATGGAGCCGCGATCATCAATCGCAATGCTCCGCTCTGGGAAATTTCCGCGGCGGAAATCGATGACATGCTCTCCATCAACATTGCCGGAACGGTGAATGTCATCCGCCACTTCACCCCTGCCATGATCGAAAAAGGAAGCGGTGTCATCGTGAACTTCTCCAGTGGCTGGGGCCGCTCCACGTCTCCCGATGTCGCGCCCTACTGCGCGACCAAATGGGCCATCGAAGGACTCAACCAGGCCCTCGCCCAGGAACTGCCGGATGGCCTTGCCGCCATCGCCTTCAATCCGGGGGTCATTGACACTGACATGCTGCGCAGTTGCTACGGCAGCGCAGCCGGAAGCTACGCCACTCCTGAAGTCTGGGCAGAAGCCGCGGTGCCATTTCTCGAAGCGCTGGGGCCATCAAACAACGGCGGGGCTCTGTCGTGTCCGGGGCACTAGATCAGTCCGCCGGCGAATTTGTCTTAGGATTCTTCCCCCAGAAGAGCACGACACACCCGTGCACCTCGACATTGAACGTCTTAAAGCACGAGGAAAGGGCCTCCATCATCGAGCCCAGCGAATCCTCCCGGTTCGAAAAGATGCCTCGCTTGTTGTAGAGCGACATCGCTATGCGAGCCGGCCAGTTTCGCTCGACGTCCGTACCGAGGATCGATGATCCAAAAATCACCCCGCCTTCAGCGAGATGGGGAATCAGGTTGTTGAACACCACCTCCGCTTTCTCCTCAAGTACGCCCGGCAGGCAGTGGAGCACGTAATTCAATGCGATGGAATCGTACTTCACATCGTAAAGTTCAAATGATTCAAAGAGATTCTCTTCGTAGATCTCAGGCCGGTAATGCTCCAGCCGCTTGGCACTGTACTCGAGGCAGGCCCCGTTCACATCGAGGATGGCCGCTTTGGGCTCCCCCTCCGGGAGACACTTCTCAAGAAAGTAGCCAGTCCCTATCCCGGCATCGAGATGGCTATCGGAAATATGCTGACGATAGTGCGACTCCAGGTAGTCGGTCGGACAATTCCACATGACCCGGTTTGAGACATTCAAAACCCACCAGTCATAAAAGGCCAAACTGCGTTTCGTGTAGACTTTAGAGCCTTTTTCCACGTCAGATGGTTTAGCGATCATAGAATTAAGCTATTCAATAGGGTATAGTGACAGAGTCAACCCTATTCAATGATACGGCTACGTCTCACGATTGAACTTCAATTGGCCAGCCTGGTCACAGATCAGTAGGAAATGGACTCACTCGAACAACGAATGAAGCGATGGCAGATCCGCGAAGAGGATCTGCAGGAACGCTTTGTGCTCGGTTCAGGGAGTGGCGGCCAGAAGATCAACAAGACGTCGTCGCGGGTTTACCTCAAGCATCTGCCTTCCGGAGTCGAGGTGAGCTGCCAGGATTCCCGGTCCCGCGAGAAGAACCGGGAAACCGCCCGTCACCGGCTCTGCGACGTCTTCGAACGCCGCTCGGTTGAAGCCCGGCAGGAGTCACGACGCCAGCGCGCTCTGCGGCGCTACCGCAAACGCAAGCCTTCTGCCGCCTCCAAGGCTGAGACTCGCCGCAACAAGCAGCACCGCTCCGACAAGAAGCAGATGCGACGCCGCATTTCAGACTAGTTCTGAGCCGGGTCCCGCCGTCTCAACTGTCGAAACGGCGACAAAAATAGGCTTGGCGAACGCTTCGATGAGCCGATAGTGACGCGCACCTGCTTACAGACACCTCCTTATGGCTTCCCTCAAGAACCGCCCTGCTACTGTCTCGATTTCCAACCTTTCTCCTGTTGTCGAAGACGGGCGCTATCCGACCAAGCGCGTCGTCGACGAGGCTCTCCATGTCTCCGCCGACATTTTCAAGGACGGACACGACGTGCTCTGCGCCAACCTGCTCTGGAGAAAGGCCGGCAAGAAGAAGTGGAACGAGGTGCCGATGACCCAGTACGAAAACGACCACTGGGGCGCCTCCCTGAGTTTCGACAAAACGGGTCCCTATGAAATCAAAGTGACCGCCTGGGGTGACGATTTCCTGAGCTGGATTCACGACTTTGAACGCCGCCTCACCGGAGACCAGGAAGACTTTTCCACCGAGGTCGAAGAGGGCCGGGTCATTCTCGGCGGTGCTGCGATTCGCGCAGCGACCGGCAAATCCGGTGACGACGCTGAAGCGATCGAAGAACTCACGACCCAGCTCATGAAAGCTGAGCCGGGCAACGTGCCCGCTCTACTCGATTCTCCCGAAGTCCTTGAGATGCTGGCCCGCTGGCCCAATCTCGAATTTGCCACCATTTTGGAAGACACCCTCAATGTCATCGTCGAAACCAGGCTTTCGTCGTTCTCTGCCTGGTACGAA
>SPKZ01005800.1_pt1 | contig 11524 bp, 12 predicted proteins | sample 2456571 | NCBI WGS metagenome assembly SPKZ01 (sample SAMN11192286, study PRJNA482655) | marine metagenome | biome: ENVO:00000447; feature: ENVO:00000244|ENVO:00000211|ENVO:00000569|ENVO:00002023; material: ENVO:00002151; isolation source: ocean water from marine abyssalpelagic zone ...
ATGAAAGCTGGTAACGGTGCAATCACAATTAACAAACGTGACATTTCTGAGTACTTCGGTCGTGAAACTGCTCGTATGGTTGTTCGTCAACCATTAGAGTTAGTTGAAATGTTAGAAAAGTTTGACTTCAACATCTCTGTAGTAGGCGGTGGTATTTCTGGTCAAGCTGGCGCAATTCGTCACGGCATTACTCGTGCATTAATGGAGTTTGATGAAACTTTACGTGGCGCTTTACGCGCGGCTGGTTTTGTTACTCGTGATGCTCGTAAAGTTGAACGTAAGAAAGTGGGCTTACATAAAGCACGTAAGAAACCACAGTTCTCAAAACGTTAATTTTCGTTATGCTCAGCATTTATGCTGCGTTATTATCATTATTTGTCCCAGTCATTTAGTTAATCTAAATTCAAGGACTCTTAATTCAACGCCTGCCTAAATGCCGATCATTTAGAAAATAGCAGCCACATAGGCAAAATATCTATATGGCTTCAAAAAACCGACCTTGTGTCGGTTTTTTTATGTCTATACTTTCTCTTCCTTTCAGTAATAAATTTCATTTACTCTAGTCTAAATATGCTTTATTTATTCTATTTCAAAGTATTTCAAATTATTTCTGCTTTTACAGTGCCTAAGCCCCTTTTTACCTTGTAAAAAACCGCCTATTTCTTTATGATCGTAAAAATTTTTTGTCGATATGCCGTTTGGTATAAACCTGATCAAACAAAAACAACAGCTATACGAGTTTAGAAACGTTTTTTGTCTGTGTTTTTTGGCTAGTAAAGTGTAGTGAATAATAATTGTTTGGTAATCAATGTAAATTGGAGAGTGTGAATGAGCAATGTGCCTGTAAATAACGGCCGCCGTCGCTTCTTAACTGCGGCTACTGTCGTTGTTGGTGGTGTTGGTGTAGCCGGTGTTGCTGTGCCTTTCATTGGTTCCTGGAATCCTAGTGCTCGCGCGAAAGCTGCGGGTGCTCCAGTTGAAGTCAATGTAAGTAAGATAGAGCCGGGTCAATTAATCCGTGCTGAATGGCGTGGTAAACCTGTTTATGTCGTCCGTCGAACTAAAGAAACCTTGGACGGTTTAGCAAAACATGACGATCAGCTTCGCGATCCTAATTCTGAAAAAGCGCAACAGCCAAGTTACGCAACCAATGCATATCGCTCTATCAAGCCTGAATTTTTAGTAGCGTTAGGTGTTTGTACTCACTTAGGTTGTGCACCGACTCATCACGGCGGTGATTTTGATCAATTCGTTGATGGCGTTAGCAATGGTTTTTTCTGTCCATGTCATGGTAGTAAATTTGATATGGCTGGCCGTGTTTTTCAAGGGGTTCCTGCACCATTAAATTTAGTGGTTCCTGAGCACTCATTCAGCAGCGATGACACCTTGTTAATTGGTGTTAGTCCCGATGCAAATAAGGGAGAGGCATAATGTTAATGAAATTATGTACTGATTTTATGGGCTGGATAGATAAACGTTTGCCTGTGACTGATGCTTGGAATAAGCACTTAGCTCAATATCCAGCACCGAAAAACTTTAACTTTTGGTACTTTTTTGGCTCTTTAGCCATGTTGGTGTTGGTGAATCAAATTCTTACTGGAATTTGGTTAACCATGAACTATGAACCTTCTGGTGATGGCGCGTTTGCATCGATTGAATACATCATGCGTGATGTCGATTACGGTTGGTTGTTACGTTATATGCATTCTACCGGCGCGTCAGCATTCTTTATTGTGGTTTATTTACACATGGTGCGTGGCCTAATGTATGGCTCATATCAAAAACCACGTGAATTACTGTGGATCTTCGGTATGTTGATCTTCTTGGTGCTTATGGCTGAAGCTTTCATGGGTTACTTATTACCTTGGGGCAATATGTCATATTGGGGCGCGCAGGTTATTATCTCTATCTTTGGGTTAGTTCCTATTATTGGTGATGATTTAACACTGTGGATCCGTGGTGATTATGTTATATCTGGCGCTACCTTAAACCGTTTCTTTGCACTGCACGTTATTGCTATGCCATTGGTCTTAGTGATTTTAGTATTCTTGCACATCTTAGCGCTACATGAAGTGGGCTCTAATAACCCTGAAGGTATTGATGTTAAGAAGAAGAAAGGCAGTATTAAGCCTGAAGATCAAAGTAAATTTAAATTCCATAAACAATATACGGATAAATACGATATTGTTGACGCTATCCCGTTCCATCCTTATTACTCGGTAAAAGATATTATGGGTGTGGCTGGTTTCTTAATCTTATTCTGTTGGGTATTGTTCTTCGCACCAGAGGGCGGTGGTTACTTTATGGAGGCACCAAACTTCACACCAGCAAATGGTTTGAAAACTCCAGAGCATATTGCGCCAGTATGGTACTTTGGTCCTTTTTATACCATCTTGCGTGTTATACCTAATGCAATGTTAGGTGCTATTGGTATGTTCTCCGCTATTATAGTGTTGTTCTTATTACCTTGGTTTGATCGCGGTACGGTTAAGTCGGTACGTTATCGCTCGAAGTTGCACTTATTCAATTTAATTCAATTTTCAATCTGTTTTGTTGTGCTTGGTGCTTTAGGTACTTTACCTGCTACACCAACGGCTAATATGATAGGTGCTATTGCTAGTTTTGGTTATTTTGGTTTCTTCGTTGCTTTATGGTTCTACTCGAAGAATGAAAAATGTAAGCCAGTACCAGAGAGGATTTCACACTAATGAAACAATTTATTAAAGCGCTTGCCTTTGGTTTAGCGACAATAGTGTCTGTGTCTGCCCTTGCTTCATCAGGAGGTGTTCATTTAGATCACGCTAATAATGATTTAACTGACAAAGAGTCATTGAAAAAAGGTTTTAAAACCTATATCAATTACTGTTTAGGCTGTCATCAGTTACAATACCAACGTTACAACCGTACCTTTAAAGATTTGGGTATCGATGAAGCGGACGGTGTTGCTAACTACATGTACACGGGTGACAAAGTAGGCGGTCATATTTTAAATGCCATGCCGAAAAAAGAAGCGGCAAAATGGTTTGGTAGCGCGCCACCAGATTTAACGCTTGAAGCACGTTTTCGTAGCCCTGATTGGATCTATACGTATTTACGTTCATTTTATATGGATGAAAACCGTCCCTTTGGTGTCAACAATAGCGTATTTAAAGACGTTGGTATGCCACATGTATTGCAAGACCTGCAAGGCGTTAGTTCAATTGATGAACATGGTAACGTAAGTCCTGCTATGGGTGGCACCTTAACTGTTGAAGAGTACGATGTTTTGGTTCGTGATTTAACAAACTTTTTAGAGTATGTTGGTGAGCCAAACAAACTTGAACGGGAAGCGATGGGCGTTAATGTATTAATTTATTTATTCATCTTCTTCATCGTTGCTTACTTCTTGAAGAGGGAATTTTGGAAAGACGTACATTAACTATTAGTTTCTAGTTATGAGTTACGAGCTATACTTTAGTTCGTTGCAACAACTGTAAATTATTGGGGGCTTCGTGCCCCCATTATCCGTTTTAATAAAACGGTTTTTAAGCACTTTATTTATAAAAGTAGGAGGCCCTATGGCCGTAGCAGCAAATAAACGTTCAGTGATGACGTTATTCTCGCATGCTGATGATATGTATAGTCATCAAACGCGTATAGTATTGGCAGAAAAGGGCGTTGGCGTTGATATCAATTTCGTTGATATAGAAAATTTGCCAGAAGACTTAATTGATTTAAATCCTTACGGTACAGTGCCTACATTAATCGATCGTGAATTAGCCTTATATGAAGCTAAAATCATTATTGAGTATTTAGATGAGCGTTTTCCTCATCCACCCTTGATGCCTGTTTATCCGGTATCACGTGGTCGTAGCCGTTTAATGATGCACCGTGTTGAACATGATTGGTATAGCCTCGCTAAAATTATTTTATCGGGCCCTGCTGATAAAGCCGCAAAAGCTCGCCTAGAATTAAAAGAAAGCCTGTTAAGTATTGCGCCTATTTTAAATGAAGCACCATACTTTATGAGTGAAGAGTTCAGCTTGGTTGATTGTTATATCGCGCCATTGTTATGGCGTTTACCTGCTTTTGGTATTGAGCTTGAAGGACAAGGTTCAAAAGAGCTTAAAACATATATGCTGCGTTTGTTTGAACGTGAGTCATTCCAAGCATCATTAACTGAAACAGAGCGTGAATTACGTTTTGGTCACCCTGCTTAATGGTTGATTCTACTCAGGTGAAAATGAGTTCTAATAAGCCCTATGTAGTCAGGGCTTATTATGACTGGATTTCAGATAATGATTTAACACCTTATATTATTGTTGACGTAAGTGTCTATGGTGTTTTAGTGCCAATGTCATACGTGAATGATGGTCAAATAGTGTTGAATGTTGCAGCATCGGCAGTAGGAACTATTGCCTTAGGTGTTGAAGCCATTGAATTTAGCGCGAGATTTGGCGGTAAACTTGAGCATATTACCGTACCCTATGGTGCAATAGCAGCCATTTATGCAAAAGAAAATGGCGCGGGTACTTCTCTGCCGATAGAACATCCTAGCGAACAAGATATCAATGATAAAGATGATGTTGAGAGCCCAGTTAAAGCTAAACCAAGCTTGAGCAGTGTTTCATCTTCAGCTAAAACGGGTGAGCCTAAAAAGTCAACAAAAAGTAAAGCGACTTTAAAAGTTATAAAGTAAGGCTTCGATAGTTAGACTACTCGTTCTTCGTGCTTAGTACGAACGGATAAATTTGGTTTTATCTGTTTGTTCTAAGCTTGTCGAAGGAAGCTTGTCGTACTTCGACTACTCGGTCTTCGTGCTCAATCTGAACGGGTGATCATTTGTTGCTCGTGCTCAGTACGAACGGGAAAATACTGCTTGTGCTGAGGATGTGTGCTTATAAATATTCAAACGCTTTAAAAACTCTGCTCACACCGCTAATATTACGGGTAATATTAATTGCAGTATCCGCTTCTTTTTTTGTTACTAAGCCCATTAAAAACACTTCAGCATTTTCAGTAATAACTTTAATCACATTACCATTAATCTCATCACTGGAAAAAAGCGCACTTTTAACTTTAGATGTTAACCAAATATCATGTGTTTTTGTGGTAATAGAGGTCTGATTGCCTATGCGAATTTGATTATGAATACGTACCACCCCATTGATATCATTTATTATTTTTATTGCTTGATCTCTAAGGTAAGTATTAGGTGCTTGGCCAATAATTAGCACAGAGCCATTAACACTAATAACGTGTAAATTGGTATTGTCGTTTAATGACTTATTTTTAGTTATTTCATTATAAGCGGTTACTTCAATACTCTGATCATCAATTTGATTACCAATACTTCGTCTATCAGTGGCCATAGAGGCGCTCGTAGTGATGGCAACTACAGCAACCGCGGCACAACCTTGTAGTACTGAAATAGCAAGTAAAATACTGACAAGTTTAAAGCATTTATTTTTAAGGTCTCTAGAAAAAGTAAACATAAAAATTAAGACTCCGATTGAGGAAATAAAGTGGTATCGATAATTTCACATAAGCAATGTAGCACAATTAAATGTACCTCATTGATACGTGCAGTGCGTGCAGAGGGAACTCTGATCTCCACATCACCTTCACCCAATAAACCAGCTATATCTCCGCCATCATTACCAGTAAGCGCAATAATAGGAATATCACGAGATACCGCACTTTCCACAGCTTTGATCACGTTTTTAGAGTTACCACTAGGTGAAATGGCCAATAAAATATCACCGTTATGACCTAATGCACGAATTTGCTTAGAGAATACTTCATCGTATTGTGAATCGTTGGCAATTGAGGTAATGGTAGCGCTACCTGCAACAAGATTGATAGCAGGCAAACTCGGACGTTCAGTTTCAAAACGATTTAATAATTGCGAGCAAAAGTGCTGAGCATGTCCGGCTGAGCCGCCGTTACCACAAGCAAGCATTTTATTACCTGCTAATAGACTTTGCACCATCATCATACCGGCTTGTTCTATGGCAGGAGAAATAGCTTCAGTAGCCGCTATTTGTGTTTGAATGCTTTCAGTGAAATTATTTTGTATCTGTTCTAGCATGGGGTAAAGCAACTCCGGTGTTGTACTGTTAGAACTCAAAAGGCATTTTTGAGCCAAGTTACCTGTGGTTGGTTAATATTACCTTCTAAGGCAATAACATCAAAACGGCATGGGGTATTATATTCGTTTAAGTTGGCTTTATGGAAATAAAATGCCACACAATGTCGAATTTTATTTTGCTTGGCGATAGATACTGCCTCAACGGCACTACCAAAGTGGTTATTCTTACGATATTTTACTTCAACAAAAACGAAAGTATCACCATCACGCATCACCAGATCTATTTCACCTTGTCGACAATGTATATTTCTGTCAATGGGGGTTAAGCCATGCCGTATAAGATAGCTCTCAGCAAACGCTTCGGTAACTTTACCGCGAGCATGACTAGTGTCGGTCTTATTCCATAGCAATTTGCATCACCTTATCATTTTGGTATCTTCCCCAAATTAGGCTACGAGTTAAAATGTTTTTTTCATTAAGCTTTAATACCCCAGTTTGTCCAAAATGTCGAATATAAGGCGCTTGTTGCATTAACGCGGCTTTATTAAGTAAGTTGTAGCTATCATATCCCATAGCGAATATGCGCGATAAACTGTCGGTACGTTTAGGCCAGAGCTGATGACTTAACTGAGCCAAATTTTTATTTTGTTGCTTGGACGCTAATAGCCAAGGCATTTGGGTAAATGTTAAACCTTGCAAATCGTTAGTACTACTATTGTTATTATAGTAATCAAAGTTACTATGGCTACGAGAGCTAGCAAAAACTGGGACGATAGTAGCAAAAGGGCTAATATTTACATCGATGTAAGGCTTCATCAATCGAGTTTGCGCTGCTGAGCCAATTAGATAAATCATATCAATGTCACGGCGACTTCTCGACTCAGTCTTAATGTTATTTTTAAGTCGACTTTGCAATTGTTTTATCCGCGTTTGACTTGAGTTTACATCAAGGGCCTCTTTTAGACTTGCTTGCATTTGTTTACCTTGGTTGAAGTAAACAATATCAACCTCATTGCCGGTTAAAATTTGCCATTGTTGACTAAAAGCAGTAGCTAAGCGTTTTGACACTCTATCTTGGTAGCTCAGAATAATGGGGTGGTGATAGTTTTGCTGGCTTAGCGTTGCCGCCGCTTGTATGGCTTCATCTTCTGGGCGCATAGATAAAACTGTTTGATAGCTAGCGAGCTTTTTATTACTCGGTAAATTAAGAAATAGAGTCGGAACTTGCAGCGTTATTTGTTGCTCACTTAGGGTTAAATAGCTTGCTACACTAGACTTTAATAGTGGGCCAATAACATGGTCGATGCTTGATTCACTAAATTGAGCGGCAAGTGTGGTCCAGTCTATGTTGTTGGTGTCAATAAAATGAATTTTTTTGCTAACATCATTTTTATAAGCAGATAAAATTCCTTGTTGTGCTGCTAAACCGGCACTTTGCTGAGTACCACTTAATGGTAATAGCACGGCAATATTTTTAATTGTGTTTATAGATAGCGTTGTGGTTTGTAATTGTTTAACGATAAGGCTAGCGGGATGAGTTGGAAAGCGCTGCTGCCATAATCGTAAATAGTGAGAAAATTGTTCACTATTAGCACCAAATCTATGGCTATAACTAAGTAACTGCTGCCAACCTTTAATAAAAGGAGGATCAGTCTTAATTAATTGTGCCAGTTGCCACTGATTTAATAATTCAAGTTTGTGCCATAATGAAAAAATATCTTGCGCGGTCGAGTCATCATTTAATGAAAAAGCCATTAATTCGGCAGTAAGTGCTTTTACCGGTTGTTGCTTTACTGCTAATGCCGCTTGTAAAGCGAGGTAATATTCCAGTGATAAGGTCAACGGCGCAGTAAGACTTTCAGCATTAACATAAGAAACTAATTCACGAGTAAGTAATAATTGTTTATACGCAGCTTGATGATGGCTTAGTGCTTGTAAACTTTTAACTTTAACGAGCAATAATCGATAAGTGTATAGGTGATTTTCTTTAACTAAAGCAGTTGCTTTATTCGCTAACCAAAGCGCTTTTGAAAAGTTTTGTTGTTGTAAAAATAATTCACTGGCCTCAACTAATAGCTCATTGATTTGTACAGACAATAGCGGCGTTGCTGCTAAGTTGTTTAGAGTTTCAGCTAATGTTAGTTTTTCTTCAGCTATTTGCCCAAAGGCTATTTTATCTGCTTTTTGACTCTCTGTTTTTGTCGATGTTTTTTTCACCGAAGTATACGTACTACAGCCGTTTAACAAAAAGGTAATGAGTAATATTGTGCCAAATAACATATTGGTATGTTTGTACTTAAGTAACCTAATCAAAGCAGTTCCTTGTAAAGTTAAGACTGAAAAATTAGTTTGGCCCAAATAGGAAAAATCCGTGCGTTTTTATCTCAGCATGGGGTTATAATAAACGCCATTGCAATGAGTCTCAACTAAATTAAAATGAGAGAAGTCAGTTTACATGAGCGAATTTAACATAAACCCCGGTACCTTATATATTGTTGCCACTCCTATTGGCAATTTAGGTGACATCAGCTCAAGAGCTTTAGCTGTATTAGCACAGGTTGATATTATTGCTTGTGAAGATACCCGTCATACGCAAAGGTTATTGTCAGCTTATGCAATTAAAAATAAAACTTTGTCTATGCACGATCATAATGAACGACAAAGACAAGATTATATTGCGCAATTATTGCAAGAGGGTAAAAGCATTGCACTGGTTTCTGATGCAGGTACACCACTGATTAGCGATCCCGGTTTTCATTTAGTGCGTCACTGTCGTAGCCTTAATTTACCTGTTTCTCCTCTTCCTGGCGCTTGTGCTGCCATTGCAGCCTTGAGTGTTGCAGGCTTACCTACCGATAGGTTTTCTTTTGAAGGTTTTTTACCGTCTAAATCTGGCGCGAGACAAAGTACACTATTAGCACTAGCAAACGAACCTAGAACGATGGTGTTTTATGATGCACCAAGGCGCGCTATTGATACCATAAAAGATGTCGTGAGCACGTTAGGCGGTGATCGTTACGTTGTTATTGCGCGGGAGTTGACCAAAACTTTTGAAACCATTCATTCAGATACCGCTGATAATTTACTTGCTTGGTTAGAACAAGATCCTAATCAGCTTAAAGGTGAAATGGTGTTGATCATTGAAGGCCATAAAGTTGATGTCAATGCTATATCTACTGAGGTAATCAAAACATTAAAGTTGTTGCTCGGCGAAATGAAACCGAAAAAAGCCTGTGCTATTACCGCTGAAATTCATGGGGTAAAAAAGAATGCCTTGTATGATATTGCCCTAAGCTTTAAAGCATAATTGCTGTTGAATTGATAAAGAAAGGCAAATAACCTTTAAAACGCGAACAATCGATTTTTCAACGTGGAGAATAACTTGCTCACGGTCTAGCTAACAGGTAGAATGCGCGACGAGTTGACTAGACAATCGCTGCCTAATTTACGTAAGTATTTTTAGGGGGAGGAAAGTCCGGGCTCCAATGAGCAGGGTGCCAGGTAATGCCTGGGCGGCACAAGCCGACGACAAGTGCAGCAGAGAGAAGACCGCCGATGGTTGTTTCTTCGGAAATTTCACAGGTAAGGCTGAAAGGGTGCGGTAAGAGCGCACCGGATTACTGGTAACAGTAATTGCAGGGTAAACTCCACCTGGAGCAAGACCAAATAGGGTTTCATGATTATTTAAACGTAAGTTGAAATAATATAAGCGTGGCTCGCGTGGAAACCGGGTAGGTTGCTTGAGCCTTAGAGCGATTTAAGGCCTAGACGAATGATTGTCACTTTTCTTCATTTCGATGGAGATAAGATACAAAACCCGGCTTATGTGTCAGCTCACCAATTTTAGTAACCGCTTGATCTATTTATAATAGTTCAAGCGGTATTCTAAAATTATTTCAAATAAAATCGTTATATTCAATAAATGGTATACGGCCTCGAATTTCACTCTCTCAAATTTCAATGTTTCAAAAATAGCAGCGTCAACATTATTCAAAATTGTGGTACACACATTGGTACACGGTTGTTAAATATTGGCCAGCTTGAGTGAGCAACGTGCAGGCAGTTTCTGGTTTTAAATATTTATACCACCGAAAATCCACCTATTACTTAAGAGTAAAAGTACCTAAGCGCCTTGGCGCAAGGGAGGTCAGGCTTTGTCTTAGGACTAAAAAACTGTGTGTTGCTGTGGTGGTTTTAGAGAGGCTTTTACCGACAGTGGCACGGTTAAAACAACTTATTCGCTCAAGAACATTAGACACTGACTCCAACTGTTTGCAGTTTACTCAAATCAAGGATGCTATGTTAAAACAGTTAACCATTGCCGATATTGATCCCATGATAGCCAAGCTTGAACAAGGCTACAGTGATGGTGGTCATTCAATTAATGCCTTAGGGCACCAGCCAATCGCAGACCTTGATGATAGTTTCCAAGAGCAGTTTATTTATATTGCACAAGCTGATAGTAACGAAGAGCGTATGGCGCGTTTTGACGAAGTAGCAAGCCAATTGACCGCCGAAAACAAATGGTCTTTTGTCGAATTCTTCTCCACGATAATGAAAGCCTTATCAACGATGGGCGGTGATAACGCCGACACAGACGGGCTATCACAGCAAGCGAACGAATTACTTACCAGTAATGGCTATAACGTCAATCCAAATAGCCTGTCTTATCGGGTATTACTCAGTAAACTAAAAGCCAGTAATGCCATTGGGGATGAACTACTTGCGTCCATTTTCTCTGAAGACTTTATTAGTGAGCGTGAGTTGCAAAGTTTACTGGCATCAACACCTGTGGCTCAGCAGGTAGTGGCACCAACACCGATAGAGCCAGAGTCAACAGCGCCATTGTTTTCTCAGGTTTATGCCGAGTTTCTTGAGCATAAAATCAACAAAGATAAGCTGTCGGAAAAATGCAAAAGAGTTATGAGCGATTACATATTGTTTGGCTGGCTATAGCGATAGATAAACCTATTGATACTTATACCCCACAAAATATAGGGCGTTTTATCGACAGGTGTTTTGAACTACCTAAAATGAATATTAGTCCGTACAATAAAATGACATGGGAGCAGCGGCTTGATGTTGATGTACCAGAGGAAGATCTACAGTCACCTAAATTTGTTGAGGCTCTTAAATATAATCTAGCTATCATCAGCAATCTCAATACAATCAATCAATATAACCATGGTAACGTCCGCTGATAAACTATCAATGGATACCCTGAGGAAACTAATTGATAAGAAATTTCGATTAAAGTTAATAGATAGAAAATTATCAGCAGCTTATAGTCGATTGATAGTTAAAATAACTGCAGTATAAATTTTATAGACTGCGACTCTAACTCGCAAAGGGTCACAAAGCGTATATGGACTCCACGTATTTTACAATTAATAATTTCACATTAAACAAGTTAAGATGCGGTCGTATATACGGCTTTTATTGAGAGAGCTACCC